>Ga0265298_10009143_pt1 | contig 11829 bp, 4 predicted proteins | sample AusTroGonzalo_MG_3_FD_193486 | JGI IMG/M metagenome (GOLD analysis project Ga0265298, IMG submission 193486) | Bovine rumen microbial communities from tropical cattle in Woodstock, Queensland, Australia - Gonzalo_01 | ecosystem: Host-associated > Mammals > Digestive system > Stomach > Rumen ...
TTTATACCTCCAAAACTATGGCTGCGGCGTATCTTGAATAATCACCTCCGAGCTCCCCCCGACAGCCCCCTTGTTCCCGCCGCCATAGACGTTACCGAGGACCTTGGCTTCGCCCTCAAGAATGACGGTGGTATTACGGTTGACGGAGCTCTCGTCGCCGCCACCGTAAACGTGCCCTGTAGTGGCAACGCCTTCTGTGCCCACCTTTGTGGTTCCCTTGAGGGTGAGGGTGACGTTACTTAAAACCTTACCAAGGTTGTCGAGATCTTTGTCGGTGAAAATTTCGTGGGAATCACCGTTGTCGGTAAAAGGATCCGAGGTAGAACCGCTCGAAGACCATGTGTATTCAACGGGATCTGGACGTACTCCCTTTTCAAACTGACCCGTACTACTGTTGTATTTAGGTTCTGGATTGTAACAATTTGTATAAACACTTCCACTTTTTGACACCGCGGGATAGACTTTAACTGTAGGAACTGATGCAGAAAAACCTGCGCCAAAAACATTGCCATTAACCATGCAGTTGTTCAATTCGGAAACTGCATTGCCATCCACAGCACCCAGTTTACCACCACCGTAGAAGTTTTGTTCCACCGTGCAGCCTTCCAATATCGACTGGACATCGTTGGTTTTAGCCAATGACAAAGAGGCATATTTGATATAAAGACGAGCCACAGTATTCGTACTAGAACCTTCAAAGTTCTCTGCCTCGTAGTCGGCGGCAAAACCCACATTTGTGATATATCTCCCTCGTACGTAGCCTTCATGACTCGGATCAGTATCACACAGCCAATCATTCCAAGGATATGTTACGGCACCGTATCGATTGTGGCCATTATCACTACCTGGAGACCAAATTCTTCGGACAAATGCCGTGCCACCGTTACCAGCGCCATAATAGGTACCAAAGGTGCTATTTTCGGCATAGGTGGAGACGTTTTTGTTTGCTTGCACATCGCCAAACTTCGGACCACCGCAATAGAGGCCAATATAGCTATTCATGATGGTGTCAGTAATATGTCCAGCTATAGGCTTATCCACATTGATGCCACCTCCGAAGAAGTTTTCAATATAGGCATGGTCTACATACCATGTAACATTCCCGTTAATTTTTTCCTGTCCGGCTCCTGCCACTTCGCCGAAATATCCACCATCAATGTAGCATTCGGCGTTGTCATTATGGTAGGGGGCATTGGGTTGAAAATAACCCGACAAATAAAACTCTTCATATTGGCCTCCCGTCACAGAAATGGGAATATGTGGCGTTTTTGTGTTGGTTTTATCCATATGGCAACCGTTATTAAACAGTTTGAACCAAACATTGCTACCCACATGGATATATTTGGTATTGGCCACTGAGCCTTCACTACCATTAGTGGAAACAAACTGCTCAATCACGCCGCCCAACAGAATCAACGGATAAGTGCCATTCTTTTTATTCTCATTATCGTACTCAAATTGTGCGTAATGAATTAAAACAGTATTGGTAATTTCAAACCAACCTATCATCTTACAGTTACCGGGAATACCCATATTTTTGTCACTTGAACTCTTGTGAGCCATAGCCATACCCGGTACGTTAATAAAATCAAATCTGATGGGGCAAAAACTTTTTTGTTTGCCACTGCGGTAAATCAGGCTATAGTCGGGTTCATTGTCCTCGTTGAGGTCGATAGACATGATGGTGAATGGTGTGCTACCACTGGACAATTCATTATCTCCCCCTTTATGATAATTGCCCACTAATACTACTGCATAATCATAAACAGTAGGTGACGTTACGCCTGTCAAAGCATTAACGGCATTACCAATAGATGTGTAAACCTTCTGTGAACTACCATTGATATTGTATGATGTGTTGTTTGAATAGCGCGTACCAAAATCCGTGACTCCACCTGCAGCATACCCATATTGATCATAGTTTGCGTCAGAAAGATATGCAGCCTTGCCCCAATAAGGTTCAATGTTAATTGCCGTCACTCCTTCTGGCACATCGAAATAGGCGCCCTGCGAAAAAACACGACCACTAACGGAATAAAGATCTTTAGCATAGGAGCTTCTGTCAGCGAAATTGTAGCCGTCCCACTGGTCGGCGGCCGTGTAGGTACCTTGCGTGCCACCAGTCATACCTGTTATTTTCCAACCAGTGACTACCTTGTTCCCGGTACAATTCTTGGTGCCTACCTCGTTGTAGTAGGGCAGCTGCACCTTGTCGTAATTGAAGTTGTAGTCGTCGAAGTCTTTGTCGGTACGTTGAAGGGTGATTTGGGACTTGCCTGGCTTGATAGCAGCATCGGTGGGGTAACCGGAGCCAATAGAGATATTCACGGTCAGCGTGCCAAGATTCTTGCCTTTGTTTGGAGCGGTGACGGAAGAACGGGCCACCATTTGTCCTGTTTCATAATCAAAAGTATTGACAGGGTCATAATTTACTACCGATGGATAGGTGCCCTGCTCTTTCAAGATGGGATATGGCGCAACGCTTTTGTCGAGTGCCCATTTGAGCATCTTAGTATGGGCGTCGGCAGTAGCCCCTGTAGCATACCACGCTGCTATTTCACGAGTGGAGTTAAGGAGGTTGCGGAAAAACTCGAACTGCACAAGAAAACGTTTCTCGGCAGACAGGGCGCAGTTGTAGTTGGCGTTTGGAATTATTCGGTTTGCACTATAAGGGGCTTCATAAAGGTAATAGTTGTAATTGTTCAATTTGTTGGTATTGTCATTGCTGATTATGTTTCCTCCATAAATGGGGTAGATATTGCTATTGGAGGAATATTCGATTTCACCATAGAACATGCAGCTCATGACCATAGTTCTGATATCGCCAGATTTGGAAGCATGGTTATTATACCCCACAATACCAGCTTTCACACTACCGCCCGTAATATTAGCAAAACTGTAGCAGTTGATGACACGGGCGGTACCGTCGAGAAAGCCCACGAGGCCGCCGGTGTAACCTGTGCCACCCACAGAACCACTGAGAATGCCCACATTATAGATACGGGCCGAGCCATTGGCGGTGCAAGCGATGGCGCCAGTGTTGCCCGTATGGCCTGAGATGGTCACATTCTCTATCACCAGGTTCTTCACCGTACCAGTAAGGGTGGTAAAGAGGGGCACGCTAAGGTTCTGAATCTTGTAGGGCATGTGGGTTGTCGGGTTGATGGCCGCCTTGAGGGTGCCGCTGAAGGAGGCAATGGAGGTGGTGAAGCCCGTGGCGTCGATGTCAGCAGTGATAATATAATCTCCTGATGAGCCAATACTGCCCAGCGATGTGATCTCTGTGGGATCCGCCCACGTCCACAGCGGTAGGGCCAGCAACAAGGACAGTATGCGTAATTTCTGTTTCATATCGTATGTTGTTTTTTTCATTTCTTCAGTTTTCACTCTTCATTCTCATCTTTAACCGTTAAACGTTAACCATTAACCGTTATCCCCACCATCCGTCCTTTGTCCGGCAGAGGGCTTCCACATCACCCACCACCTTCCCCAGGGGGCTGCCCATCCCTTCTGCCACATGCAGGGTGATGTGGTAGGTGCCGGGGCGTGTGTAGTCGTGGGCCTCGGCGCGACGGGTCATGCTATGGGAGCCGCTGTTCAAGGTTCCGGGTCTTTTATTTCCACTTTAGAATTGCCGCTGACGGCACCCTTGTTGCCGCCGCCGTAGACGTTGCCACCTACATGGGTGCTGCCTTCGAGGATAACGGTGGTGTTTCCTTCATCACCTGTACCATTGACGGAGCTTTCGTCACCGCCACCGTAGACGTTACCATCGACAGTGGTATTTTTCAACGTCAACACAGCAGTACCGACGGAACCGAGGTTGGTCTTTTCGATATTCTGTGTTGTCTTGACTTGTGTGCCGTCAAACCCCGCTCCGCCGTTGGACGGGTTGTCAGCCACATGTTTCCATGTATAGTCCGTTGTGCCAGAGAAAGTGCCTGGCTCGAACATGCCCGATGAACTGTTATACACAGGAATCAAATAATTGGAGCCGCTTTGTGCAAACCCTGCATCTCTGACGGGGATGGTGGGCAGGGTGGCGGAATAGCCGGCGCCGAAGGCATTGCCCTTGACGGTGCAATTGTCGAGCACCGAAGCAGCGGTGCCGGACACCTTGCCCAGGCTACCGCCGCCATAGAAGTTCCCATTGACGGTGCAGCCCGTCAGCGTGGAGTTCACATCGTTGCATTGCGCCAGCGAGAAGGAGACGAACTTTACAAAGAAACGACCTCCTGTCTGTCCACTACTCCAGACGAAAAACTCATAGTCGAAATCTGTAGCCACACCAGGGCCTTTCTTGCCGTATTGGGCGTCATTGCCACCACCATTTTTAGAATTTGTCGACAATCCATCGAAATATTTACCCCTATCAGTAGTATAATAGCCTTGCAGGGTAGTTTCCCAAGCAGGTGTTCTTTCGTCGTAGTATTTCTTCCGGCTGTATGAGTTGCCCCCATAGCCGGCACCGAAATAGGTTCCGAAGACACACCCTTCTGCCGTGGTGGTCACCGTTTTGTTCGTGGCCATGTTGCCGAATTTCGGCCCGCCGCAGAAAGTGGTCACATGGCTATTGTAGATATCGGTGGTGATGTTGCCCTTCACAGGCTTGGCTTCGTTGACGCCACCACCATAGAAACTTGTGATGTCGGCATTGTAGATTTGCCAATGCACATTGCCGTATGTGGTAGTATTATTACCTATCTGCTCTTGGGCAGCACCAGCCACCTCGCCAAAGTGTCCACCACTGATGTAGCATTCCGCATTATCGTCCCTCACAGCAGCATTGGCGTTATAGGTGCCTGTAAGGTAGAATCTCTCGTAGTCACCCCCTGTCACCGAAACGGGTACGTGGGGTGTGGACTTGCTGCCGTCGCTGTGGGTGCCCATGCCGAACTCGTTGATCCACACGTTGCCGCCCACATGGATATAGATGGTTTTTCCTTCGACGTCATTTTTCTGCGTCGAAACAAACTGGTCTACCACGCCGCCAAGCAAGATGAGCGGAGCGTCGGTCTTGGCGCAGCCATCCAGATTCTCATACTCCAGTTGCGAGGTGTAAAAAAGTGCTGTATTGGTGGTCTCGAACCAACCTCTAGTCTTGAAGATGGTGAAGTTGCAGATAAGGCTGGCGTCGTTGGGTTTTTGCGCCTGCGCTGTTCCAGGTATGTTCAGGAAGTCAAAACGGATAGGAGCAATCGCGGTACGGCCTTTGTGATGGTATATCAGGCTATAGTCAGGCTCATGGTCATTATCCTCATCTACTGACATCATGGTAAAAGGATTAGTTCCGTTTGACGGCACACCATCCAAGTGCAGGTTGCCCACCAGCACAACGGCGTTGTCGTAGACTGTTGTTCCCGAACCAAGACCGGTGATGCTGGTTCTTATTTTTTGGCCATTGAATAGCGTGGTATTATCAACCGTCTGTGTTCCGGTTTGGCTTACACCTTGTTTCCCTGAGTAATCATTTTTATACACCACATCATAATACTGATCAGCAACATATATCGCATTACCCCAATAGGGTTCGATGGTGATGGAGGTCACACCGTAAGGCACATCAAAATAGGCTCCTTGCGAGAAGACACGCTTACTGACCGTATAAAGGTCCTTATTGGAACTTCTGCGGTCGGCATAATTATGGTCGGGGTAATCTTTGATTCCTGAAGTAGGATAGTTCGCAGCGGTGTAAGGGTCGCCGTCGACAGCGGTGATGGCCGTAATCTTCCAACCTGTCACCACTTTATTGCCAGTATAGTTGCCTGTACCCACGTCATTGTAGTAGGGCAATTGAACCTTGTCGTAGTTGAAGTTAAAGCGGTCAAAGTCCTTGTCGGTACGTATCAAGGTCAGGCTTGTCGTTGTCACATTGGCACCTGATGGCCACGATTGTCCACCGTCGGTTTTCGTGCCGCTGATGGTCACGGACAACGTCCTTCCCAATTTTCCACCCTTATTTCGCCCAACCGTAGCACTGTCGGGTGCATTGGTGATGTCAGGGTTGATGATAGAGGGATAGGTTCCCTGTGCCTTCAGTATCGGATAGGGTTTTGGATTGGCGATGGTTCTATCTGCAGTTTCCAACACCCATTTGGCCATTTGGTCGGCATTTTCCACATTACCTGTCGCATAGAAGGCCGCAAGTTTCTTGTTGCTGTTAAGCAACAGACGGTAGAACTCGAAACGGTTTAGGTATTTCTCTTCCACGGCCAAAGCGCAGTTGTAGAAAGATTCTCCAGAGATACTTGTTGTCTTCAATTTGTCGTAGGCATAGTAGTTGAAAGTGTTTAGACCACCTTGCAGATTATTGATATTATTTCCTCCATAGACGGGAGAAACCTTATTACCACCAGTGATGTCGCCATAGAACATACAGTTCATCACCATGGTGTTGATACTGCCTGCTTTGGTAGTCCCATTGTTGTAACCAACAATACCAGCCACGCGGTTACCGCCGGTGATAGTGGCATAGCTATAACAGTTGATGACACGTGAAGTACCATCGAGTAGACCTACTAAACCGCCACAGGCATTGTCAGTTTTGGGATTATCCGTCGCTCCACCTGTACTTCCAACCTTTCCGCGAAGAATACCACAGTTATAGATGCGAGTAGCACCGCCGGCGGTACCACAGATGGCACCTACCTTTCCTCCTGTGCTGATTAAGACAGAGTCTATGATGACATTCTTAATCGTGGCATCCTCTACATAGTCAAATAGGGGCTTGTTCCAAGTACCCGTAATCGTCACTAACTGACCATCGATGGTGCCTTTGAAAGGATTGGATGCACTGGAGCCGATGCCACCAGACGGCGTACCCGTTGTGGAGAAATCGCTGGCGAGGATATAACTGCCCGTTTGGCTGATGATATCAGAGAGATCATGTATTTCCGTCTGCCCCCACACCCCTACCGGCAAGAGGAAGGCTGCTATGAGGGTTATGGTGCGGAAGAGGGGGCACTGTGTATTATGGTTTCTCTTCATTCTTTGTGTTGTTGCTTTTATTTCTTTGATTCTCAATAACCAATCTGCTCGCAAGAGTCCTTGAACACCTAAAATAAATTAAATCAGGTGGAAAAAACATAACCGTTATTGATCCTGAATCTTCACCTCGGAGTTGCCGCCCACGGCACCTTTGTTGCCGCCGCCATAAACATTACCAAGCACGTGGGTGCCATCTTCGAGGATGACTTTGGTGTTGCCGCTAACGGCGCTTTCGTCGCCACCGCCATAGACATTACCTGTGTCGTCATCTCCTTGAGTGCCCACCGTGGTGTTGCCCTTGAGTGTAATGGTGGCTGTATTAACTGAGCCGAGATTGGTCTTGTCAAGGTTAACAGTGGTATAGAGGATTTGGTTTACCTTGTCTATGGCATTGTCTGTGCTGGTGACCTCATCTTTATGTTCCCAAGTGTAAGGCTTGGTTTGACCTTTGACGCCGGTGCGGTAGGTGCCGAGTTCGGTATAGTAGTAAGGCTCCACGCGGAAGCCGATGCTGTCGACCTCGACGGTGGGCAGCGAAGCCGAGAAGCCGGCGCCATATACATTGCCGTTCACCATGCAGGAGTCGATGGTGGAGGTGACGGGGCCGTCGACCTTGCCGAGGCTGCCGCCGCCGTAGAAGTTGCCCGTGATGGTGCAGTGTTTCAGGTTGGAGGTGACGCCTCGCGTGGTCGCCAACGAGAACTTGACATATTCCACAAAGAGTCGGCACACATTGTCCACATTGCTCGACATGGGGATGAACTGGTAGTTGATTTGTGTAGAGACTCCGCCATAGTCGCTACCATAGACCTGCTTGTATTCATCTCGCACCCATTTGTTCCAGTCGATATTGATTTTGTTATTCTGGTTGGTAGGGGCGCGGCGGCTGTAGGAGTTGCCACCGTAGCCGGCGCCGAAGAAGGTGCCGAAGGTGCAGCCTGTAGCTGTGGTGGTGACGGTCTTGCCGCTGCTCATATCGCCGAACTTGGGGCCGCCACAGAAGAGACCCACATGGCTATTGGTAATGGTGGTGCTGAGGTTGCCCGTCGCGGGTCTGGCGGCGTTGAGAGCGCCGGCATAGAACTCATCGATGTCGGCGTTCTGTATCAGCCAGGTGATATTGCCTGTATTGTCAGCACCATTGGCTTTGCCGATGCCCTCCATGGCAGCACCGCATACGATGCCGAAGCGGCCGCCATTGATATAGCATTCGGCATTGTCTTCTTTGTTGGCCACATCGCCGCGGTAGAGTCCAGTGAGGTAGAACTCGTTGTAGTCGCCTCCTGTCACCGACACGGGTGAGTGCTTGGTGGCTATTTGTTTATCTTGGTGACAGCCTGTGTGGAACTCCTTGAACCACACGTTGCCGCCCACGTGGATGTAGGGTATTTTGTTCGATGTGCCTTTCTGGTTGTTGCTCACCCATTGCTCCATCACGCCGCCCTGCACGATGAGGGCATCGGTTGTGCTTCTGGCCGAATGCTCATACTCGAACTGGGTGAACCGTAAGAGCGAGGTGTTGGTACTCTCGTACCAACCTTTGGGAATCAGGATTCCGAAGTTGTAGGAGCCCGTGCCGCCGGTAGACTTCTGAGCCATACCGAGGCCTGGGATATTGATGAAATCGACTCTCAATGGGTGGCATTCGGCACGGTCATTGAAGCGCAGGATATAGGAGTAGTCTGGCTCATTGTCGCCGTCAAGGTCGATGGAGGTAATCGTGTAGGGTTTGCTCTTACTTGCTTCCATTGCGTTTTTTGCGTAATAATGGTGATAATTGCCCACAAGCACCACGGCATAGTCATATACGGATTGATTATTTGGATCCCCTACAACGCCCACAAAAAGTCCTGTACTATTCGTGCTTGAGATAGCGTTGCCCATAGAGGTGTACACCACCTGGTTCTCTCCGGCAATGGAATAGCTGCTGCCGTTATTGAATATCTTTCCGCCACCGACGTTGGATACGTCGTATCCGGCCGACATATCAGATTTGTAAATCTTGTCGGCGTTTTGGTCGGCTAGATAGACGCATTTGGCCCAGTAGGGTTCGATGGTGATGGCGGTGACACCTTCGGGCACATCCCAATAGGCGCCCTGGTTGAAGATGCGGTTGGCACCTCCTTCGCCATAAAGATCCTTAGCCCAGTGTTCACGGTCGGCAAAATTATAACCACCAAACTCATCGGCTGCGGTAAAAGTACCCTTCGTGCCGCCAGTGATATTTACAATCTTCCAGCCCGTCACCACGCGGTTGCCATTATAATTCTTTGTGCCTACATTGTTATAGTAAGGCAGCTGCACCTTGTAGTAGTTGAAATTGAAATGGTCGGGGTCTTTGTCAGTGATGACAAGGGTAGTGTCGGAGGTGGTGATGGTAGCTCCATCCGGTGCGCCATAGACGGCGCCTCCTGAGCCCATCTGGATGTGCACCGCAAGGGTCCCCAGCTTGCCACCTTGGTTGCGGGGCTTGCCAGTGGTGGCGTGCTCGGCGTCGATATTCACCACCGAGGGGTATTTGCCTTGCTGCATCAGCACAGGATAGGGATGATTGCTGCCAATACTGTCGGGCAACAGCACCCATTTCATCATCGCGTCGCCACTATAGGTGCCAGTGGCCCACCAGCCTGCCAGTTTGCGTTGACCGTTGAGGAGGTGGCGGAAGAACTCGAAGCGCTTCAGGAAACGGTCCTCGGCACCGAGGGCGCAGTTGAAGGTGACGCCCGTCGGCTGCACATAGGGAGCTTCGAGGCGGAAATAGTTGAAGTTGCTCACGCCGCTGGTACCGTTGCCACCAGCGTTCGATATTATGGTGCCGCCGTAGACGGGCGATTTGGTGGTGCCGCCGGTGATGTCGCCGTAGAACATACAGGCGAAGACCATGGTCTTCTGGTTGCCGGAGGCGGCGGTAGTAGTTTGATTGTTATAACCCACGATGCCCGCAACCGTGGTACCTCCAGTAATGTTAGCATAGCTGTAGCAGTTGACCACACGGGCCGTGCCGTCGAGGAAGCCCACCAGTCCACCAGTGTTACCGTCACCCCCCACTGAGCCGCTCAGGATGCCGACATTATAGATACAGGCAGCGCCATTGGCTGTGCAGGCGATTGCACCGGTATTGCCCGTATGACCGCTGATGCTTACGTTCTCCAGCACCAGGTTCTTCACTGTGCCGGTGAGGGTGGTGAAGAGGGGGGCGCTGAGGTTCTGTATCTTGTAGGGCATGTGGGTGGCGGGATTGATGGCGGCTTCGAGGGTGCCGGAGAAGGATTGGGTAATGGTCGTGGAAGACGAGGTTATATTTCCGGTAATCCGATAGTATGCGGCTGCAGCTCCGGTATCGGTAGCATCGTTATTTACGTTAGAGACAAACGTGCTAAAAGCAGTGGCATCAGGTATCAGATAAGGAGATTCTGAAGTACCAGAGCCTGAGAGTTGTCCCCACACCCCCAGCGGGAGCAGCATGATGAGCAGCAGGGCGGCGACGGCTCTTCTCCTGCCCTTGTCCTGCCCTACTCCTGCCCTACTCCTGCCCTCGGCATCGTCACTCGACGCTCCGGGGAGCGTGGATCTCCGAACCATCTCCGAACCATCTCCGAACCATCTCCGAACCATCTCCCCTAGGACTCCGTTACCATTCTTGTGCATATCTTGTGTTGTTTTTTTCATCATTGTTATTTCTATACTATACACCAACTCACAATCGGTCATACACTTACAAGTGTACGGCTATTGTGGGCGATTCTGCAAAGATACGACTTTTTTTATAATGTATAAAATAATTATGCCCACGCGTCGCGCGGGCGAGGCAATCCGGTAAGGCAAAAAATATTTTTTTTGGCAGATTAAAAAAAATGTGTATATTTGCAGTTACGATATGACCGCCTACAACCCTCATATGACCCTTCATAAACTCTTCTTAAACATCAAGAAGAGAGACGTTTGTTTTAATTAAGAATTAAGAATTAAGAATTAAGAATTTGCTACGCAAAACATCTTTTTCTTGATTCACAACTGCCAGTATTGGCACGCGTCGAGTATTAATTAATAATAATTAACATATAAACAATCAAAAACCTAAGAATTATGGAATTACCCTTTGCAGAAGCTTGGAAAATCAAAATGGTTGAGCCTATCAAGAAGAGCACCCGCGAACAGCGCGAGAAATGGCTCAATGATGCCCACCAGAATGTCTTCATGCTGAAGAGCGACTACGTCTACATCGACCTCCTCACCGACTCCGGCACCGGCGCCATGAGCGACCGCCAGTGGGCCGCTATGATGCAGGGCGACGAGAGCTACGGCGGCGCCCGCTCATTCTACCACATGAAGGACACCATCACCGACATCACCGGCTTCGAATATGTCATCCCCACCCATCAAGGCCGTGCCGCCGAGAACGTGCTGTTCAGCTACTTAGTGAAACCCGGTATGATCATCCCCGGCAACGCCCACTTCGACACCACCAAGGGCCATATCGAGAGCCGTAAGGCTTTCGCCATCGACGTCACCGTCGCCGAGGCTTACGACACCCAGCTCGAAGCCCCCTTCAAAGGCAATGTCGACCTCGCCAAACTGGAGAAAGTGCTGCAGGAGAACAAGGGCAACGTCCCCTTCATGGTCCTCACCGTGACCAACAACACCGTCGGCGGCCAGCCCGTCAGTATGCAGAACATCCGCGAGACCTGCGAACTCTGCCATAAATACGGTGTGCCCGTCAATATCGACAGCGCCCGCTTCATCGAGAACGCCTACTTCATCAAGACCCGCGAGAAAGGCTATGAGAACAAGACCCTCCGCGAGATCTGCAAGGAGATGTTTGGCTATACCGACAGCATGACC
>Ga0265298_10009144_pt1 | contig 11827 bp, 9 predicted proteins | sample AusTroGonzalo_MG_3_FD_193486 | JGI IMG/M metagenome (GOLD analysis project Ga0265298, IMG submission 193486) | Bovine rumen microbial communities from tropical cattle in Woodstock, Queensland, Australia - Gonzalo_01 | ecosystem: Host-associated > Mammals > Digestive system > Stomach > Rumen ...
GTCAGACCGGCAAAGAGCCATGATGCAGACTCTACCAGTCCGATGGATGCTGCCTGACGGGCACCCAGGTGGCCCACCATAGCGGCATCGATGAAGAACATCAGCACCGTCGAGATCTGAGCCAATATGGAGGGAATACTCAACTGGATAATCAAGTTGAGCTTCTCGCCCTGTGTCATCTCACGACCTTCGCGGATGTATGCCAGGAGATCCTTCTTTTCTTTTTTCGTGGTTTCGATAATGCGTGATTCTATTATTTCGATATTACGTTATTCTGCCTCTAACAGTAAGACACGGCTTGACCAGTCTGTCTTCTTTGACCATTCGGGCTCGTTGCGATAAGGCATCTCCAAGCCGTGGTTCATCAGGTAGGCGCCGCTGAAGGTCTTGCCCTCAATGTCCATGGGCTTGAGGTCGATGCGGTTCAGTTCGTGTACCTTATAATATTTATTGGCGTCGAGGCCTGCCATCTTGACACGGGGCAGATGCTCGTTCTGGAACGACTCCGTCTTCCACCAGTAGAATACCGACTTGGTTTTCTGTTCGTTGACATACATCAGAGAGGCCACACCCACCTTGTCGTAAGGCGATATCAGGCGGTAGATGTCGCCAAACTGCACGATGGGACGAATCTGCTTGTACTCCTTGATAGCCTGACGGCAGAGCGCCTTCTCCTCGTCTGTCATGTTCTTAGGCTGAATCTCCATGCCCAGGCGTCCGCTCATGGCCACGTCGATACGATACTTCATAGCTGTGGTACGGAATACGGTATGGTTGGGCGTAGCCGAGATATGGCTGGCCATAGCGATGGCGGGGAAGAAGTAGCTGGTGCCCCACTGCATGTAGATGCGCTGCAGGGCATCGGTATTGTCACTTACCCAGAACTCGTCGAAGTAGGGTAGTACACCCCAGTTGGCACGACCACCACCAGAGGCACAGGCCTGGATGGTGATGTCGGGATATTTGGCACGGATGCGCTCACAGGTCTTCTGCAAGCCACGATGATACTCTATATAGAGGTGACTCTGGTCGTTCATGGTCAAGTACTGCGAACCATGATTCAGGATGGGCATATTGGCATCCCACTTGATATAGTCAATCTCTGGGTATTTCGTCAGCAGGTTGTCGACAATGCTGAACACGAAGTCCTGCACCTTGGGATTAGCCATGTCGAGTACCAGCTGCGTACCACCACGGCCCTGTATGGCATCGCGCTTGGGTGCCTTGACAATCCAGTCGGGGTGCTTGTCGTAGAGCTCGCTGACACTGTTGGTCATCTCGGGTTCTATCCAGATGCCAAACTTGATGCCGTGCTTCTTGGCATCACGCAGCAGACCTTCGATGCCTTCGGGCAACTTGTTCTTGTCGACCACCCAATCGCCCAGTGCGCAGTTGTCAGTCTTGCGAGGATACTTGTCGCCAAACCAGCCGTCGTCCATGACGAAGAGTTCACCACCCATTGAGGCGATGTCGCCCATCATCTGGTCCATGCCCTGCTGATTGATGTCGAAGTAGACACCCTCCCACGAGTTCAGCAGGATCTTACGTTCCTTATTGCCGTGTGCCAGCATATACTTGCGGCCCCACTTATGGAAGTTGCGCGATACGCCCGACAGTCCGCACTTCGAGAAACTGAGGGCTACCTTAGGTGTTGTAAACGTCTCGCCCTTCTTCAGGTGATACTCAGAGTTGTCAGGGTTGATGCCGGCAAAGAAATAGTGGTACTCGGTATCGTCGGTGTCAATCTTCAACTGGAAATTACCGCTATAGCAGAGGGCTGCACCAATGACGTCACCCTTGTTCTCCTGGCCTTTGCCGTCGAGCGAGAACATCATCTCTGCATGGTCGGTGTGTGAGTTGCGCGTACCGTCTTTATTCTTGATGACCTTCTCGCCAGGCAGTACGGGCTCCTCTACAAGACGGGCCTCGTTAGCCCATGAGCCATAGAAGTGGGACATCCATACGTTGCCACGACGGATAGGCAGACAGATAGAGGCAAACTGCGTCAGCGTAACGGCCTTAGACTCGCCGTTCTGTATCTCTGCCCATGTCTCTATCATGTCTTCGTCGTTGTATACCTTATAATATAAGGTGACGGTAGTCGGATAAACGGGGTCTTTCATGGTAATACGCGTCTGGTTGCCCTGCTGCTCACAGGCAGTGACATAGACGGCTGTCGACATGTTGCCATCAGCATGCTTCATGGCCAATGCTGCTTCAGCAGGACAGTTAAGACCATAGACGGGATAGGCATCCATGCGTCCGTTGGTAGGCATCTGCAGGTGTTGCAGGTCGTAGCTGCTCAGCTTTGATCCGTAATACACATACTGGGGCTGCTTGCCATTTTCTACGTTTAATACCATTGTGGTGTTCTTGGTCTGGAGGACCACTTGCTCAGCCTGTGCCATCGTGACAGGGAGGCACAGTGCTAACAATAGCATCAATTTCTGTTTCATTGGGTAGTTTGGTTGTTGTTATTCTTTAGGGTTTGTCTCTTCGGGAAGCATCAGATTGGCATCAGCATCGATGAACATAGAATCGTCCATCTCCTCCAAAGCCTTCTTTTTCTTATTCTCACGGGCACCAGCCTTCAGCAGGTTCTTGGCGGCAGTGATGATGCTGGCACCACTCTCAGCAGTGGTAATCTTCAACTTTGTAATCTTCTTGACTGTGTCGTTCATGCTGGCCTCTACATCCATGAAGCGCAGACCAAAGTCCTGTACGCGGTCGATGACGGTATTGGCGGCATCCATCATAGCCTGCTGGTTCTTCAGCTGGCGCACCTGTGTCCACATCATTTCCAAAACACGCAGATTCATATACATGGTCTGTGGACCCAGTATCATGACACCTTCATCGTAGGCTTCACGCCACAGAGAGGCATCGTTGAGCAATGCCAGATTCAGTGCACCCTCGATGGGTACATACATGATGGCAAAGTTCAGGCGGTTGTAGCCATCGGGCAGGTATTTGGTATATTCTTTCTTAGCCAGACGCTTCACCTGTGCTCTCACACTATCGATGTGGGCCTTGAGATAGATGCTCTTCTCTGGATTGCCATCCTCCTCATTCATGTAACGCTCATAGTCGGTGAGTGACATCTTGGAGTCGACTACCACATGGCGGTTGTTGGGGAAGTGTAGGATGAAGTCGGGAATGAGGCCCTTGCCATCATCACCTTTCAGACCCTTGCCGCCCTTGTCTTTCAATGTTTCCTGAGTATCAAACTGTTCGCCCTCCTTCAGTTCCAGGTCCTCCAGTAACTGCTTCAGCTTCAACTCGCCGAAGTTACCTTGTACCTTCACCTCTCCTGTCAGGGCTCGCGTCAAGCGGTCGGCAGTCTCACCAATAGCCTGACTCTTCTGCATATTGATTTTGATGGTCTCGTCGAGTCGCGTCAAAGCCTCGGTCTGTTGTTCCTTGGTCTTATCAAGGGCCTCCTGCATATCCTTCAGACTCTTCTGCAAGGGGTCGATAATCTTTGATACCTGTTCCTTGTTCTGTACGCCCAGTTCCTCCTGACGCATTTTCAGCACCTTCTCAGAAGTGGTCTGCATCTGCTCACGAATCAGGTCGAGTTGGCTCTTCACCTGCTCCTCGTTCATCTGCTTCATGGCAGCAATCTCACGCTCATGGGCTTCCTTGGTCAGCTGCAACTGCTGATTGAACGATACCTTGAGTGCCTCAATCTGCTGCTCGTAAATCGCTTTCTGAGCAGTTTGCTGCTTCTCTGCCTCTGCCTTCTGTGTGTCCAGCTGGCGCAGGTAGTTTTCTGCGTTGCTTTTCTGTACGTCACGCTCTGTGGTCAGTTTCATGATGCGGTAGGCCAATACTGCCACCACAATGATACTTACAATTAAGATGATGATAATATCCATGGAATTTTCTTATCTGATGCTTTGGTTTGCAAATATACGAATAATTATGCATTTCGCAATGCTTTTTGACGATATTTATCGCAATTATTTGGCAGAATGAGATTTTTTGAGTACTTTTGCTTCCCAACTTAATATTTATAAGGTATGTCCAACAATAATTTTTCGGTAGGATCTAAGATCAAAGGTATCAGGGAAACCAAGAACCTCTCTATTGAGGAGATTGCAGAAAGAAGTGGTCTTTCAACAGACCAGATTTCTTCCATAGAAAACGGTCAGACGCTCCCATCACTGGGACCGCTCATTAAGATAGCTCGTGCGCTGGGAGTGCGTTTAGGTACTTTCATGGACGACAATGATGACCTGGGCCCCATTGTATGTCGTGCGGCCGATCGCGAAAAGGATAGCAGTATCAGTTTCAGCAACGATGCTACCGACGCCCGTAAGCACATGGAGTATCATCCGCTGGCTCAGCAGAAGGCTGGTCGCCACATGGAGCCATTCGTGATTGATATCAACCCAGAGGATAATCCCGACTTCCAGCTCTCAGCTCACGAGGGTGAGGAGTTTATCTATGTGATGCAGGGAGAGGTGGAGATAGTATATGGTAAGGTAACCTACCACCTGAATGAGGGCGACAGCATCTTCTACGACTCTATCGTGAAGCATCATGTGCATGGTGCACCAGGAAAGAGCGCAAAGATATTGGCGGTAGTCTATATCCCGTTCTAATTCATAGTCCAAAGTTCATAATTCATAGTTGATATGAGCAACGTAAAATTAGACATGGCAGGCAGACCATTGCCTGACAGAACATATCCTGCTGAAACGGGAAGTGCTGGCTACCAGTTGCATGAGCGCACGCTGGGCCAGTGGTTGGAATACTGGGCTGAGACGACACCTGATAAGGAATATATTGTATATAGTGATCGCGACCTGCGCTTTACTTGGAGTAAGTTTAATGAGCGCGTGGATAATCTGGCCAAGGGCCTGATATCGATTGGTGTAAAGAAAGGATCGAATGTAGGCATCTGGGCTACCAACGTGCCCGACTGGCTCACTTTCTTATATGCTACCGCTAAGATTGGTGCCGTATTGGTTACTGTCAATACCAATTATAAGCAGAACGAGTTGGAATATCTCTGCAAGGACTCCGATATGGAGGTGCTCTGCATTACCGATGGTACATGGGACTGTAACTATGTTGACATGACCTATACCATGTTGCCTGAGCTGAAAACCTGTGAGCGTGGACACCTGAACAGTGAACGCTTCCCCTATCTGAAGAATGTGGTATACATCGGTATGGAGAAGTATCGCGGCATGTACAACACGGCAGAGTTGCTGTTGCTCGGACAGAATGTCGAGGATGAGACGCTGAACGAGATGAAGAAGAACGTGAGCTGCTTCGATGTATGTAACATGCAGTACACCAGTGGTACTACAGGCTTCCCTAAGGGCGTCATGCTGACTCACTATGGTATTGCTAATGACGGCTATTTCACTGGCGAGAATATGGGATTCACACAGGATGACAAGCTCTGTGTCTGTGTGCCCTTGTTCCATTGCTTCGGTGTGGTATTGGCCACGATGAACTGTCTGACTCATGGCTGTACGGAGGTAATGGTTGAAAAGTTTGACCCGTTGGTGGTGCTGGCCTCTATACATAAAGAAAGGTGTACGGCAGTCTATGGCGTTCCCACCATGTTTATTGCCGAGTTGAACCACCCGATGTTTGATATGTTCGACTTGAGTTGTCTGCGTACAGGTATCATGGCCGGTTCGTTATGTCCTATCGAACTGATGAAGCAGGTCAGCGAAAAGATGTATATGACCATTACCAGTGTGTATGGACTCACAGAGTCGTCGCCTGGAATGACGCAGACCTGTCTGAACGATACCTTTGAGCAGCGTTGCACTACCGTAGGTCGTGACTTCCCATTTGTTGATGTGAAGGTACTTGACCCAGAGACGGGCGAGGAATGTCCTGCTGGCGTACAGGGTGAGATGTGCTGTAAGGGCTTCAACGTGATGAAGGGTTATTATAAGAATCCGGAAGCCACGGCTGAGGTTATCGACAAGAATGGCTATCTGCACTCTGGTGACCTGGGCGTGAAAGACGAGCAGGGCTTCTACAAGATTACCGGCCGTATCAAGGATATGATTATCCGTGGTGGTGAGAATATTTATCCTCGTGAGATTGAGGAGTTCCTCTACCATATGCCGGGCATTCGTGATGTGCAGGTGGCTGCTGTTCCTTCTAAGAAATATGGTGAGGCTGTTGGTGCCTTCATTATTCTGGAGGAAGGTGTCACCATGACTCCTGAGGACGTGCAACTGTTCTGTCGTGGTAAGATAGCTCGCTACAAGATACCTAAGTATGTGTTCTTCATCGACCAGTTCCCACTGACGGGCTCTGGTAAGATTCAGAAGTTCAAACTGAAGGAAATGAGTCTTGAACTTTGTAAGAAACAAGGTATCGAGGTTGTATAATAGAAAAGATAAGAAGACATCGCTGAAAAGCGATGTCTTCTTGTTCCGGCCTTCTCACAAAAAAAGACATTGCCTTTCGGCGATGTCTTCTTGTTCCGGCCTTCTCACAAAAAAAGACATTGCCTTTCGGCGATGTCTTCTTTGGGTGCCCGGTGGGACTCGAACCCACGACATTCAGAACCACAATCTGACGCTCTAACCAACTGAACTACGGGCACCATGTTGGTTTTGCGGGTGCAAAGGTACGGGAAAAAATTGGATTGACCAAATTATTCCCGTACTTTTTTTCAAAAACCTTATTTTGCAGGCTGTGCAGGTGCTGCAGGAGCCTCTGTAGCAGGTGCCTCAGCTGCAGGAGCAGCAGCATCCTTGGTCTGGCTAGCGCCGAAACCAGGCAGATTGTTAGGATTGGTGATGGGGTTCTCGATACCCTCCATTACTGAAGAGTCAGCACTTGTAGAAGGTGCTACCCATGCGCAGATGATGCTGATAACAACCATGCTGGCAGCCAATACCCATGTTGCCTTCTCAATGAAATCGGTGGTCTTACGAACACCAGCAACCTGGTTATAACCGGCGAAACTAGATGACAGACCGCCACCCTTTGACTCTTGAATCAGCACGATACCAATCATCAGTACGGCTGCAATCACGATAAGAATTACGAATAATGTGTACATAATCTTTGAATTTTAATTATTTAATTTTTTAATTTTGTATTGCTATTTATTATTAGTTTCTCTAAGAATCTGATTTGGTCAGCAAAGTAGGCATTCTTTTGTGGATACTTGCTGCTCAGACGACTGATAATGTCGAGTGCTTTCTGATAGCGTCCCTGCTTGATGTAGATGCGCGCCAGCGTCTCGGTGAAGTATTCTTCGTCGTTATCGTCGCTACTATCTTGCTGACTGTCTTCGCTGTCGTCTTGTGGCAGCTCACTCAGCATGATGCGTCCCTGCTCTTGTTTTAAGAAGGTGTCAATAAGATCTTGTCCCTTCATCTGTGGAGCATCTTTCTGCTCGTCGTCATTCTCTGTCTCCAGCAGATAAGCTACATAGTCGATAGCAGCATCGGCAGGTGTAGGACGACGTTTCTTCTCCTGTGGCTCATCATCTTCCGGAATGGAGTTGAGGAAGGTGTCAATGAGGTCGATGGTGCGGCTCTCACTGGCTGAACCGGAGGTGTTAGTCGAATTGGCAGCGCTGGTCTGTTTGCGTAGCTGATAGTGGGCTGCCTCGACCATGTTAAAGATGACCTTACGGTCGGTGATATATAGTGCGGCGCGTCGCAATTCTTCATCGAAGGCTGCGTCATGGAGCAGATAGAGATTCTGCAGCATGAGCAGGCGTGCCGTCTGGAAATACGGATTCAGTGCCAATACGGAACGCAACTCGTACAGCGTGTCGCGGTCGAGTCGTTCGGGATGGTTGATGAGTTCCGTTAATTCCATAGTTTATAGTTTTTTACCAGTTGGCCACAGTGGCATTGAAAATCTGGTCGCAGAGGTCTTTGCACATTTGGGTTACGAGTTCCTCCTGCACATCGTTGAGTGAGCGGGTAGTCTCGTAGGACTGTGTGGCTGTAAAACTGCGCTCAAAGTCTTCTGAGTGCTTAGCATTGTTCGTGAAACGCACATTGACAGTCATAGAGAGCTCAGTTTGTGCTGAATAGCCCTCTGCGCTGACCGACTTGTTACGCTGTTGGTATTGTGTAATCTCACCCTCGATCTTGAGGTCGCCGTTGCGCTTCACCTGAATCAGTTGGGTGTGTGCTGCAAACTGGTCTCTCAGCTGGTTGTTGAACATGGGAGCCATAGGACCCCATACATAGCTGGAGCGGATGGGAAATTCTGATATCTGGATTGTCTTGGTTTTGGAATAATCGATGCTGGCACCGTTGAACTTATAGCTTACGGAGCAGGCCGTCAGTAGCATCAGGGCTACGAGGCAGAGGGTGATACGCATCTTATTTGTCCAGTCCATATTGTTTCAGTCTACGATAAAGGGTGCGGTCGCTGATGCCCAACTCCAGTGCGGCCTTCTTGCGGTTGCCGCCATTACGCTCAAGGGCTTTCTCCAGCATCTGGCGACTAAGGTCGCTGAGGTTGAGGCTTTCCATCTCTGGCTCTACATACTCTTCTGCCACCGCATCTTCGAGAGATGGGGCACTGATAGGGTGAATGGGATGAATAGGAGCGAGCTGGGTGCTTTGGAATTGTGCTGCTTGAGCGGGCTTGCTAACTTGCACATCTTCCATTTGTTTCTTCAGCGTACTCATCTCACGGCGCATGTCGTTGACGTTGCTGCGCAGTTCGAAGAGAATTTTATAAAGTATCTCACGCTCGTTCTCAAACGAGTGTTCGCTTTCTGAGTGGATAGTGGCCAACTGCGTGGTCTCCTGATCTTGGGGAATGAAGCGTGATAATATTTCAGCAGTAATCTGTCGCTCAGTGCTGAGAATACTGATTTGTTCAGTGATGTTCTTCAGCTGGCGTACGTTGCCTGGCCACTTGTAGTGCATTAACAGATGCTTAGCTTCGTCGGTGAGTACAACCTTCTCCATGCGGTATTTCTCAGCCATCTGCATAGCAAAAAGACGGAACAATAGGACGATATCCTCGCCACGCTCACGCAGGGGAGGCATCTGTACTGGCACTTGATTCAGACGATAGTAGAGGTCTTCGCGGAAGCGTCCCTCACTGATGGCCTGGCGGATATTGACATTGGTAGCTGCCACGATGCGTACGTCTGTTTTGCGAATCTCTGTACCTCCCACAGGGATGTATTCGCCATTCTCCAAGACACGCAATAGACGTGCCTGAGTAGCCATAGGCAGCTCGCCCACCTCGTCAAGAAACAGTGTACCTTTGTTGGCTACACCGAAATAACCAGGAGAGTCGTTGATGGCACCTGTGAAGGAGCCCTTTACATGACCAAACAGTTCGGAGTCGATAGTACCTTCAGGTATAGAACCACAGTTGATAGCGAAGTATTTCTCGCGACGACGAGGTGAGTTGTCGTGAATAACGCGCGGGATAATCTCTTTACCCACACCGCTTTCGCCAACGATAAGCACGCTAAGATCTGTCGGCGCCACCTGTAGTGCGACGTCGAGTGCGCGGTTCAACGCTTCGCAGTTTCCTACGATGTTGTAGCGCTGCTTGATGTTCTGTAACTCCGTTGTTTTCATTATCTTAGCCTAGCGAGCTGCAAAGGTACAAAGAAAATCTGACATTATGGCATACTTTGGCAGAAATTTAACTTTCTGTGTCAGTTTCCGACTTGTCGGACTTCTCTTTTTTAAACATGTCCTTAGGACGTGGCTGTGCAAAACGTGCTCGGTTACCATCTTCGCGCTTCTCGTGGAATAGCTTGGGCAGTGGGTTCTGCAGTGGTTCGTCATAGTTCTGACGATTGCGGAATACGTCAATGGCTGTATAGATAGCCTGGCGCAACGAGTTCTCGTCGGCCTTTCCCTGGCCGGCAATGTCGTAGGCAGTACCATGATCGGGCGAAGTGCGCACGATGGGCAGGCCTGCAGTGTAGTTGACGCCATTGTCCAAGGCGATGGTCTTGAAAGGTGCCAGTCCCTGGTCGTGGTACATTGCCAATACACCGTCGAAGTAGTCGTATGAGCCAGCTCCGAAGAAACCGTCGGCAGGGTAGGGACCAAAGGCTTGGATACCACTCTCTGCCAGTTGCTCGATGGCAGGCTGGATGATGTCTTTCTCTTCAGCACCGAGCAATCCGTTGTCGCCAGCATGTGGGTTGAGTGCCAACACGGCGATGCGTGGACAAGAGATACGGAAGTCGCGACGCAGAGCCTGATGGAAAATGGTTGCCTTTTCGACGATAGCCTCCTTGGTGATGGCTTTGGCAATGTCCTTGATGGGCAGATGGGTGGTGACGAGTGCTACGCGGAGCACATCGTTCATCAGTATCATCAATGCCTTCTGACCTTCACCCAAACAGGTCTCGATATACTCTGTGTGTCCTGGAAACTTAAATCCTGGACTTTGAATGGTAGCCTTGTTAATCGGTGCTGTAACCAATACGTCGTATAGTCCTTTGCGATAATCGGTCATCGCATGGTCGAGAGCACATAAGGCAGCCTCTCCAGCTTCTGTTGAGGGCTGTCCGAGTTCTACTTTTGTCTCATCATCATGACATGCTAGTAGATTGACGCGTCCGTCGCGTGCCTCTTCGGCCTTGTTGATAATGGTAAAATTGGTCTCTAAGTTGAGCGCTTTCTTGTGGTAGGCCGCAATCTTGGGCGAACCATAGATGATCGGTGTGCAAAGTTCGAGGATGGCCTGGTCTTGGAAGACCTTGAGGATCACCTCGTAACCGACACCGTTGGTATCTCCTTGCGTGATAGCCACGCGGATTTTCTTTTCTTCCATATTGTTTTAAGGGTATTTCGTTATGTCGTTATATCGATATTTCGATGTTCTTGTTGTTTGGCTGTCGATAGCAGTCCGCAGGCAGCAAAGATGTCCTGACCGCGCGATGCTCGAATGGTCGTAGTAATGCCGTGTGCAGTGAGGTAGTCGCGTAGCGTTTCCATGCGTTTCTCGTCAGAGCCGGGTAAGTCCACATGGGGTATTTCGTGGAAACGAATCAGATTGACGCGACACTCGAGCCCCTCTAATAGGCGGACAATCTCACGACCATAGAGTGGTGAGTCGTTGAGTCCGCCAAAGCAGATGTATTCGAATGAGCAGCGACGTTGATGTGTGAAATCATACTGCTTGAGCAGTGCTATCGTCTCTTCCAGTGGCATGGCCTTCTCGGCAGGCATCAGTTGTACACGCTGCTCGTGGAGCGGTGAGTGCATAGAGATTGCCACATGGCAGGGACTCTCATCAAGGAATCGCTTTAGCTTGTCTTTTACTCCCACACTGCTAACCGTTATGCGCTTAGGACTCCATTGCCATCCCCAGTCGGCCGTCATGATGTCGCATACACGGAGTACGGCATCCAGATTGTCCATAGGTTCACCTTGTCCCATAAAGACAATATTGGTCAACCTGTCAACCTCGGGCAGTGCATATATCTGGTTCAGAATGTCGGCAGCAGTGAGGTTGCCATGCCATCCCTGTTTGCCGGTCTGACAGAACAGGCAGTTCATCTTGCAGCCTACCTGACAGGAAACGCATAGCGTAGCACGGTCATGATCGGGAATGAAGACGGTTTCGACAAAGCGTTCTGTCTCGTTTTTTGCGGCTGAGTCGCAGATTACTGGAAACAGGTATTTGATAGTACCGTCTATAGAACGCTGACAATCGATAGGGGCCATTGCTCCCACTTCATAGTGCTCAGCCAATAGCTGTCTGTTCTGCTTTGAAAGATTCGTCATCTCGTCGATAGAACTGACATGCTTCACATAAAGCCACTGAGCTACCTGCTTTGCGGTGAAAGCAGGCATACCAAGACTAACGTCAAGAGCCTTTAGCTCTG
>Ga0265298_10009145_pt1 | contig 11827 bp, 8 predicted proteins | sample AusTroGonzalo_MG_3_FD_193486 | JGI IMG/M metagenome (GOLD analysis project Ga0265298, IMG submission 193486) | Bovine rumen microbial communities from tropical cattle in Woodstock, Queensland, Australia - Gonzalo_01 | ecosystem: Host-associated > Mammals > Digestive system > Stomach > Rumen ...
TTTCCGCCGCCGCCGTGCAGGAGATAAAAAACACTGTATCTCCTGTCATCGTCATCATACCCGAAGGGAAGATACACCGCGGCCGGGCTGTAGTCCGGGATCTGCAGCTCCACGAGCCTGCCCCCGCGCGCGCACTCCTTTCGATATTCTTCAGGAATCGGCCGTAACATCAATAAATCACCTCTGTTTTGCCGGTATAAGGCCGCACCGGAAAGGTATGAAAATTTATGTTCCGGAACAGTATAGCACAAAGAACGGAATTTGAACAGAGGGTGAAAACAGCACCATCAGAGCTTATCCCGGGATTTGCGGCCCCGAACCCTTTCGGTTATTATGCACTTAGACAGCAGGAAGGACAAGGAAAAAGGCCGAATGACTTTTCGTGAAATTTCCCTTTGACAGACGGGCGGGAAGTTGCTATAATACGCCCATGGAATTTATCACGCTAAAGTGATAAACCAAGAAGGAATTTGAGGAGGAACTGACTTATGAAGAAACTGCTCGCTCTGGTTCTGGCCGTGATGATGATGGCCGGCCTGATCACTGGGATCGCCGCCGCTGAGGAGTCCGACTGGGATTACATCTCCGGCAAGGGCAAGGTTGTCGTCGGCATGACGCTGTTCGCCCCGATGAACTACTACGAAGGCGATGAATTCGTCGGCTTCGATACCGAACTGACCAAAGCCGTATTCGGCAAGCTGGGTGTGGACGTGGAATTCGTCGAGATCAACTGGGACTCCAAAGAAATTGAACTGAACTCCAAGAACATCGACTGCATCTGGAACGGCATGTGCATCACCCCCGAGCGGAAGGAAAACATGTCCATGACCAATGCCTACCTGTACAACACCCAGGCGATCGTCGCCAAGACGGACAAGATCAACGACCTGCTGGCCAACCTTGAAGGCGTGAACGTCGTGGCGGAGCAGGGGTCCACCGGTGAAGGCAAACTGCTGGGTACGATTGAGGACGACGAGACGGTTGTGGTTTCCGCGAAGGAATTCTTCTCCAAGAGCAATTATACGGCGGTCGACTCCATGGCTAAGGCCCTGATGGAAGTCAAGAGCGGTACGGCCGACATCGCGCTGGTGGACAGCGTCTGCGCACTGGCGATGGTGGGCGAAGGCACCGACTATGCCGACATGACCGTGAACCTGGACAACAACTTCGGCCTGCAGGAATACGGCATCGCATTCCGCAAGGGCAGCGACGTGACCGAGAAAGTGAACGAGGTCATCACTGAGCTGACCAAGGACGGCACCGTGGCCGAGATTGCCGGCCGCTACGGTCTGACCGACGCGCTGGTTCCCGTGGAATAATCCCGGCGCGGCAACAGGCTATACTGAATCAGGCTTATCCGCCAGACCCCGGTCCAAACCGGGGCCTGGCTTTCGCTGTTTGAAAGGAAGCTTCTCATGGAGGACATCATCAAGGTTCTCTTCAGCGGATTCGGCGAGAACCTCCGCATCTTTATCCTGACACTGGCGATGGCCATCCCGCTGGGGCTGGTGATCACCTTCGGCTCCATGACCAAATTCAAACCCATACGCTGGCTGACGCGGACGTTCGTGTGGATTATCCGCGGAACGCCGCTGATGCTGCAGCTGTTTGTGGTGCTTTACGCGCCCGGGCTGCTGTTCGGTATTCCCATGCGGGACCGGCTGGCTGCAACGCTGGTGGCTTTTGTGATCAACTACGCGGCTTATTTTTCCGAGATTTACCGGGGCGGCATCGAGAGCATTCCGAAAGGCCAGTATGAAGCCGGCGCGGTGCTGGGCATGACCCGGCGGCAGGTTTTCTTCAAGGTTGTGCTTCTTCAGGTAATCAAGCGCATCGTGCCCTCGATGGGCAACGAGGTGATCACGCTGGTGAAGGATACGTCCCTGGCGCGGGTGATCGGCGTGGCGGAGATTATCATGGTGGCTGAGCGCTACACCAAACAGGGCCTGATCGGACCGCTGTTCTCGACGGGGCTGTATTTCCTGCTGTTCAACGGCCTGCTGACGGTGCTGCTGGGCCGCATCGAACGCAAAATGGATTATTTCCGGGTGTAGGAAGGAGAGGCGGACGATGGTCATTCTGGAAGTGAGCAACATCGGCAAGAGCTTCGGGAAAACCGAGGTGCTGACGGATATCAGCTTTTCCCTGGAACAGGGGGAATCCCTGGCAATCATCGGCTCCTCCGGCAGCGGAAAGACGACGCTGCTGCGCTGCCTGAACTTCCTGGAAACGCCGGACAAGGGCACCATACGGGTCAGGGATGAAGTGATCTTTGACGCGAACCGGACGGAAAAGATGAGCAACGACGAGCTGCGGAAAAACCGGCTGCATTTCGGGCTGGTGTTCCAGAATTTCAATCTGTTTCCGCAGTATACCGCGTTCCGGAACATCACGCTGGCGGGCGAACTGCTGGCGAAGGAACGGCCGGACTACAAGGAGAACAAGAACGCGATCCTGGAAGAGATCCGGGATCACGGGCGGGACCTGCTGGCCTCGGTGGGGCTGTCCGCCAAGGCGGACAACTATCCGCACCAGCTGTCCGGCGGACAGCAGCAGCGCGTGGCGATTGCCCGGGCGCTGGCGCTGAACCCGGATATCCTGTGCTTCGACGAGCCGACCTCGGCCCTGGATCCGGAACTGACCGGGGAGGTATTAAACGTGATCCGGTCCCTGGCGTCGAAGAAGACCACGATGATCATCGTGACACATGAGATGGGGTTTGCCAGACAGGTGGCCGACAACGTGCTGTTCATGGACAAGGGGTTTGTGGTCGAATACGGGAAGCCCGCGGACGTGATTGACAATCCGCAGCACGAGCGGACAAAGAGATTCCTTGAGAACTATAACAATGCCTGAGCGGTAAGGCATCAGGGGCTGCGGCCCCGTTTTTTGTCTGGGAAGAGGGAGAATCCCGCAGGCCGGATTTCAGGAGAGAAAGACGGCGGAACATCTGAACAGGAGAAACCGCACATGAGGAAAACACTTGCGTTGCTGCTGGTTTTGCTGCTGGGCCTGGGGGGAGCCGGGAAAGCGATGGGCGAGAAAGCCGCGTCGCTGCGCGACTTCGCCGCAGCACTGGAGGATCATACCGCCCGGCTGGAGGATTCCTTTACCATTCCCTGCGACGCTTCCGTCCTCAAAGCGCTGAAACAGCCATCGCCCATCGGGAAGGACAACACCCTTCTGGCCGAATTCATGAGCATGGCGGGCGGTACCGGCTCCTACCGGTACGGCTGGGAGAGGGGCGGCGTCCGGCTGTCCGATATCTCGTACTATGCCGGATGGCGGATCCTGCACCTGTGGCAGGGCGGACAGACGGAGCTTCTTTCCGCCCGGGAAAAGCAAACGCTGGAAGCAGCGCTTGAGCTGGTTTCCGGGGCAGGCGGCTCTGATCTGGAAAAAGAGCGGTATATCCATGACGCGTTATGCGAGCGGATTACCTATCAGCAGGAAGAGGAAGATTCCGGGGAAAAGGACTGCGCAATCGGCGCCCTGCTCAACGGTTCGGCCGACTGCGACGGATACGCGGACGCGATGCTGCTCTGCTGCGGACTGGCGGGGATTCCCTGCCGGTATATGCACGGGGATTCCCGGAAACCGGCGCTTCCGGGGGCTCCGGACGGGGATCATATGTGGAATCTTGTCTGCATCGACGGCGACTGGCTTATGTGCGATGTGACCTGGGGAGACCAGGAAGGAATCTCTTACCTGTTTTTCAACCTGGGAAAGCGTGACGCCGGGGAATCCTATGCCTGGTGCTATGAGACCCTGTTCACCAACGTGACCGACACGGCGGATTTTTCCCGCCACCGGACGGCGGATCAGCAACCGGCGACGGTCCTGAGCCAGGAGGATGTCTATCAGGCGGCCCGGGCCGCCGTTTCCGCCGGGCAGCGCCGCCTGACGCTGTTCTGCCCGGAAGAGCGGCTGTGGCAGACAGACCGGGATACATTTGTCAAAATGCTCGCGCACGGCGGATTCGGTACCATATCATACAACGAAACCGGGCGGCTGTTTGAAGCTGTGAGCCAGTCCGCCCCGGACGTCTTCTGCTTCTGCGATACCGAAGCGGATATCCTTTCCGCGATTGACCGGTACGCGGAGAACAATACCGGTACGTTTACGCTTTTTCTTTCGCCGGATTTCTCCGGCAGTATGCTCTCCGACGAATGCGCCCGGCTGCGGGAGGTCTTTTCCCGGTCCCGGCTGGAGAACCCGGGGATCCCGCTGAGCTACTCGGATCAGAGCGGATCCGTCACCCTGAGCGGCGCGGCTTACACGGAACCGCCGGCTGTCTGCTCGTCCCGGGAAGACATCGTATCCCTGATGAACAGAGAACTTCCCAAACGTCCGGACGCTGTCGAATTCGTCCTGGGAGATGGCTATACGCCCACGGAGATCGGGGAGATCCTCGCAGAGGCCGTATACTCCCGCGGCGCTTCCTCTTTCCGGTACGGGAATGTCGGGAAGCGCGTGTTTGTCAGCGATATCGCCTATTATGACGATTTCTGCCTGGCTTCTTCGGAGGAAGATGTGACGGATTATCTGCACGAGGTCAGAAGATCCGGAATCAGGGAAATCCGGATCTACTGCACCCCTTCCCTGTATGACGCCCTGATGGCCGATCAGTCAACCCGCTTTTTTACACTGCTGAAGAACGCCGGATTCTCCGTGCAGTCGATCAGTTATAATGAGCCTTACGGTTTGTTGCTGGCTGAAAGTCCGGACTGAGCGGAGAGAAGGCGGACCGGGTGGCACGGGAATCCTTGCCGTGTTATACTGAAGGCCGGATGAAGGCCGGAATTGATTTGATGAAAAGAGGACCGAGCATTGGATCTGATTCGAAAAATGAGCGCGGAATACGCGGATTATCTGTTTGACGAGTCCAGGACGATGGGATCGGCGGACTATATCGCGTTTCCCGCGAACGAGGCGGAACTGGCGGAGGTTGTCCGCCGGTGCTCGGAGAGGCAGACGCCGCTGACGGCGCAGGGAGCGCTGACCGGCCTGGCCGGCGGGGCAAGCCCGGAGCGCGGACTGATCCTGAACCTGCAGCGGATGAACAGGATTCTCGGCATGCGGAGGGACGCGGACGGGACATACTATGTGCGCGTGCAGCCGGGACTCCGCCTGGCGCAGCTGCGCCGCGCGCTGGCAGTGAAAGCGTTTGACGTGTCCGGGTGGGACGGGGAATCCGTCGGGACACTGAAGGAGATCAGACCCGGGCAGCTGTTTTTTCCGCCGGATCCGACAGAACCGACGGCAAGCCTCGGCGGCATGGCCTCCTGCAACGCGTGCGGCGCGCGCAGTGTGCAGTACGGCTGCACCCGGGCGCATATCCACGCGCTTCGGGTCGTGATGGCGGACGGGCGAATCGCGAGCCTGGAACGGGGAAAGCAGAAGGCGGACGGCAGGAAGATCCGATTGCCGCTGACGGACGGGAGCGTGCTGGAAACCGAGCTTCCGCCGTTTGAAACACCGGATATCAAGGACGCCGGATTCTTTATCCGGCGGGATATGGATTTGCTGGATCTGTTCATCGGCAGCCAGGGGACGATGGGGATCATCTCCGAACTGGAACTGAAGCTGATGCCGGCGCCGAAGCATCTGTGGGGCGTGACGGCGTTTTTCCCGGACGACGAGTGCGCGCTGGCATATGTACGCGCTGTGAAGGGAAGACCGGATCCGGGTGTGCCGCGCTTTCCGCGGCCGGCAGCGTCCATCGAATTCTTTGATAAAAACGCGCTGAACATGGTGCAGCGGCAGAAGGCCGTGACACCTGCCTTCCGTCAGCTTCAGGAACTGCCGGAGAACTACTGCAGCGCGGTGTATGTGGAACTGAACGACGACGATCCGGGCGACATGGCGGAAGTGCTGACAGCGCTGGCGGAGGTGCTGACGGCGGTCGGCGGGGATCCGGAGAGAACCTGGGTGGCCCGGGACGCGCTGGAACTGGAACAGCTGCTGTTTTTCCGCCACAGCGTACCGGAAACCATCGACCTGATTGTTGAAGAGAACCGGAAGAGGGAACCGTGCATCACGATCCTGTCCACTGATATGGCGGTGGACGACGAGCATTTCGATGAACTTTTTCATATCTATCAGAAGGACCTGAAGGCTTCCGGCCTGCCCTGGATCATCTTCGGGCACATCGGGGAGAACCACGTGCATCCGAATATCCTGGCTAGAGACAAACGGGAATACGAGCAGGGACATCAGATCTTTGAGAAATGGGCGAGGGACGTTCACCGGATGGGCGGGAGTATTTCCGCGGAGCACGGCGCCGGAAAGATCAAGCGGCGGCTGGCGCTGATCATGTACGGAGAAGAACGGATGAGGGAACTGTACGCGCTGAAGCGCGCGTTTGATCCGCAGGGCATACTGGGGCCGGGGAATATTTTTGAGGATATGGGGGACTTTCCGATCGCCCCCAAAGCCCCCTTCGGCGGGGAAATAATATAATTGGGGAAAATGAGGATGAATATTTATGTCTGTGTGAAACAGGTACCCGCTTCCAACGAGACATTGCTGGATCCGGTGACGCATACCATCATCCGGGAAGGAACGCAGTCCATCCTGAATCCTTTTGATGCCTACGCAGTGGAGGAGGCAGTGCGGATCAAAGCCCGCTGCGGAGGGATGGTGACCGCCTTCACGATGGGCATTCCCTCGGCGGAAGGGACCCTGCGCAGGGTCATCGCGGTCGGCGCGGACGACGCCGTGCTGCTGACAGACAAAGCTTTTGCGGGATCCGACACACTGGCGACGGCCCGGACGCTGGCTGCTGCGGTGCAAAAGAGGGGATTGCCGGAGCTGATACTTTGCGGACGGATGGCGACGGACGGGGATACGGCCCAGGTCGGGCCGATGCTGGCAGAGTGCCTGGATATCCCGCACGTCAGCGACGTGGCGGAGATCGAGGATGTGAATGAAACAGCATGCGTGGTCCGAAAGATGACAGACGACGGCTACGTGCGCCTGCGGGTAAAGCTGCCGGCGCTGCTGACGGTGCTGAAGGAGATCAATATCCCGCGGCTGCCTTCGGTCAGCGGGGTGCTGCGGGGGGAAAAGGCGGAAGTCGCCCGGATGAACCGGGAGGATACGGGAATTGACGCGGGAAAGACGGGACTGACCGGGTCCGCGACGCGGGTGATCAGGACGGAAAGACCGGTTGTGACCAGGGAAACGGTTTGGATTGAGGGGACGGCAAAGGAGCAGGCGGAGAAGCTGAAGAAGTATCTGGATAGGATAATTGGAGATCCATCGACTCTTGCTCCGGGCTGTCGCCCGTTCTCCACAGAGAAAGAGCCACTGGCTCTTTCTCCGGGCGTTTCGAACCTCGGGATGACACGGGACGGGGAATCCTCGACTCTTGCTCCGGGCTGCCGCCCGTTCTCCACTGAGAAAGAGCCGCTGGCTCTTTCTCCGGGCGTTTCGAACCTCGGGATGACACGGGATGGGGATTCCTCGACTGCGCTGCGTAGCGTTCAGGATGACAGGAAAGCCCGAATGGCGCCGGGCGGCGTATGGGTATACTGCGAGCAGGGACCGGACGGGATCCGGCCGGTGGCTTATGAACTGCTGGGGCAGGCGGCCAGGCTGGCAGGAGAGATGAGGCAAACGGTGACGGCTGTGCTGGTCGGCGGAACGGAAGAGGCTGCGGCCTCCCTGACAGCCTGCGGCGCGGATCAGGTGCTGCTGGCGGAGATCCCCCCGGAGGAACTTCCTGACGAGCGGGTTCATACGGCCGCGCTGGAGAAACTGGTCGGGAAGTACAGGCCGGCGGTCCTGCTTCTCGGCGCGACGGCCTTCGGGCGGTCTCTGGCGCCGCGGCTGGCGGCCCGGCTGGAAACCGGCCTGACGGCGGACTGCACGGGGCTGGAGATCGATCCGGAGACAGGGCTGCTGCGGCAGACAAGGCCCGCATTCGGCGGCAATCTGATGGCGACGATTGTCTGTCCGGACAGAACGCCGCAGATGGCGACGGTGAGGCCGAAGGTGTTCCAGAGAATTGGAGGGCTTTCCGATCGCCCGCCAATCCCCCTTCGGATTCAGCCGGACACTATGTATATATTCCCGGAGAAAATCGAAACGTCAGAACGGTGTTTTGAGTTTCTGGAGCGGATTCCCGCAGCGGACGAGATTGATATCGGGACCGCGGATGTGCTGATTTCCATCGGACAGGGGATCGGCGGGGCGGAGAACATCGCAATGGCGGAAGAACTGACCCGGCGGCTGGGCGGTGCGATTTCCTCCAGCCGTCCGCCGGTGGACAGCGGCACAATGCCCTACGCCCGGCAGGTGGGGCAAACCGGGAAAACCGTTTCGCCGAAGCTGTATCTGGCGCTGGGAATTTCCGGAGCCATCCAGCACATGGCCGGCGTAGCGGCAAAGACGATTGCGGCGGTGAATACGGATCCGGACGCGCCGATCTTCAGCTACGCCGATTACGCGGTGCGCTGCGACTGCGGGGCGTTTCTCCGGGCGATGCTCGAAAAGAACTGACAGGGGAGCAAGACCAATGAAACGGTTGAAGATTATCCTGGTTTTCTGCCTGCTGCTGGCGGCAACCGCGGCGGGCCGCGCGCTGGGCGAGGAGATCGGGGCTGGGAAGGAACATTCCTGCATCCACATCATCACGGAGGACGGGCAGCCGATCCTGTCCAGGGAGGAATACGTTCCCGCCGTCGTTCAGGTATTCAACTGCGACGAAGCATACGAGATGGCCGAAGAGGCCGGCGTGCGCGTGCGCGGTAATTCCACCGCGGAACAGGGGGAGGAAAAGCCGTACCGCATCCGCTTCGAGAAGAAACAAAACATGCTCGGACTGCATGACGGGCGGAAATACCGGAACTGGGTGCTGCTGCGGACCTACTGGCATCTGTGCCCGGACTATATGGGGTTCAGGCTTGCAGAGACCATCTTCGGGGGAAAGTATTACAGCAGCGACTGCATGTTTGTGAATCTGTACCTGAACGGCAGGGATCTGGGCGTGTATCTGCTGTGCGAGCAGAACCAGGCCGCCAAAAAACGGATGGACGTTTACGAACCGGCGGAAGGGGAAACCCGGACAGATATCGGTTATCTGCTGGAGATGGTGAATTATCCGGATGATGAGCATCCCTGCTTCGGAATCGGCGAAAAACCGTATACAGCGGACATTGCCGGACGGAAACGCGTGGTTCCCGGGCGGCACTATGCCATCAAGAGCGACATATGGGATGAAGTACAGGCCCGGTATATCGAAAACTGGCTGACGGGGGCCTACAGCGTATTGTATGAAGCGGCGGTCAACGGCGAAGCGATGGAACTGAACGAAGACCTGAAGGCAGTTCCGGCGGAAGGCAGGACGCCTTTCGAAGCGGTCGGGAAACTGCTGGACCTGGAATCGCTGGCGGATATGCTGATCCTCGAGGAACTGGTCCAGAATTACGACGTCGGCGCGGGCAGCTTTTTCATGGCGGTGGATTTCTCCGAAGACAGCCGGTATGAAAAGCTGACCTTTCTCGGCCCGTGGGATTTCAGCTGGGGATATACCGAGCCCGCGGACGGAGGATACTATGCGTGTACATTCCAGAATATGATCCAGGGAATGGACAATTCCAACCCCTGGTTTGTGCTGGCAATGAAGATCGAGGGATTTCAGAAGATTGTCAGGGACAGGTGGAAGCAACTGTCAGACAGCGGCGCGCTGTCAGACACGACGATACGGGTGCTTGCGGATATTGAAGCCCTTGCCGGCGACCTCGGAGAAGAAAACGCCGATAAACTGGAAAAAGGCCGGGAGATCGTGAACTATGTGAATGAACGGATCCGGTGGCTGGATGAACAGTGGGATGAATAATCTTGATTAATCAACGATTTTATTTTATAGTTGATACTGATCTCAGGAAACCGGAGGATTTCATGGCGGATGTACTGGTCATCGGCGGCGGCGCCGCCGGGATGATGGCCGCGATCTTTGCAGCCCGGACAGGGGCAGGGGTGACCCTGCTGGAACACAATGAAAAGCTCGGCAAGAAAATCTATATTACCGGAAAAGGCCGCTGCAATCTGACCAACGACTGCACGATGGACGAGTTCCTCGCCCAGGTGCCCCGCAATCCGCGGTTTCTGTACAGCGCGCTGAGTTTTTTTGCGCCGCGGGATATGATGGCGCTGCTGGAGGAGAACGGCTGCCCGGTGACCGTGCAGCGGGGGAAACGCGTATTTCCCTCCACGGAAAAAGCCAGCGACGTGACGAAAGCCCTGACGGGCCTGATGCGGAAGCTTGACGTCCGGGTGCGGCTGAATACCGGCGTTCACTGCCTGCGGACAGAAGGGGATACGGTAACCGGCGCGGAGCTTGAGGACGGTTCTTTCCTGCCGGCGGAAAGCGTCATCCTGGCCTGCGGCGGGTTGAGCTATCCGGCGACCGGATCCACCGGAGACGGATACCGGATCGCGGCGGAACTCGGGCACTCCATTGTTCCGCAATCCCCGGTGCTGGTCGGGCTGGAAACCGAAGAAGACTGGCCGGGCACATTGCAGGGCCTGAGCCTGAGAAACGTCACGCTGACGCTGACAAACGGCAAAAAGACCCTGTACAGCGAACTGGGAGAGCTGCTGTTCACGCATTTCGGAATTTCCGGCCCGCTGGTGCTCGAAGCCAGCTGCCATCTGCCGGATCCGCCCCGGGGGGCCGCGCTGCGGCTGGACCTGAAGCCGGGCCTGAAGCGGGAACAGCTGGACGCACGGCTGCGGCGGGATTTTCTTGCTTCCGGAAAAAAACAGCTGACGAACGTGCTGCCGGGACTGCTGCCGGCAAGGATGGCGGAACTTTTTCCCCGCCTGTGCGGAATTCCGGAAAGCCTGCCCTGCAACCAGGTGACCGCGGCGCAAAGGGAGAAACTGCTGAACATGCTGAAGGCACTGCCGCTGACGGTGCGCGCGCCGAGACCGGTCACGGAGGCTGTGGTGACCCGCGGAGGGGTCAGTGTGAAGGAAATTGAACCGGGCACGATGCGGAGCAGGAAATACCGGAATCTGTATTTTGCCGGGGAGATGATTGATGTGGATGCGCATACCGGCGGATACAATCTGCAGATTGCCTGGAGTACGGGAGCCCTGGCTGGAGAAAATGGGGGGCTTTCCGAGTGCCCAGGGCTGCCGCCCGTTCTCTGCTGAAAACTGTCCACCGGACAGTTTTCCGGGCGCGCCGAACCCCCCCATGCCCCCTTCGGCCCCTGTGAGGAAAAGAAGTAAGTTGGGGGGCTTTCAGGGTGAATCAAAAGTTGAATGATATTATCAGAGGTATTGACACTTTATGACCTATATTATTCTTGACCTGGAATGGAATCAGCCGATTTCTTACCAGAGCCGGACATACCGGGAGATAGGGGATCAGCTGATTTTTGAGATGATCCAGATCGGCGCCGTGAAACTGGACGCGGAACTGAACCCGGCGGACTCGGTTTCGATCCCGATCGCGCCGACACATTACCTGCGGATTCATCCGCGGATCAAACGGATGACGGGACTGGACTCGGAAACACTGGCCGGGGCGCCGAACTTCCGGGAAGCGCTGGAACAGTTTGCCGCCTGGTGCGGGGAGGATTACGCGCTGCTGACCTGGGGGATCGACGATGTGAGCGTCCTGTACCAGAATATCCGTTTTTTCCGTTGCGAAGATATTGCGCTGCCGCCCCTGTACGACATTCAAAAGCTGTTCAGCCAGGTTCACAGGCTGAAAGACCGGGCCGGTTTGAAATCGGCGATGGAACTGATGGAAATTGAACCGGATGAGAACATGGCTTTTCATAACGCGCTGAACGATGCATGGTATACT
>Ga0265298_10009146_pt1 | contig 11826 bp, 10 predicted proteins | sample AusTroGonzalo_MG_3_FD_193486 | JGI IMG/M metagenome (GOLD analysis project Ga0265298, IMG submission 193486) | Bovine rumen microbial communities from tropical cattle in Woodstock, Queensland, Australia - Gonzalo_01 | ecosystem: Host-associated > Mammals > Digestive system > Stomach > Rumen ...
ATGTCATCCGTGCCGCTGACGCTTCCGAAGGTGACAACAAGTATGGTAATGTTCACCGTCTGAACAACATCATCATCATGCGCTATGCTGAGGTGCTGCTCAACTATGCTGAGTGCTGCATCCGTACCGGTGCTGCTTCCGAGGCTGGTGACTATATCAGGATGATTCAGGAGCGTGCAGGCTCTAAGACCGTCCTCTCTGGCACGCCGACCATCATCGACCTGAAGAAGGAGAAGTCGTTCGAGCTCTGGTTCGAGGGCTGCCGCTATCAGGATGTCATGCGCTGGAGCAAGCAGGACAACGACTCTTATGACAATGAGGCTCTTGACCACTTGAAGGTGCAGGGTAAGCATATTCCTCACCTTGTTGACAGAGTGTTCCGTGATCCTAAAGACTATCCTGGTGATGAGGATAGGGTTTGGCTGCACAGCGCTGACGGCTCAGACAAGGAAGACCGCTTCTATCTGTACCATACCCACGAGGCTCAGGATGCCGGTTATCAGGTAGGCTGGCAGGAGAAGCACCGCCTCTTCCCCTATCCGCAGTCAGTGATTGATATGAACCCGAACATCACGCAGAATCCGGGCTGGTAAATCACAGAGAACATCATCCACTAAAAAAGGGCGCCGCATCATGGATGTGGCGCTCATTCTTTTAGGGCGCAAAGGGGATGGCCCCTTTGCGCCCTCCATTTGCGCCCACATAGAGATCAGTGCCTGTTAATATATATTAATTATTTGCTGCCTCATGCAAGTTTTCTGGCATTTCTGCATTTATTAGATAGAGAATAGTGCAGAAATGCCACACGTGTCTTTTATTGGTAATGAGGAACAACGCTTGGTGGAGCGGCTGCAGGAAGGTGATAAGACTGCAGCCAGGGAGTTCTATACTCGCTATGGTAGGAGTCTTGCCGGTGTCTGTGGGCGGTACATCGCGGATGAGGAAGACGTGAAGGATGTGATACAGAATGCGCTCGTACATATCCTCTCCCACATCACTGATTTCGAGTATCGTGGGACTGGCTCCCTGGAGGCATGGGTTGTGAGGATAGCGGTCAATGAGTCGCTGAAGTTCTTGCGAACAAAAGATCAGCACGAATTGCTGCAACCAGGCTACGACATCATTGATGACTCCGACGACGACCTATCCGTCTGCGACATTCCGCCTGACATTCTCCGAAAGATGCTGAACCGTCTGCCGACAGGTTACCGCACGGTGTTGAACCTCTATGTGTTCGAAGGCAAGAGCCATCAGGAGATAGCCCGTCTGCTCGGCATCAAGAAAGACAGTTCGGCCTCGCAGTTTGTCAGGGCGAAAAGCATGTTGGCCCAAATGATCAGGAAGTATAACAACAATAACAACTCACGACGATGAACGAACAATGGATAAACGATTTGCGACAGAAGATGACAGACTACCAGTGGCCTGTCCCAGAGGTGTCGTGGGATGAGATAGACCAGGCGGTGGCTGCCAATAAGGCTCACAAGGCCCGGCTGCTCTGGCTGCGGCGCATGGCTGCGGTTGCCGTTGTTCTGCTGATTGTCGGTGTGGGCTATTGGAGTCTTATGCATAACGAAACCGAGCCGATGCAGCCCACGACGGCATCCGTCAGCAATCAGCCGCAGGACGAGAATCATGGGGACAGGTCGCGTGATCTGGCCAGTAGCCAGTATCATGGACCTGTCCCAGTGATTCTCGCAAGGCCGACACATACGCCCAAGATGACATCAACGCCCGTTATAGAATCCGAAACCCACAATCCCATCTCTGTGGCTATCCCTGATACAGCCAAGACTACCGACGCCAATGAAAAGGAACAGTCACAACCCGTAGGAGAGAAGAAAGCGAAACCTGCAGACAAGACTTCCCCTGTCATCTATCCTTCTGACCTCCATCAACGGAAGAATTTGGACAACCGCCTGACAGCAAAGGTTTATGTGTCGAGCACAATGGCCGGAAACCTGGCAGGATCTTTTAGACAGCAAGGAAATCCTAGCGATTTAATTATCACAGATTCAATGATTAATTGTCATGTCAGCCACCGTCAACCTGTACGCTTTGGTGTGTCATTGCGCTATCGGATAAATGATTGTTGGAGCGTAGAGAGCGGATTGACATACACCCACCTCTCCTCTGACATAACCACGACAATAGAGAATAATACCTGCACAACGGAGCAGCGCTTAAACTATATCGGTCTGCCAATGAACATCAGTTATGATCTTTGGAAAGGCCGTAACTTTGGCCTTTACATCTCGGCGGGAGGCATGATAGAAAAGAGCCTTGATACAAGTTCTTGGCAGTTCTCACTTAACGGAGCCGCAGGAGCAGAATACAAACTGACAGACTTCTTCAGTCTCTATGCCGAGCCAGGCTTAGGCTATTATTTCAAGGATGGCAGCATCACTCCGACCATCTATCAGGATCATCCGCTGAACTTCAATCTCAGCTTCGGCCTTCGCTTCAACTTGAAATGACCGTCCAGTTAAAGTCTGTTAATTATTGATACCCTCATGCAAGTTTTTCAACTTTGATGGATTTAGTAGATAGAAAACTGCTTAGACAGTCTCTAATGAATCATAAGTATAAACTTAAAAACAGAAAAGTATGAGAAAGGTAACATTTTTTATGGGTATGCTGCTGGCACTTGTATTATCCAGCGCATGCAGCAGTAGTGATGATGATTTGACTGTTCTAAAAGACAGCAAACTGTCGCTTTTTGAAGACAGTTTACAGTCCGTTCCAGAGAAAGACTACACCGGCTATTTAGGTTACGACGATCTTTATGGGTGGTCTATTATTCCCGGTATTCCCTATGATTATTCAAACGAGTATTATTTCCCGTTGAACCTTCCTGATGAATTGCAATCATATAAGGACATCCCGGGAGTAAAAGTATCTTATTCAGGGAAAGTCGTCCAACTGAGCGATGAAGAAGTAGAGTCGTTGGACTTATGGCGCTATGATGGAAAAGAAAAATTTTACTTTGTTTATCTGACGAAAATAGAAATCATAGAAGGTGGTGGAGAAATACCGTACCGAGGCAATCCTCCTTTTACTATTAAGGATATGCCAGGTACGATGGTAGATTTCAACACAGGCGAATGGAGTATATATTATGTTAAGAATAATACTATTGTAAACCTTTATTACCCCATAGAGTTAAGTGATGAATTCAAAGTCCAAGGATTGAATGTCATCATATCTGGAAATGTCTATGAGGAGATTACTGATCCGAATAATAGTAGACTGCAAAAGAAATATAAGATAGAACTTACAAAAATAGAAAAAGCAGAGTGATTATTCCTAATCGAGGTGACAAGTGACAAAATGGGCGCAATGGGGTCAGGCACCTTTGCGCCCTTTTTCACTTTTTTAGTTGAAAATTTGGTCGTTTGGATTAAAATGCTTACCTTTGTGCCGTTAATTCAAATTTAATACGTATGGCACGACCACTAAGAGAAATCAGTTCCACTGGAATCTATCATGTAATGCTAAGAGGCATTAACAGACAAGTCATCTTCGGGCGCAATGGTGCCTGACCCCATTGCGCCCCAAATGCACATCGTTCACCCATGTGTTAGGCAGCAAAAATACTATAATGTTTTGAAAAAGATAAATCATTGCCGCGGATTTATCAATCGCCGACGTGGATTTATTAATCACCGTCGGTGATTTAACAAACGCCGTCGAAGATTTAACTTCACAAGGCACCTTTCTGTCATTCTCAAAGCTACTCCCTATGTTTTTACAGGCTACTATCTATGTCTTTGCAGGCACCATTCACTTCAGGAGCGGCCTTTATGCACATTCAACTGCGGCATATTCAGGTCGCAAAAGAATGTGCGATTAGTGGATGCTGAGGATGATCCGGCGATAGGCCACCAGATGGAAGGGGCCGTCGTCGTGAACCTCACAGATGAGGTGCAGCGTCTGTCCTGCGGCATCTGCAGGGATATGGATGGTGGCTATCGACTGGTCAGCCTGCTCGATGGTCACTTTCGCTGTGCCGATCTCTGGCTGCTGCCACCAGAGGAAAGACAGGTGGTCGCCGTCAGGGTCAGAAGAAGCAGAGGCATCGAGAGTGATGGTGGAGCCTGCCTTAACCTGATTGACCTCTGAAACGAGACGGACGATGGGATTATGATTACCCTTTCCCTCATCGGCCCACTGCATGCGGGCCATGAAATCATTCAACTCGTCAGGATAGAAGCGCGTCTTATAGCCAACGCTGATGCTGCGGAGAGGCTCCTGCCAACTGGTCCAGGCGGTGGTGAGCGAGTCAGCACAGAGCCCCCGCTCGTGATAGCCGGCCCAGCCAGCCTGACGGGGATCCTCAGGATCGTTCAGACCATTGGGCATCACATAGAGGAAACTGGGTGTATCGCCCTCGACGCCCCATTTGTAATCGGGGTATTCCCTGCCCAAGGCTCCCTTACCCTGAATGTGGTTCTTATGCTGCTCCCAGTGGCGCTTGCCCAGCTCACACTGCTCCTGCCATGTGCCTTCGTCCCAGACGAACTGCAAATCGTCCTTAAACTCCTGGCGCAGCCACATGTGCGAACTCCTAGCGCGATCCATGCGGTGAGCGTAGTCCATATCCTGATCGGTGATGGTAAAGAGGCGGAATTTGCGCACAAACTTTCTGACTTCGTCATCCGTCCTCGTCTGTTTCACCCGCCAGATAGCCTGCGCCAATGTGTTTGCCCCACCCCAGGCTGCCACATAGATGGGACGCGGGTCGTCCTCATCGGCCAACTGAATCAGCAACTCGCTGCCTGGCGAGTCGTTATGCTCCCCGATAGAGCGGATACCACCATACATGCTGCCCATGACGGCACGCCTGGTGAGATACTCAGCACTCGGCCAGTAGCCCATCTGTTGGCTTCCATTCTCCTTGTTGAGCGGAAGGAACTTCTTTTGCCCAGAGCGCTTCATCAGGTTCGGCACGTCTTTGGCGTAGGCGGTTATCACACGATACAAATACTGTGACCACTCCAAGGGATACGGGTCGCAGTTCCACCCCACCGTAGTTATCAGCGCCTCAATCTCGAACATGTCGGCATACGCCATCAACCTTACCATCGACTCATTATCGTCGGGTTCAATATCAGCAGGCGCAATGTCGGTACACACTACGAGACGGGGCTTTAAACCTGTCTCCCCCTTTGCCTGTCCCAACGTGCTGACAAACAGCAACACGGAGAGGAATAATATTGTCTTTTTCATTTTCTTACCTTTCCACCTTTACTCAAGCGGCGCCTGCTTCAACTTTTCTAAGGCCCTACATAGCTGGTCTGGGCAGGAAGTGCCCTTCGTACCACAACGGATGCCGTCGAGACGCTTGATGACATCGTCGATTTTCTGTCCACGCACCAACTGGCTGACTCCCTGAAGGTTGCCATTACATCCCCCAAGGAAGAACACCTGCTGGATCACATCGTTCTCATCGGCAGTCACATCGATCAGCTTCGAGCAAGTGCCCCTCGTTTCATACTGTACATGCTTTGTCTTCATACGCTTAAAGATTTTATCTGTTCAAATTTGAGTGCAAAGATAATGGAAAATCTTCATAAAGGACACGATGGACACAAATTTCTTTTATTTTCTCGTGTCCTTTGTGTCCTTTGTGAATAAAAAGTTGTATCTTTGTCGCCTGATATGGGTTTGATTGATATTATCCTCTTAGCTGTGGCTCTGGCGATGGACTGCCTGACAGTGTCGATTGTCAGCGGGGTGATTATGACACAGAGGGACGGTTCTTTTGTTACATCGGCTGGCGGTGTAACAAAAGAACCGTCCCTCTGTATCATCCGCATGGCGTTCCTCTTCGGACTGTTCCAGGCGATGATGCCGCTGATAGGATGGTTGGGTATCAGCCATTTCCAGGCGTACATGGAAGCGTATGACCATTGGATAGCCTTTGCGATGTTAGGCTTTATCGGCGGCAGGATGGTGTGGGAGAGTTTCGGCCCTGAGGAAGAACAGCACTTCAATCCCCGCCGCCTGCATACACAGTTGCTGTTAGCCGTTGCCACAAGCATCGATGCCCTGGCCGTCGGCATCTCATTTGTCTGCACAGGCTATACAGCCATCGGACAACTCACGCTGCCATTAATCATCATAGGTGCCGTCTCCTTCCTTTTCAGCCTCATCGGCTATCGGTTAGGAACACGTTTCGGACGCAGCATCGCTCGCAGGTTCAAACCAGAGCTGATAGGGGGAATCATCCTCATTGGCATCGGCGTGAAGATCCTGATGGAGCATTTGTTTGGTTTATAGTTTAGAGTTTATTGTTTATAGATGATTACATTTTAAGACTTAACGATATGAAGAAACAGTACTTGGCGGATGAGAGCCGCTACACGAACGGAATGGAATTTGAGCGCTGCGGGCGCTCAGGTGTGTTACTGCCCAAGGTGAGCCTCGGCTTCTGGCATAACTTCGGCAGCGTGGATCCCTATGAGCGCAGCCGAGAAATCACCCACTATGCCTTCGACCACGGCATCACACATTTCGACCTGGCCAACAACTACGGTCCCGTCTATGGCTCTGCCGAAGAGACGATGGGACGGCTGATGGATAAGGATTTCCGACCCTATCGTGATGAACTGTTCATCTCGTCGAAGGCAGGCTACGACATGTGGCCTGGGCCTTATGGCGACTGGGGCTCACGCAAGTATCTGATGGCCTCACTCGACCAGAGCCTGAAACGGATGAAGATCGACTACGTGGATTTGTTCTACAGCCATCGTTATGATCCCGTCACTCCTTTGGAGGAGACGTTGCAGGCACTGGTGGACATCGTCCGTCAGGGCAAGGCGCTCTATGTAGGAATCTCCAACTGGCCGTTAGAGCCGTTGAAGTTCGGCTATGACTATCTGAAGGCGCACGATGTGCCCCTGCTGATCTATCAGGGTCGCCTGAACATGCTCAATCGCGAACCAATGGATGAGGGCATCCTCGACTTCTGCGCAGACAATGGTGTGGGCTTCATCGCCTTCTCACCGCTGGCACAGGGTCTGTTGACGGATCGTTACCTAAACGGCATCCCACAGGATTCGCGTATGTCGAAGGGAAAGTTCTTGAGGGAGGAGATGCTCACACCAGAACTGCTGGCAAAGCTGCGCCACTATAACGAGGTGGCACAGGGCAGAAATGAAACGCTGGCAGAGATGGCGTTAGCCTGGATTCTCCACCAGCGTGGTGTCACTTCCGTACTCGTTGGTGCCAGCTCGACAGCACAACTCGAGAAAAACCTGCGCTGCGTCAGTGCCTCACCTTTCGACGAAAAACTGTAATCATGGTTTGACCAGCCTCACCTCGTATATCTCTCCGATCTGGCGGCGGGGCTTTGCCACGAACTTAACACGTACCTGCTGCTTACCCTTCAGTGCCTCTTCTGGCACGGGGTAAGTCTCGTACTTGAACTCCGAGATACGGTACTTGCCCGTATTGTTCACAGAGGTCACCAGCACATCATCGACGAAGATGTCAAACTCATGACTCTTCCACTCGCCTACGCCCCAGTATTTCAGTCGCAGGCTGAGGTTGGTCTGTCCGCCTGTCTGCATCAGATAGCTGAAATAATGACCGTTGTTGGCGTCGCGGTAGAACACATCGTTGGAGTTGCCCACGAACGACTCATCAGTCTCCATAAAGTGGTCTGACTCCGGCTGCTGCTCACCTGGCTGCACCTTATCTACTGTACGCTCTTCCAATTCCTGACGCTCCTTCTCCTGCTTGGCCAGATTGTCGAGATAGCCTTGATAATTATCTTCAGAGAGAGCGAGCCAGTACATCATATAACGGCTGTCATGGAGTTCGAAGAAAGGCATCAGTTCGTTCCTGATTTCATTCACCATCTTGGTAGAGATAGTGAAATGTAATGGTTTGCCTGCTACGGGCTGCAACTGGTTGGCGATATCCTCTATATGATTATTAATAAGGATGGGCGCCTGATCGGTAGGCAGTTTCTTACCCACGGCCAACTGTCCGAAGCGACTGTCATCGGCTATCAGCATGGCCAGATCCTCCGTACCCGTCTTCATGGCCAGCATGACAGGACCATGCATCAGGGCGATGTACTGCGGCAGGTTTGGCAGATACTTCACGTAGTTATACATCGGGAAGCAGAATTCTACCACATCACCCTTCTTCCACTGACGGTCGATGGTGACATACGACGAGGGACCGGTGACGATGCTCACGGGCTTTCCGTTCACCTTGACACTGAATTGTCCGGGTTTTACCCAGCCGGGGTAGCGCACCTGCAAAGCAAACTGTCCCTTGCCCTGAGTGATGGTGATCTTACTGGTCTCGCTATAGGGGAAGGTGGTCTCCTGACGGAGCACGATGCCCTTCTCCTTCCAGTTCAGTTCCGAGGCCACGAAGAGATTCACAAAGAGGGCATTGCCCACGTGGGTATAAACGAACTGCCCATACTTGCCGTGGTTCTCCATACCTGTTCCCACGCAGCACCACATGGCCTCATTGGGAGCAGAGTAGTTACGATAATGACGCGGACGGGCCGAGGTGAAGTAGACATAACCGCCATGTTCAGGATGCTGACTGGAGAGGATATGGTTGAAGGTGGCCAGCTCGTAAAAATCGGCAAAGCGCGCCTCAGGATTACGACGGTGCAACTCCTCAGAGAGTTTCAGCATATTGTTCGTATTACAGGTTTCCGGGCCGTCGATATCATTGACGAAGTCCTTACAAGCCTCCTTGCTGGGGAAGTGCTCACGACGGCTGTTACCGCCGAAGGCCAGCGAACGCTCACCAGTAACGATGTCCCAGAAGTAGGCGCTGGCGGTGTGATAGGCCTCGTCGCCAGAGAGCTCTGAGATGCGCTCAAATCCCACCACCTTGGGCACCTGGGTATTGGCGTGCATATTGTCGAGGCAGTCCTGACGCTGTGAAAGCGGATTCAACAGTCTGCGATGTGAGAAGCGTCTGGCCACGTCGAGGAATTTCTTATCGCCAGTGATGGCGTAGGCATCGGCCAGCACCTCGTTCATGCCACCATGCTCCGTGTCGAGCACCCGTTCCATCTGCTGGTCAGTGAGACCTGCCGTCAGGTCGATGGCCCAGTCGCAGAAGCCAAGGAAGAGTTGTAAGGCCTGTTCGTTGCCGCAGTACACCCAGGCGTCACGCAGGCCGGCATACATCTTATGGATATTATAGAACGGTACCCACGAGCTATAATAAGCCCCGAAGTCGCCCTTCTTGAAATTGCCCCACACGCGGTCACTGTTGGGTACACCGCCCACATAGCCATCGCCCCAGGCGGGGTGGTTCTTGGCATTGGCGCTGGCACAAAGCTGCAGTTCGCTGATGAAATACTCCATGCGCTGGCGACAATCCTCACTGCCCGTGGCGGCATTGATGGCCAACGCCGTCAGGTAATGGCCGCCCACATGTCCGTCGAGACCATCCCAGTTGGGATAGGATTTGGCTTTGGGCGTCAGTCCGGCTTCTTTCAAATAGGGAGCCAGCAGACGGTCGCAGTCATACTGCAGCAATGTCTTGATATTCAGGTCGCGGGCCTTCTTCAGGGGACCGTCGAGCAGGGTGACATCACCAAGTGGAAACTCGTCGGCATAGAGCCGATCCTGTGCCTGGATGCTGCCCACACAGAGGAGCAGCATCAGCATGGAAAACAATCTGAGATAGAGGTTGTTTCTTTTGTGCATGATTGAAAAGATTTATAATTTTGGCACAAAAGTACAAATAATCGCCGAGATGCCCAAGCGATTTCGGAAGATTAACACAATTCGGATTGTAAAGTAACCGGCCTAAGACACTTTCCTGGTACTTTCCCTGACCTCTAACCGTGCGTTGGTGATGACGTGGTACACATCATCATCGCCATTGATCTGATCCTGCAACAACTTGAAGGCTTTCGTGCCAAGTTCTTTGAGGTTCTGTTTCACAAATGTCATACGGGGACTAGAAATATCTGACACCCAGTCGCTCATAAAACCGATGATCGACACATCCTCTGGCACATGCAGTCCTTTACTCAAGACTGCTTGAATCGAAGAAGTCGTCAACAGACCATGGGCAGCAATGATGGCATCAGGTGGTTCTGGCAGGCTTAATAATTCTAAGGTATCAGACAAGCCCGAATTGAAACTGATATAGCCGCACTTCACCAACTCTTTTCTCACCGGAATATCCCGTTCGTGCAGAGCCTCGATATAGCCATGTTTACGATCGACAGTCTGTTTAAGCACGTTCGGACCTCCTAAAAAGGCGATACGACGGGCACCGCCGTCAATCAGATGAAGCGTTGCCTGACGAGCAAGCGACTCATCGTTGATGGCAACAGATGAGACTTCGATATCAGCAATCCTGTCGAACAGAACCAAAGGCATGTGGCTGCGCCTCAGCCTTTCCAGATGAGAGAAGTCGGTCGTCTCTTGCGAAAGGCAGAGGATGATACCCTCTACATGCATGCTCTCCAAATGCTCCAGACATTCCACCTCGCCAGCGAAACTATCGTCAGAGTCCATGATGATACACAGCAGTCCAGCCTTCCTAGCCTCAGCCTCCACCCGCTTCACAAAATGGGCATAAGGATTGTACGACACATCGGGCACTACGATGCCGATGGTACGAGTGGTATCGAAACGAAGACTGACAGCAAAGGGGTTCGGCCGATAGCGCTGCTCATGAGCCAACTCCTCAATCCTCTGTCTGAGGGCTGGGCTCACACCTCCTTGTCCTTTCAACGCCCGGGATACCGTTGAGACATTGATGCCGAGGAGTTTGGCGATGTCGCGCTGTGATATTCGTTTCTTCAACCTTATTGACGTTTTAAATAATTAAATGCAAAATTAATGGATTCTGCTTAGATGGAACGGATTCACTCTGTGAAATATTGCGCAACGCGTTGCGTAAAGTGAATTAGTAAGAAGACCACGTACTTTCTCAAGCGGGTGGTCTTACCTTACTAATTAATTTATATATTGAATTTTTGTGTTGTTTTGCTGAAGAGACCACCATATATCGCTATACATACTGACCTTTCAGCACTGCAAAGGAACAGCAAAATATCGGAATACGCAACACTTTGATGCAAAAAAATACCCGCAACGCATTGCGCATTTCAAATAAAATCCTTACCTTTGCAGCAGAAAGCAGAAAAGATTACAGACATGATTCGTCAAGAGATTAACTTTGATATGTTCGTGCGTGGCCTGATTTGGGTCATCATTGTGGTCGGCATCATCATGCTGCTCGGCAGGTTGAGCGGTGTGCTCACGCCCTTCTTCCTGGCGTGGCTTATCGCCTACATTTTGTTCCCAATGGTCAAGTTTTTCCAGTACCGCTGTCGGATGAAGTTCCGCGCTTTGGGCATCCTGAGCTCTTTCATCGTTGTGGGTGCCATCTTGACAGGGCTTTCCTTCCTCGTCGTACCGCCGATGATTGAGGAAAGTGTTTATGTGAAAAACCTCTTAGTGAATTATCTTTCCCGGTCTGAAACTTTCAACAATATCCCCAGCGCCATCCAGACTTTCCTGCGTGAACACATCACCGTCGAGGAGATCAAGGGTATCGTCACCCAGAAGGGTTTCCTCGAAGGTATCAAGGAAGCGATACCAAAGGTGTGGAATGTCATCGTACAGTCGTTCAACGTGCTTTCCAGCATCTTGTCGCTGACGATGGTAGTACTCTACACTCTTTTCATCCTACTCGACTATGAGAAGATCAGCGGGAACTGGCCCAAACTGCTGCCTACCAAATACAGGCCGTTTGCCGTCCAGTTGATGAATGATGTTGAGGAAGGTATGAATAAGTATTTCCGTGGTCAGGCGCTGG
>Ga0265298_10009149_pt1 | contig 11823 bp, 5 predicted proteins | sample AusTroGonzalo_MG_3_FD_193486 | JGI IMG/M metagenome (GOLD analysis project Ga0265298, IMG submission 193486) | Bovine rumen microbial communities from tropical cattle in Woodstock, Queensland, Australia - Gonzalo_01 | ecosystem: Host-associated > Mammals > Digestive system > Stomach > Rumen ...
CACCCGTGCCGCCAATACGAAGATCGACTGGCTGACGCTGACTGTGAACACGGGCAAGGCCGGCGAGGTGAAGATGCCGTTCTACATCAAGAAGAACGACTCAGAGTTCTACCGTGACGCTCAGATCGAGATCCGCTGCGGCGACAAGACGTCCGTGATCAACGTCCATCAGAACCAGAACCCCGACGCCGTCCACACGATGGATGCCTCGCAGGTGGCTAACTTCGACAAGTACATCTGTCCGGGTGCCTGGAACGAGGGTTTCGAGAAGGGTGTGAACTATATGCTGCGCGACGATGCGAAGTGGTCGTTCTGGCGCATGAAGCAGAGTGAGCACTTCTTCGTGTTCTGGGAGCCGGGATTCGGCTATGATCCCAACGGCAGCGACGTGCCTGCCGCCCTCCGTGTGAACATCGATGACCTGCTGCAGAAGGCTGAGCAGTTCTATACCACGAACATCGAGAAACTGAAGATGGTGACCGTGGGTCAGGGCAAGTCGTACCTCGACCAGTACAAGATGCAGATCTACCTGCTCTATCAGCAGGACTGGCTGGCCACTGGCTCAGGCTATGACAACACAATCGGTGCCCTCTGGGTGAACCCCAGTACCTGTCAGCCCGTCGGCTCGACCATCGCCCACGAGATTGGTCACTCGTTCCAGTATCAGGTGGGTTGCGACAAACTGCTGAATGGCGAGGCTTCGGAGACAGACTACGGCATGGACGGCGGCTTCCGCTATGGCTTCGGTGCCAACGGCAGCGGTGGCTGTGCCTACTGGGAGCAGTGTGCTCAGTGGCAGTCGTTCCAGGATTATCCCTCGGAGTGCTTCACACAGGATGCTCATCCTGCTGTATGGCTCCGCACGCATCACCGCCACTTCAACCATGAGTTCATGCGCTATGCCTCCTACTGGCTGCCCTACTATCTGACTCAGAAGCACGGCGTGGAGGCTTACGGCCGCATCTGGCAGGAGTCGACATTCCCCGAGGATCCCATTGAGACCTATGCCCGTCTGTTCTGTGGCGGCGACATGGAGAAGTTCTACGATGAGTACTATGACTATGCTGCCCGTTGCGTAAACTACGACTTCGAGGCTGTCCATCAGTATCTCTCGCTGAATCCAACTGCTGCCAACTATTCGACGAATATGCTGCCGAAGGACGGTGGCTTCCAGCCCACCTACGACAACTGTCCGGGTACGACAGGCTTCAACGCCATCGAGTTGAATATCCCCGCTGCCGGTACGAAGGTGAAGGCCGACCTGAAGGCTGTGGCTCCAGGCAGTGAACTCGTAAGCGGCGATCAGGGCAAGGTCGTGAATGGCGACGGTGCCGCCATCGGCAACGTCACGACCTACAACCAGCAGTCGAACACATCTTCGGCCTACCGCATCGGCTTCGTGGCCATCACGGGCGACAAGGCGGTCTATGGCGACATGGCCAAGGGCAAGGATGCCGTGGCAGAGATGGAAGTGCCCGCTGGTACGGAGAAACTCTACCTCGTGGTAGTGGCCACCCCGACAGACTATGAGCGTCAGGGCTGGGACGACGACGAGACCAACGACCAGCAGTGGCCCTATAACGTGAAGTTCGAGAACACAGGTGTGAAGGGCTTCACCGAGATTCCTGCCGGCGATCCTGAGGATACCGCCTTCAGTTACGACCTGAATGGTCTTGATCCTGCCTATGAAGGCTACTGGGTGGCAGACATCGACCTGCTTGCCGAGGGCTTCATGGAGAAGATGGCGCAGGCCTTCAAGATGCAGCCCGCAGAGATTCTGGCTGCCATGGCGCCGCGTGAGGGTGATGCTGTTGTGCCTGGTGAGGGCAAGGTGGCACTCGGTCTGACACAGCCCGACGGCACCATCAGCTTCGCCTGCTCTACGAACGCCATCGGCCCGTGGATCAATGCCGAGGGTATGGCTGCCACATGGGGCGAGGGTCAGCTCTACTATGAGTATGACGGTGCATCCTATCTCTTCCCCGTCGGCTTCAAACCCGGCACGGTGGAGGCTGGCCAGACCTATACGATGAAGCCGACCTTCGTCTACACCAAGGACGGCAAAGAATACAAAGCGGTCATGACCGTCAACTTCAACTTCTAAAACCCTGTTTTTTAGGTTTCTGGGGGGCGGCATCCGCTTTGGATCCGTCCCCCTTCTATAACTAAGACAATGAAACGATTTATCATTGGCCTGTCGGTGGCCTTCCTCTTGGGTGCCTGTTCCTCTGAAGATGACATCCGCGAGATGGTCCCAGTAAACCCTGTGACGCCAGAGACACCGGCAGACACGACCAAAACCGTTCCCCAGGAGTCCCATACGCCCGATACGTCGGAAGTTCCGGCATTTCCAGTTCAATACCGCGTCGCTCGGATGGAGATTACCGTCGATGGTGGCATGGCCATCACCAGCAAGGAAAAGGCCGACTATCGCGCATGTACCATTAAGATTGAATCAGACACCGCCGTATGGAACTACGAGGGACGGGGCCGTATCCGTGGACGCGGCAACTCCACCTGGGAGTGGTATGCCAAGAAACCATATAGGATTAAACTCGACGAGAAGGCGGAGATCCTCGGACTGGCTGCCGAGAAAGACTGGGTGCTGCTGGCCAACTACCGCGACCCGACGAACCTGATGAACACCTTTGTGTTTGAGATGGGAGCCAGATTGGGCATTCCTTACCCTAACCATTCGCGATTTGTGGAACTGACCATCAATGGCGACTATAAGGGACTGTACCAGTTGACGGAACAGGTGGAACAGGGGAAGAATCGTGTGAATATCGATAAGGACAATGGTCTTCTGATAGCCCTCGATGTGGATGACGGCCTCCAGGAGTCGCCTGGCGCTGGAGATAACTTCTGGTCGAAAGTCTATAGGATGCCTGTGTGTGTGAAGTCAGGTCCCTTTGATTCTGCCCGTGAAGCGTTGGCCGCGTTGGAAACCATCATCCAGAGTCACAGTTACGAGGAATTGGCGAAAATGATGAACATTCCCGTGATGATTGACTACCTGCTCATTCAGGAGTTTATCTATAATGTAGAGGTGGCTGCTCCCCGTAGCATCTTCCTTCATAAGGATAAAGGCGCTGATGCCAAATGGACCTACGGTCCCCTGTGGGACTTTGATGCAGGCTTCGACTTCGACTGGAGTCAGATGACTACAGGCCACAAATACTTTGCTGACTATCGTGAGACGGTGCTCGGCACCGATCCCGCCCGTCACGTCAGCAATTACGACTACACGTCGAGCTTCTTTACCGACATGTGGAAAAACAAACAGTTTGTCAGCGAGGTGAAAGCCCGTTGGAAACAGATGATGCCCCGTATCATGGCTGAGTTCTGGCCTGAGACAAAGCGCTATGCCGAGGCTGCAGCAGAAGCTATGGAGCGTGATGCCCAGCGTTGGCCGATAGACAAGGACTACAAAACAGAGATAAACCGTATGGAGAAATGGCTGAATTCCCGTGCGGTGTATATGGATAACATTGTGAACGGATACCCAAGTGGGATGTGATTCGGTTTACAGTTTACGGTTTACAGTTTACAGTTGATATGAAAAGAATCGTTATTTGTTTAATCTGTGTAATCTGTGGCTTGTCAGTACAGGCACAGAAGAAGATTTATATCCCTGAGGACCTGCGGGGCATGGACCTCAAAGCCGATACATCCAAGTGGAGTTTCAATCGGAGCGCTGAGACCGACGATTTTATCTTCATGTGGGAGCGTGGCTTCGGGCAGGATGTCAGCAATCCGCCCATGCTCGACGGTAAGCCCATGAGTTTCAACCTCAACAATCTGATCGACTGTGTGCAGTCGTTCTACACCTTCTTCCGTGACACACTGGAGTTCTCAAAACCAGGCAGTAAGTGCGATTCTTATAAGATGATGGTTATGGTGAACTACTCGCTGGAAGGCACTGCCTATGGCGGCACCTACGACAACTTCATCGGTGCGCTCTGGGTGGCGCCCAACCGTATTCAGGACACCAGGATGAACTGTATGGCTCACGAGCTGGGCCACTCCTTCCAACTCCAGATCCCAGCTGATAGCGTTGGCGATGCCTGGGGCGGCAGCGGCTTCTTCGAGATGACCTCTCAGTGGATGCTCTGGCAGGTAAACCCAGACTGGCTCACCGACGAGAACTATCACTTTGAGGCCTTCAAGAAACTCACACACAAGGCTTACCTACACCTCGATAACATCTACCACTCGCCCTATGTCATCCAATGGTGGAGCGACCTCCACGGCCGCAAGTCCATCGCAGAACTATATCGTCAGGGCAGAATCGGTGAAGATCCGGTAATGACTTATAAGCGTATGTATGGTCTTACTCAGCAGCAGTTCAACGACGAGATGCTGCGCGGCTATCAGCACCTGGTGAACTTCGACTTCAAGCACGCCCGCAAGGAGACACGAAAGTACGCCTGCACCTTCAATACCGAGATCACAGAGACAAACGGTTGGCTACGTCCTAAGGACTACCCGGAGGAATACGGCTTTAATGCCATCCTGCTCGATGATAAGGTGAATCTGAAATCAAAGACTTTCAATCTCCAGTTAAAAGGCGACCATCTGCGATATGGCTTTGTGGGTGTCACTACCGATGGCGAGAGTGTCTACTCTCCTGTGAATGCTATTACCTTCGATGTTCCCAAGGGCAAGACCCTTGCCCACCTGTACCTGATTGTCATGGGAGCTCCAGAGAAGCATTATATGATTCCCATGCCCTCAGAAGAGCATTCCGAGCCGCCAAAGGCCGAGTTGGATGAGTTTCCTTATGAGTTCCTAGTCAGGACTACCCCCTGATTGTCTAAAATGCCGATCAGCGAAGGGATTGCGAAGGGGGTAGTGTTGGCTTAACACTACCCCCAAGAGTACACCAAACACTACCCCCGACACTACCCCCTGAAGACTCATGCAACCTTCAGGGGTATCACCTTGTAATATGTCTGATGCCCATGATCCTTGCCCTCGAAGCCGAGTTCCTTCAGGGCAATGCCCAAATGTACTTTCGTACTGTGATCGTTCTTGATCGATGGATACTCACGCTGGATCAGCTTCACAATCTCTCCGCTCTTCATGCGGATACCCTGCTCACCCTCTTTCGGCTTACGGATGCAGACCTCGATCACCTCAGCAATGTCCTTCTGCTCCATGTAGTTGAGGTTGAGCTCCTGAATACGCGCCACTTGGTCGTTATTGAACCAATAGGGCGCCTTCAGTTCCACAATCTCATGGACCACCTGAGCATAGAGCTGACCGTAGTCGATCTCGCCAGAGTTGTCGATGAACTGTCCGTCAGGAATCGTCAGACAGATGTATCGACGGCTACCTGTGGCATCCGAGAGCGGATGGGGATTGTTCGTCGTAGCCACAAACGAGGCATAGCGAGGACGGTCATCCTGTGTAGCACCATAGATACGGCGTCCGTTCACCTTACTCTTAGAGAGTGTCTGTTTCAGGGCAGCATGCTGAGAAGGACGGATGGCATCAAGCTCATCGAGGTTAACGATGAGATTGTTCGTCAGCGCCATCTCCTTGTCGAACTTGTTCGATAGGTTCAGGTGGTCGAGGAAATACTCACGAAGCTCCGGAGGCAGCAGGCGCTGCATGAAGGTGGTCTTTCCACAGCCCTGAGGACCAATCAGCGTTGGCACGCACTCATTGCCATGAAGCGTGTCCATCTGGAGCCAGTGGGCCACAGCCGAGCGGATCCATACAAAAAGGAATTCCATCTGTTCAGAACTGATGCCTGGCAGACGGCCGAAGAGACGGGCCACATGGTTCTGGCCGTCCCACTGAGGCAAGTTGCCGAGATAATAGCGGATGGGATTGAACGACTCAATCTCATCAGATTCCACCATCTCCACGATGTCCGTCTTGGGACTGCCCTTCTCGCAGACCCTCTCACGTTTGGCGTGGATGATGATACTGTTCAATGCCTTCTGGGTCAGCACGCGCCAGACGGGCTTCTCACCACAAGGCAGGGTTACGAATTCCACCTTCCCGCTCAGTTCGTTGAAGCGGAAGCGGTAGTTGTCACTGAGGAACTGCTCTACTTCGAGCATTCCTTTCTGCGAGGCTTCAAGAGTCTCGCCATGAATAGTAAGTTCTTTACTCATCAAAAAGGATTTTTCTTCTGCACGGCTTAGATTGGCTGTTGAGTGTTTCTCACAGCGTCATGCCAAGGTGCAAAGGTACAAAAATCATCTCATTCCTGCAAACATTTCATCCTTATTTTTGAAGAAAAACTCAAAAAAATCTGCTATTTAACATTTCGTCTGATGAGGCCGCTATCCGACACTTTCTGAGAGATAGTCTGAGGGGTAGTCTTGGGGGTAGTCTTGGGGGTAGTGTAGGGGGTAGTGTTGAGGCAACACTACCCCCAGCGCCAGCCCAGTGTTTATCGGTCTTTCGGGCGATATGGGGGTAGTGTTGGCCTTTTCATGAAATGGTCGCCAGTATCCGTCTGCATATTTATGCATATACAGAAAGGATAGGGCCCGTCGGGAGTTCCCTTACTGGGAACTTGGACTTTCCTTAGCCCAAACCTCCACTTTCCTTAGCCCAAACTCCCGCCCCGCCGTCTCATGCATATTCATGCAAAGATTAACTTTTTCCGCATATTCCTTGCTTGTGTACCAAAAGGTAAAAGACGGTTCTTCTGTTATAACGAAAGAACCGTCCCGATGTTATAGTGAATGTTCATAATCGTATTTCTTTCCCTTTAGGTTTCCTCTTGTTTAATATCCCAACATAGCTGCTGGCGTTATTCCTAAAGTGACACAAAGTAGACGGGCAATTTTCAGCGTAGGCTCAGCCCTGCCAGAAACATAGTCACTAATCCTTGAAGGACTAACCCCAATCTCTGTAGCCAACTGCTTTTGGCTCATGTTTTTCTCGTCCAACGAAAGCTGTATCAACTGGGCAACGGTAGGTTTGCCTATGGGATAGTGTTCCTTCTCATAGTCAATGACAACATCCGACATCATTGTCAACTCCACAGCGTTGCGGTCGTTGGCAGGTGTATTGTCATCCACCATTGGCAATAGTTCCTCAATCCGTGCCAATGCAAACTCGTATTGTTCTTTAGTAATCTTTGCCATATTCGTACCTCCTTTTATTATATCGTTGAAGCGTCAATCTTATCGTATTCACTGTGAGTACCCACAAATCGGATGAAGATATGCCCTATTGTGAATTTTACGACCACTACCAGACGATACTTATTGCCCCTGATGTCAAAGACATAATGTTGGCTCCCAACGTAGTCTGTTGTGGGGAAATCTGCCTTTATATCCGACAGGTTCTTCCACTCTGCCTTTTCTGCGATATCATACCATCGTTCAAGTGCAGCTTGAGCGTCTCCATGTCCTTCCGAACTATAGAACTCAACTAATCGTCTATGTGATACTATTCTCATTTCGGTTGCAAAGTTACAAAATAATTTTGAATTTCAAAAGAATATTGATAAATATTTCTATTTTTTAGAACTTTTCCTCCATTTTTCTTTGTTATCTCGTAATTTATAGTTATCTTTGCACCGCATAATGCAGAACAGATGATGATACTCAAAAAGATATAGATGCTGCATCGAAAAGGATAAAAACTTATGAGACGAATACTGCTGCTGACGATCTTGCTGACGGCGCTGTTGCCATGTGGGGCAGAGGATGACTATCGCTACCGTAACATCACGATGAACGATGGCCTGGCCGCCAATGCCGTGCGTAATATCGTGCAAGACGAGTATGGCTTCATGTGGTTCGGTACTGACAACGGACTCTGCCGCTACGACGGCGTGCTGGTGCAGGCCTACCGCATCGCGGAACTGGGCATGAACCAGTATATCTCGTCGCTACTGACCTACGAGGGGGATACCTATGCCGGCACGGAGAATGGGGTCTATCGCCTGAGAAGGGAGGCTGGTGCCACGGAGATGCAGTTCACTCGTCTGCCGATGGACATCCACTCGGTAGTGACTCACCTCTCTGTAGACAAGGAGGGAAACCTCTGGGTCGCCACGAGGGAAGACGGTGTGTGGCGATATGCCATGAAGACAGGACAGGCAAAACAATACTTGGAGAAGTCTGACTATCGTGGGTTTACCTACGTGCTCATCGATCACGCCAACCAGATATGGACCATCACGAACTGGGGGGCGCCTGCCATCCTCAGGCTTAACCGTCTGCACGACCGGTTTGAGCCTGTCGATATCAACTATAACGGTTACTATGGTGGCCTTCGGATGCTGCAGACCCGCGACGGACAGATCTGGATCGGCTCCTGGGAGGAAGGGCTGCTGCTGATGCACAGTGACGGACGGCTGGAGCAGGTGCTCAATCCTGTCCAGACAAAGGTGGGCAACCATATCCATACGCTGTTCCAGCGCAGCGACGACTGTCTCTGTATCGGCTGTGATGACGGCGTGATCTGTCTGAACCCGAAAACACGGGAGTGGACTCGGCTCATCGATGATTTGCAGATGCAACATAACAAGCAGGGCGACCGTTTCGTGTATGCCATTACCAGCGATAGGGAGGGCGGTCTGTGGATCGGCACATTCTATGGCGGCGTACACTATATTTCTCCCGTTGGCAAGCGCTTTGAGGCTTTCTCTATCGATACGGGGCTGCGGGGGAACGTCATCTCACGGTTCTGTGAGGATAAGTACGGTCGGATCTGGATTGCCAGCGACGACGGCGGATTGATGTGCTATAGCCCGAAAGAACGGCAGTTCAAGGACTATCCGCACCAGGACCTGCTGTCGCACCAGAACACCCACGCCCTCTGTTTCAATGGCGACGAGCTGTGGATAGGTACCTACACGAACGGCGTACAGGTGCTGAATATCGAAACAGGTACGTTGCGCCAATATACCCAGACACCGGATCCTCACTCGCTCGACAACGCCAGTTGCTACGCCCTATTTACCGACATACGAGGCTGGACATGGGTGGGTACGATGGACGGGCTGAACCTCTATAACCGTAAGGATGACTATTTCGAACATATCGGTAAGATGAAAGCGATGGTCATCGATATCGACGAGGACTGGAACAGCCGTCTGTGGGTATCCACTCAAGGAAATGGTTTGTGGCGCTATGGCATAAAAGACAAGCAGCTCAAGCAATACCAGCACAACGACAAAGACAAGTGTTCCCTGCCCAGCGACCAAGTAAACTGCACGCTGGTAGATGAGAGAGGACGGCTGTGGGTCGGCACGCTTGGCGGACTGTGCCGCTACGATACGAAGCGGGATTGCTTTGATCGTATCCCCCTTGAGGTGCCTAGCCATAATATCATGGACATCATCGAGGACAACGGTGCTCTGTGGCTCTCTACTGAGAGAGGCATCGTCAGATACGAGCCTGGAGCAAATGACACGAAAGCGGGAGACGAAGTCTTGACTCGTTCCCTGACACAACGCTTCACACTTCACGACGGACTCGTCAGCGAACAGTTTCAGCCGAATGCAGGCTTGAAGGCCAGTGACGGACGTATCTACTTTGGCAGCACTAGCGGCTTCAATGCTTTCTACCCCTATGAAATAAAAGCCAACAGCGTAATGCCTCCTGTGTATATCACCGCCATGGGTATCCTGAACCGTGAGGAGCATACCGCCACAGGGCTGCCCTTCGACCTCTCGGGGGCTGAGGAACTGACGCTCGGTTATGGTGATGCCAGGATGGTGACATTCTCGTTCGCCGCCCTGAGCTACTGCTCGCCCGATAAAAACCAATACGCCTATAAGCTGGAGGGCTTCGACGGCGACTGGAACTACGTGGGCAACCAGACGAAGGCCACTTATACGAACCTGCCCGCAGGCAGTTACACGCTGAGAGTGAAGGCGACGAACAACGACGGAGTGTGGAGCGATCACGAGGCGACGCTGAAGATCGTGGTGCATCCGCCCCTTTGGTGGAGTTGGTGGGCCAAGATCCTGTACCTTATAATAATTGGATCCGCTATCTGGTGGTATGTACACACCCGTCTGAAACAGGCCGAGCGACAGCACCAACACGAGATAGAACGGCTGAACGCCGAGAAGGAGAAAGAGGTGCGTGAGGCGCGACTGAACTTCTTCACGATGATCGCCCATGAGATACGTACTCCCGTGTCGCTCATCATCGGACCGCTGGAGAAGATCATGAAACGCAGCCATCCTTCAGACGATATGAAGGTCATCGACCGCAATGCCCACCGCCTCTTGGAACTGGTCAACCAACTGCTTGATTTCAGGAAGGTAGAGCAGCAGATGCTCGTGATGCACTTCGCCCCACAGAATATCCACGAGCTGATACACTCCATCAGCGAACGTTTCGCTCCGACATTCGAGCAGGGCGGCAAGCAGTTCGTGGTGGACTATCCCGATGAACGGTTTACGGCCATGATCGACAAAGAGGCGGTTACGAAAGTCGTCAGCAATCTGCTGACCAATGCCAATAAATATACGAAAGACAACGTTCGGCTGAGCTGTTTGGTGGACCCTGACGGCGAACATTTCCGCATAGAGGTGGCCGACAACGGCATAGGCATCAAGGAAGATGACCTGCACCACATATTCGACCCGTTCTTCCAGGCTCAGGATAACAAGCCAGGCACTGGCATTGGTCTCAACATTGTGAAGAATATCGTCGATCTCCACCACGGCATCATCTCTGTCAAGTCGGAGGTGGGCAAGGGTTCGGCGTTTACTGTCATACTGCCTGTGAAACAGGAGGTGGGAGACCCAACCCCAGCCCCTCCCTGTATGGAGGGGAGTGAATACTCCGATGAAACGCAAACTTGGCATGCAGGGTATCTACGCCCCTCCATACTGGGAGGGACTGGGGGAGGGTCGCCCACAATGCTCATCGTTGAAGATTCGGAGGATATGCGTGATTTCCTGGATCATAACTTCTGTGACAAATATGAAGTCATCACGGCTGGTGACGGTATTGAAGCCCTTGACCTTCTGGGCAAGCATGAGGTGAACATCATCGTCAGCGACTGGATGATGCCACGTATGGATGGTGCAGAGTTCTGCCGCCGAGTGCGACAAAGCCCTTTGACCAGTCATATCCCGTTTGTGATGCTCACCGCCAAGACCGACGACGACTCGAAGGTGGAGGGAATGGATGTGGGAGCAGACGCCTATATCGAGAAGCCCTTCTCTGTGCAGTACCTCGAAGCCTGCATCCGCAACATGCTGGAGATGCGCCGAAGGCTGATCGAGAAGTTCTCAACGCAGCCACTGGAGCCTGTCACAGAGATTGCCAGCAATCCTACAGACAATGAGTTCCTGAGCAAGATGAACAAGTTGATCGAGGAAAACTTCTCCAACTCCGAACTGAACGTGAACTTCCTCGCTGAGAAGCTGAACATCAGCCGGAGCGGTCTCTTTGCGAAGATTAAGACCTTGGCAGACCTCACACCCAATGAGATGATCCAAGTGGTACGTCTCAAACGGGCTGCAATGCTTTTGAAGGAGAATAAGTATTCCGTCAGCGAGATTGGCTATATGGTGGGATTCTCCAATCCTTCCTATTTCTCGAAGTGCTTCCAAAAGCAGTTTGGCATTCGGCCCGTTGATTATGCCAAGATGAGATGATTGAGGCAAATATTCTTTGCAAAATTCCGGTGTCTGCTTCTTTTGATAAAAGAAAATGCACCGTAGTTATGTAAAATTTGGCAAAAGATTTGTTAGTTTCGTGAAAAAGTCGTAACTTTGCACCCGCTTTTCGTGGCACCTGTGCCCGAGGCATGAAGTTTAACATATAATTTTAAAGCAAAAGACAAATGATTATTGTACCGGTAAAAGAAGGCGAGAACATC
>Ga0265298_10009150_pt1 | contig 11822 bp, 10 predicted proteins | sample AusTroGonzalo_MG_3_FD_193486 | JGI IMG/M metagenome (GOLD analysis project Ga0265298, IMG submission 193486) | Bovine rumen microbial communities from tropical cattle in Woodstock, Queensland, Australia - Gonzalo_01 | ecosystem: Host-associated > Mammals > Digestive system > Stomach > Rumen ...
CATGGTTGATGTCGTTGTCGCCCTCGCCAAACTCCAACTGGCGCAGTCGCTGCAGGTCTTGCTCAATGACATCTACGCAGAAGGCCTGTTCAGAGAATCCTATGCTGCCCACCTGATGCAGGTGACTCAGCAGCGAGTCTGCACGACTGTCCACACCTGCCTTGTCTATCCACAACAGCTGGGCGTCAGCCTGTGCGTAGTACTCGCGTACCCGACGGTCGGCCTCAGTCACTACTGCTGTCTTGCTGGCCATATTTCCTACCAGTTGCATCATTTGAGCATAGTCAAAAACAAATGCAGGCGCCTTCATGTCAGAAAACGCCTCCATTGTAATTTCCTTGTTCTTAAATGTGTTGTCCTTGCCACAGCCGGTTAATAGCGTGCTGGCGAAGACCAGTAGTCCTATCAGCGAACAGAAACCTTTCTGACTACCTTTCCGACTTTTAAGATATAGCAACCTTTTGGTATATTATTTAGTTCAATCTTCTGTGATGGGGCCTCTATCTTCACCGTCATAACGCGGCGACCTGTCAACGAAACTACTTCCAAGGTCTGACCTTGTGCACCCGTTACCGTAGCGGTCTGTCCGCTAACAGTGATGGTTATGTCCTCATCTACAAATTCCTCTATGCCTGGAGCCACCGTAACGGCTACCATTCCGAGAGGAACAGCAAGTGTAAGGGTCATTACTAAGGAGGATATAAGTAATAGTTTCTTCATACGCAGCAATATATATTTTCCGCAAAAGTAAGAAATATCTGCGTAAAAAACAAATTTTTTACTAAAAAAGTATCATTTAAACGTCAAAAACGTCCATTTCGTTGGTCAAATGGCTGTTTTCAAACACTTTGCGAGCTTCATCGAGCAATACTTCCTCTCGTTCGTAACGCGACGAATAATGTCCCAACAAGAGCTGCCCTGCTCCAGCATCGCGAGCCGTCAAGGCTGCTTGACGAGCTGTTGAGTGGTTGTACTTCTGAGCCATCTGCAGATTGTCCTCGCCATAGGTACTCTCATGGTAGAGCGTGCTGACGCCTTTCAGTCGTTCGGCCAGCGAAGGCATATAGCGGGTATCGCTCACATAGGCATAGCTGCGTGGCTGTTCGGCAGGCTCCGTCAATCGGCTGTTGGACACCACCTCACCATCGGGAGTTGTCCAGTCGGCACCCGCCTTGATATTATTAAACTGGCTGACAGGAATCTCGTAGAAATCTGTCATATCACGACGGATATGTGCCTGTGAGGGCTTCTCACGGAACAGGTAGCCACAACAGTGCACACGATGCTCCAAGGGAATGGTTTCAACCGTCAGCGAACGGTCCTCATAGACAACCTGCTGTTGAGCGGTATCTACGGCAATAAACTCCACCTCATAATCCAAGTCGCGACAGAAGAAATCTATCTGTCGCTGCAGGATATCAGCCAACTCAGCAGGAGCATATACCGTCAACTTGGCAGTACGACCTAACAGTCCGAAGGTGCTCAGCATGCCGATAAGTCCGAAGCAGTGGTCGCCATGCAGATGCGTGATGAATACGGCACTAATCTTCGTAAAGCGCAGGCGCGAACGGCGCAGCTGTATCTGCGTGCCTTCGCCACAATCCACCAGAAACAGCTTACCCCTTATCTCCACGACCTGTGCTGAAGGGAAATGCTTCAGTGTGGGCAGTGCGCTACCACAACCTAATATATGTACTCTGAATGGCTCCAATGGTGTTTACATCTTAAATTCTTCTGTCGACGCATCTTCCAACTTCACGTCTTCGCCATAGGTCTCCTTAGGCTTCTGGCGACTGTATTCGAAGGTCTCCTCGGTATCCTTATAGACCAGCGAGTCGGCTGTCAGCTTCATAATATCATAGACATTTAGCTCCTCCACATCGTTGGCACCATCACGCACAAGAACAATCTCCAGATGGCCCTTCACCAATCGCCATGTACGATAGATGATGCTACCCTGTTCAATGCTCTCAGCCACACCGCCTTCCTTGATGCTGATGCCCACCTCGTCGCTACCATCAATGGGATTAGGCATTACCCAGTTGCCCAGCAACGTGGTCTGGTTGATAACGATTTTGGCCTCCGTCATATCTTTGTTGGGCAGAACGGCCATACGGTCGCCCACCTGCAAACCGCCCAGCACCTGATTTTTCTCCTGAGCACGCGAGATGTCAAGCATCAGCGTATCGCCCGTATCAGCAATGATTTGCAACATGTTCATCGAGGTAGCCTCACCACAGATGCCATACAGCGTAGAGTCTATCGACATGTTGGCAGAGTCGCCATTGTCAAAAGGCACCTGCTGCGTCTTGTTACCACAACTGCCTATCATTAGTACGGCAGCAGCAACCATAAGGATAATACCAAACTTTTTCATATCTCAATTTCTCATTTTTTCAATTTCTCAACCTCCTTGGCTTCATTCCACAATGCATCCATCTCCTCCAACGTCATCTCCGTCAGGGGGCGACCAGCCTTGATGCTGTGCTGCTCTATGTAGTTAAAGCGACTGATGAATTTCTGGTTCGTCTTCTCCAGCGCATTGTCAGGATTCAGCTTATACAGGCGGGCAGCATTAATCACAGAGAACAGAAAATCGCCCAATTCCTCTTCCGAGTGCTGTTTGTCGTCGCGCTGCAGTTCTACCTCCAGTTCTGCCAGCTCCTCACGCACCTTAGCCCATACATCCTCGCGCTCCTTCCAGTCGAAACCCACATGGCGCGCCTTGTCCTGAATGCGATAAGCCTTGATAAGCGAGGGCAGTGAGGCAGGCACACCAGCCAACACCGTCTTGTTGCCACCCTTCTCTTTCTGCTTAATCTGCTCCCAGTTGTCGAGCACCTGCTCCACATTCTTCACCTTGGCAAATTCTCGCTCCTCCTCATTTTCTCCGTAAGGCAGCGGACGAGGATTCTCCGCACCAATCTGCGAGGGATGATACACATGTGGATGGCGGAATATCAATTTATCAACCAGATGGTTGCAAACATCTGCTATATCAAATTGTGACTTCTCTTCACCTATCCTTGCATAGAACGCGATGTGCAGCAATACGTCGCCCAGCTCCTTGCAAATATCCTCCACCTCGTCCTTCATCAGTGCGTCGCAGAGTTCGTAAGTCTCCTCTATGGTATTAGGGCGCAGGCTCTCGTTAGTCTGCTTGCGGTCCCATGGACACTTCTCTCGCAGTGCATCCAGCACGTCGAGCATTCTGCCAAAGGCCGCCATCTTCTCTTCACGGGTATGTTTTTGTTCCATAATTTTTGCAAAGGTACATCTTTTTTTGTAACCAAACAAAAATAACAACAAAAAATACAGCTAATACAGATCTAAGACAGGCTGACACAGCATCGTATCAGGCTGATACAGTTTCGTATACAGCTGATACGCACACGTATTAGCTATAGTAGCAACGCTAAATAAGGTTGTATAGCTATTCGGTCAGTTGGTATTTCGCCTTGCGAGCACGCTTGGCCTTCTGCGGAATGCCCGTAGGACCAGCAGAAACAGAGTGGACAGTCTTGATGCCACGATAGCCATTCCAGCGGTCGTGGATGCGGCGCACATACTCTACGGTCTCCGAGCCGCGCATATAGCCGTTGCGCACCACGGGGTCGTTGTAGTATTCGGCTCGCTGCAAGCCCAGCACGAAAGGCTCTACGTCGCGCCAGCGGGTAGCTTCTCGACCGTGTTTACGGGCTAGTGCCATAGCGTCGCGGATATGGTAGCCGCCACCATTATAGGCTGCCAACACAAACTTGGTGCGCTCGTTATGGTCGCGGACGTCAGAGAAAGACTGTTCGAGTTCAGCGATATATTTCACTGCTGCAGCGATATTCTTCTCGGGATTATAGATGTCGGCACGCGCCAGTCCGAGGTGGTCGGCAGTGCCAGGCATAATCTGCATCAGGCCACAGGCACCCGCCCATGAGCGTGCTTGCGGGTCGAAGGTAGACTCCTGGTAGCATTGGGCAGCCAGCAGGCGCCAGTCCCAACGAATCTGTGAGGCATAACGCTGGAAATGAGCATCGTAGTGGGAAATGACGCCACCGGCACGGTTGAGCATGGGGGCAAAGACATGACGCTTAACGCTACGCGAAGAGAGCAGATAGTCTTCCTGTTTCTTCACCTCAGCCATGAGCGTGGGGCGATACCACTGCTTCAGCTCCTTCTGGAGGTCTTCCTTGTCGGCACCAATCTTCCAGCCCAGTCCTTTCTTCGAGAGAGGGAAACAGATGAGGTCGGCCTCGCCATCGGCCAATCGCTGCAGCATCTCGGCAGTATCGCGGCAAACCTCCATGCGCAGGCTGACCCCCAGCTTATCAGCAAAGCGCTGACAGAGCAGATAGTGCGCACCCAAGTGGCGGCCACGATAGTCGTAGTAGGTCTCAGGGCCCGTCAGCGTAAGGGCTATCAGCTCGCCATTGCGCTGAATATCATCGAGATCGAAGTCATCGTCGGTGGGTATGGTATCGGTTATCTCACCCCACGGAGTAACCACGGGTTCCTGTCGCTTCTGACTGCATGCTGCAAAGAGCAACAAAAGAGCGAAAAGATGTATATATATGCCGATTCTGCTCAATTTCTTACGAATTTGGATGCAAAAGTAAACATTTTCTTGCAAATATCATTGAAAATGCTTAAATTTGCAACCTTAAAATGCAAAAATTAATCTAAAGACAGCAAATTGTAATAAGTAAAACCAAACATATTATGTTAAGAATTGCAGTACAATCCAAAGGTCGTCTGTTTGACGACACGATGAACCTGCTGGCAGAGGCAGACATCAAGATTAGCTCTGGTCGCAGAACGCTGCTGGTGCAGTCGGGCAACTTCCCACTGGAGGTGCTCTACCTGCGCGACGATGATATTCCACAGAGTGTGGCATCGGGCGTTGCCGACATCGGTGTGGTGGGTGAAAACGAGTTTGTGGAGCGCAACGAGGATGCCGACATCATATCGCGTCTGGGCTTCTCAAAGTGCCGCCTGTCACTGGCTATTCCCAAAGATATAGACTATCGTGGTGTAAACTGGTTTAACGGCAAGAAGATTGCCACCAGCTATCCTCATATTCTGAAGAAATACCTTGATGAGCAGGGCATCAGTGCTGAGATTCACGTTATTACGGGATCTGTGGAAATCAGTCCGGGCATCGGACTGGCCGACGGTATCTTCGACATCGTGAGCAGCGGTTCTACGCTGGTTAGCAACAACCTGCGCGAGGTGGAGGTGGTTATGCAGAGCGAGGCGCTGCTAATCGCCAACAAGAACCTGAGCCAGGAGAAGCGCGCCACACTGGAGGAGATGCTGTTCCGCTTCAAGGCCGTGAAGGACGCTGAGGATAAGAAATATGTACGCATGAATGCTCCGAAGGCTCACCTGCAGGAGATTATCAACGTGCTGCCAGGACTGAAGAGTCCGACAATTATTCCACTGGCCGACGAGGACTGGTGCTCTGTACACACCGTGCTCGACCAGAAGCGCTTCTGGGAGATTATCGGCAAACTGAAGGAAATGGGCGCTCAGGGCATCCTGGTAACGCCGATTGAGAAGATGATTCTATGAAGATTTATAAATACCCCAAAAAGGAGCTATGGGGTGAGATTACGTCTCGCCCACGCCTGGACTTGACCAAACTGAACGAGACGGTAGCGCAGGTGCTGAGCGATGTGCGCCAGCGTGGTGACGAGGCCGTCAAGGAGTATGAACTGAAGTTCGACAAAGCTACGCTGGAGCAGCTGGCCGTGAGCGAGCAGGAGATGCAGGAGGCTGAGCTGCTGGTAAGCCCAGAACTGAAGGCCGCCATCGAACTGGCCCACGAGAACATCTATAAGTTTCATGCTGCCCAGCAGTTTGAGGGCAAGAAGGTTGAGACGCAACCTGGCGTAAGCTGTTGGCAGAAGAGCGTAGCCATCGAGCGCGTTGGCCTCTATATCCCAGGCGGCACTGCCCCACTCTTCTCTACCGTGCTGATGCTGGCCACGCCAGCCAAGATTGCCGGTTGCGGGGAGATTGTGCTCTGCACACCGCCGAATCGTGAAGGCAAGGTGAATCCCGCAATTCTTGTGGCTGCCCGCATTGCAGGCGTCAGCAAGATATTCAAGGCTGGTGGCGTACAAGCTATCGGCGCAATGGCCTACGGTACTGAGAGCGTGCCCAAGGTATTCAAGATATTCGGTCCTGGCAATCAGTATGTGATGGCTGCCAAGCAACAGGTAAGCCTCGACGAGGTGGCTATCGATATGCCTGCTGGTCCCAGCGAGGTGTGTGTGTTGGCAGATGACACTGCCAATGCTGAGTTTGTGGCTGCCGACCTCTTATCGCAAGCTGAGCACGGCATCGACTCGCAGGTGCTCTTCATTACTACGTCAGAACAGAAGATACAGGAAGTACAGGCTGAGGTAGAACGCCAACTGGCGCTACTGCCCCGTCAGGAGATAGCCAGCAAGGCACTCGACAACAGCCGCCTCGTGCTCGTCAATTCCGTTGACGAGATGATAGCCCTTTCTAATGCCTATGCCCCTGAGCACCTTATCATCCAGACGCTCAACTACGAGCAACTGGCAGAGCAAGTGGTCAATGCGGGCTCGGTATTCCTCGGACAGTATGCCTGTGAGAGTGCGGGCGACTATGCCAGCGGCACCAATCACACACTGCCTACCCACGGCTATGCCACAGCATACAATGGTGTGAATCTAGACAGCTATTGTCGTAAGATAACCTTCCAGCACCTCACCGAAGAAGGCATCCGCCACATCGGCCGTGCTGTGGAACTGATGGCAGAAGCCGAGCAGCTGGATGCACATAAGAACGCGATGAGCGTAAGAATGCGCTCAATTGAGAATTGAGAATTGAAAATATAGCCCATTAGCCCCATAAGACCCATTACCCCCATGAAGCCCTTAGAACAACTGGTCAGAAAGAACATCTGGAGCTTGGCTCCATACAGTAGTGCACGCGACGAATACTCTGGCAAGGAGGCGCACGTCTTCCTCGATGCCAACGAGAATCCGTATAACGCGCCATACAACCGCTACCCAGACCCACTGCAACGTGAGGTAAAGAAGCTGCTGGAGCGTGTAAAGGGTGTGCCTGCCGAGAACATCTTCCTGGGCAACGGTAGCGACGAGGCCATCGACCTGCCCTACCGCATATTCTGCGAGCCTGGTCGTGACAACGTGGTGAGCATAGCACCCACCTACGGCATGTATCAGGTATGTGCCGACATCAACGACATCGAGTGTCGTCAAGTTCTCCTTGACGAACATTTCCAGTTGCATGCCGACGATGTTCTCAAGGCTTGCGACGAGCATACAAAGATTATCTGGCTCTGCTCGCCTAACAACCCGACAGGTAACTCGCTCAACCGCGACGAGATACTGAAAGTGGTTGAGGGCTTTGAGGGTATCGTCATCGTTGACGAGGCCTACATCGACTTTGCCCAGCAGATGTCACTGCGCCAGGAGTTGCCCACACACCCCAATCTTATCATTCTGCAGACCATGTCGAAGGCATGGGGCTCAGCAGCCATCCGATTGGGCATGGCCTTCGCCTCAAAGGAGATTATCTCTATATATAATAAGGTGAAATATCCTTATAACGTGAACCAGCTGACTCAGCAGCAGGCCATAGAGATGCTGAAAGATCCCTTCGAGGTGGACAAGACAGTGAAGATTCTCTTGCAGGAGCGCACCCGACTGATGCAGGCCTTCCACGAATTGCCCATCTGCGAGCAGATATATCCCACGGATGCTAACTTCTTCCTAACTCGCGTGACAGATGCCAAGAGCATCTACGACTACTTGGTAGATAAAGGCATCATCGTGCGCAACCGCTCACGCATCCAGCTCTGTCAGAACTGTCTGCGCATCACCATTGGTACACGTACAGAGAACAATGAGTTGCTCAGTGCCCTCAGACAATATTAAGGCGGCATTCATCGGGCTGTTGCTGATGCTGACGCTGGCAACATGGGGCGACAACCGTATTCTTTCGTCTCGTGTAAAGACGCTGACGAGCATGGTGGGCACTGACTGGCAGAACCGCCCCGTAATGACACTGGGTAGCGACGACGTGCTGAACATCGGCTTCGACGAGCTGTCACACAACTACCACCGCCTGACCTGCCACATCGACCATTGTGAGGCAGACTGGAGCGTATCGCAGGATATCTTTGAGAGTGACTGGCTGCAGGGCTTCAACGACTGGCAGATAGAAGACTACCAGAACTCTATCAACACCACCGTGCTCTATACGCACTATCAGCTAACCATCCCCAACGACCGCTGTCAGCTGAAGATGAGCGGCAACTACCGACTAACCATCTACGACGAAGACGATGCCGACGAGAAACTGCTGGAGGTGGAATTCTTCGTGGTAGAGCCGCGAATGACAATAGGCATGGAGCTGACCACCAACACGGATATAGACCATAACAACAGCCATCAACAGCTATCGTTCAGTCTGAGATACAACAACTTACGCGTAAGCAATCTGGAGCAGCAACTGCAAACGGTGGTGATGCAGAACTGGCAGGAACGCGACGCTCGCAAGAACATACAGCCCAACCACATTACGCCCCAAGGACTGCTATGGCAGCACAACCGCCAACTTATCTTCAACGGTGGCAACGAGTATCATAAGTTTGAGATACTCGACGTCAGTCATCCCACCATGGGAATTGAGCGTATCATCTGGGATGGCACCTATTATCAGGCCTACCCTTTCCCAGCATTCACTTTCAAGAACTATCTTACCGACGCAGACGCCGACGGTGCCTTCCTCATCCGCAACAGCGAGCGCTCGGAATCGGACTATACATGTGACTATGTGTGGGTAAACTATGAGCTACAGGCGCCCTATCAGGGTGAGCTGTATATCGACGGCCAATGGGCAACAGATGCTGATAAGGAACACTATCGCTTGCGCTACGACGGAGAGCGCAAGGTATATTATACAGCGCTGCTACAGAAGCAAGGCTACTACAACTACCGCTATATCACCGCCGACAGGCAGATACCACCCTCAGAGGGCAATTTCTACCAGACGGAAAACCGCTATCAGGTGTTGGTATATTATAAAGAGGTAGGTGGTCGCACATGGCGACTGGTAGGTTACAAGTCGTTAGAATTGCGATAGGCTTCGGGAGTAGTGTGGTAGCGATGGAAGAACGACGTGATGAAGTAGTTGGGCGAAACAAAGTTGAGCAAGTCAGCCACATCTTCTACTGATATCTCCGTATTCCGTAACAAATCAGCAGCCTCCTGCAGGCGCAACTTGGCTATCAGCATGCGTGGATTCTTATCGATGTGGTTAGCCAACAAAACATACAGCTCACCCTTCTTCATTTCTGCCAAGTCGGCAAGGGCACGGAAGCGGATACGCTCTTCACGATGCTTGTTGACATAAGGTATCAGCTTCACCATGACTTCATCAAAGGCCAGACTCTCAGGATCGTTATCCTCAATGATACGGTTATGCTCTGTGGCTACAACAGGAGCCAACTGCTCACCATGCAACTCAACACAACGGTCAGCAAAACCGCGCAGACGACGAATCATATCTTCCTCATCGCTCAGACAGCGCATACGCAACTTCGTATTGCGGTTGAAATAGAAGAAGTTAAGGCCACCGAGAGCCACCAACAAAAGGACTATCAGGATGTAGAGGCCGGTGGTGCGCCACCAAGGCTGGTCAACATGCAGAATCCAAGTGAAGGGTTCTACAGGCCACTTATCAGGCCACATAGATGTCTGCATTTCAATGACATAGTCACCAGGAGTCATAGCCACCAGAGGAAGGTGGAGCATACCGTTCTTATCGACTAATCCGCCCGACTTACCATAAGAGAGGATGCGCCAGTTATTATAGCCCGTAACGCCCTTCACGCGTACGCGATAGTAGGTCTGAACAGGACGCAGATAGTTGAGACCTGAGAAGGTCAGCGTCAGCGAGTTCTGGTTGTAGTTGACATGTATCTCGTGGGTTCGCGAGGCGCTACGCTCCAGAATCACCTTGCCATCCAACTTGACGCCAGGCTCCACATAGACGCCATTAACCATCAGTCTGCAGAGTTTGGGATAGAGCACTATCTTACCAAAATTCTCGCCTTGGAAATGTGATGGATTAAATGTCACGATACGGTCAACGGTCTGCATCACGATGGTGCCATCAGGCATCTTGGCAGCTCGTCTATTGAGGAAAGCATCGTTGGGGATATTGTCTTGATTGATATATACCTCCACGTGAGAGACATCACCGTCGCGCACATACAGACGAGCCACACCATAGCTGGTAGATACCCAGATATGATGCTCGTCATCCTCAATAATAGCGTGAACAACCTCATTTATCAGGCCATCCTTGCGATTGAAGTTCACCATAGGTATTCCTGGGCGTTCAAGCGTCACACCAGTATAGGTTCCCTTCCACCACCAACCACGACTGTCGCGCAGCTCACAGTTAATCTTATAAGGAAGAGGCTTGTCGTTAGCACTCTGTTGGTCGAGCAATTTGACATAAGGCTCAGCCTCAGGAGACTGTGTTGGGAAGTTAGAGAACGGACTGGGATAAGCCTTGGCATAGAGCAAGCCACGACTATTAGTACCCATCCACAAGCCCCCCTGACGGTCGAACATCAGAGAGTTGATATTGGGGGTCATGCTGCGACCTTTAGAGAGGTTAATCGTCTCATAATGTTTCACCTCGCCCGTCTGGTAGTAGTAAACCAGATAGCCACGCTCTGAAGCTATATAGAGCTTATCCTCCTTAGGATAGAGGTCTTTCATTTGGAATGGCGTTTCCAAAATCTTAGTCCATCGGCGCTCTGAAACATCATAGCGCATCAATACGGCTGACTCGTCGCCATTGCGAATCTGATAATACTGGTCGTCCACCAGACAGAGAATCGACGATTGACCATAGCGCTGTTTCTCTTCTGCTGTCTTGAAAGCATCGTCTTTATAGAGATAGCGAGGATGCTTATAATCATAGACACCTACTGAACCGTCAGCATGAAACAGCATCAGCAGACTATCGGCAAAGAGGTCAACATCCTGCAGCGTAGCCTCAGCATGAATGGTAAAATCCTTGTTCATCTTAGGATCAGAGAGGTGCTTGCCTGAGCGGAACCACATGTTGCACTCGCCATCGCCATAGACATCATCAATAGGCTTCTTCACGCCCATCTCGCGCAACACTTGTCTGACGTTAGGCATAAAACTCTCCGTCAACAAATCAACACATACCAACACACCACGATTCTTTCCCCAAAGATGATGATACTTATCGAAAAACAGCTGATAACCACCCTTATAGCCAGGCAGTCCAATCACATCGCGCCCTGTGGGGTCAATATGCACAAAACTGTCACCATCATAGAAGTTGATATGGCCGATAGTAAAGATAAGAACTCTACCCGTTCTGGTGCTTCGAACTATCTGTACACTATTGTCTGCCAGACCATTAGAAGCATCATAAGAAATGAAGACCAAATTCTCATCATTACCCATCGTGTTGACACTTATCAACAGCATCAACAACAGCCAGCATTTTAATCTGATGAAAATCTTAAACATAGGTCCTCGTATTATTATAGGTTTAGTTGGGGCAAAGATAAGTAAAAAAATGCTACCCTCCAAATATTTATCGTAAATTTTTTGGAGAATAGCGAATAAATCGTGTAAAACAAGTATTTGGGCGGCCTTACATCTTGGGTAAATGGAACTGATAATTCTGGTCAAATACTTCCCTGACGGTATTTATTTCAAGGAATTTCGTCGTACCACCAGCACCCATATTACCACTAAGGTAGGCTATCTTAT
>Ga0265298_10009151_pt1 | contig 11821 bp, 17 predicted proteins | sample AusTroGonzalo_MG_3_FD_193486 | JGI IMG/M metagenome (GOLD analysis project Ga0265298, IMG submission 193486) | Bovine rumen microbial communities from tropical cattle in Woodstock, Queensland, Australia - Gonzalo_01 | ecosystem: Host-associated > Mammals > Digestive system > Stomach > Rumen ...
CTTAGAGAGAGAGAGAGGTGTTGTGCTTGACTGCTTTCTTGGAAGTGGCACAACTACCCTTGCAGCCAAACAACTTGGTTGCCAATACATAGGGTTTGAACTCAATCCAGAGTTCTATCAAATTGCTGTGGATCGTATGCAAGGAATTAACGCAAAAGGAGAACTTAATTTATTTGATATAGATTATGATGAATGATTTAATTATTAACATTGATGAATACCCAAACGCTTGTTGTGGCACTTGTAAGCACAATAAGACTTGTGAGAACTACTTAACACATAAAGAAAGAATTGACTGGGTTTGTGGTTTGTATCAAAGTGGTGGTAATGCTATTAAACAATTAGATTTGTTTGGAGATGATGATAATGACCGAAATTGAATTAAAAGCCGAAATTAGGCGAGTTAATCAAGTGTTAAGGGAAACACACAACCCACACGAATATCGGCAAAATAAAAAGTATTTAGAACGATTAGAAAGGAAGTTAAGACAACTCAATGATGACCAGAAGGCAACGAAGAAATCTTAAAAAAGAAGTTGGAATCAAAAAAGAAGAACCCTATATCGCACCGACTTTCTCTGGAACAATGGAACACCTTAAAGATGAAAGTTTAATGCTATACTCTTATTCAATGCACAACAAGAAACGATATAGATTATTCTATGGTATCGGTAAGGTGTATAGAGTTGTTCGTGGAGATAAACAAGACTTAATCTATATCAACTTTGGTGGTTTTAGAGAACACAAGACAAGGTTAGTAGTGGCATATGATAACCATGCTCGTAGACAAACACTAACACTCAAAAGGGGACAAATAGCACAAGTCTATGGAGTGTGCCGATTATTCCAACAAGAAACTACCGTCAATGGAGTTAAAGCTAAAAGAATAAGATTAGGATTGTATGCTATGGGTCTATTAGGTTGGTATGTTCCTACAATGCTTGATATTAAGAAAATGCCTATCAATGAAGATTTAGAAACACCTACCGAAAAAGAAGAAGAAATACAACAAACATTTGAAGATGTCCTTAATGAGTTCCTTACAGGAGAAAGTGAAGAAGAATAATGGAAAGATTGAAAGAACTTGAACGAATTAGAAAAGAAAAAAGTTTTGCAAGAGAAGAACTTGAAAAATTAAGTGGTGTGAAAAGCGAAACCATACAAGCATTAGAACGAGGAAAAACTAATGTTGACAACGTGAAACTCTCCACCCTTATCTCTCTTGCGAAAGCATTACATTGTAAAGTTATTGATTTGTTAGATAAAGACTTGCAAAGATATATCGCATAATGTAATATTTAAGAGTGCTAATAATGTTTTTGTGACATTGTGTGCCTCCTAACAGTCAGAACAAGTAGTAAGTGCATCTGCTACTTGTTTTTTTATGTTGTCTTTACTCAAAAATGTTTTAATGTATAATTAAAGATATGAGGTAAAATTATGAAAAAACAAATTGCATACGTCAAAAAAAATGGTAGTTGTATTTTTATAGCAAAGTGTAAACTTGCTGATGAACAGGAAATCAAACAATTAGAAGATGAAGTTTGTGCATATGAAATGAGAGAAGAAGAAGAAAAGAAAAAGATTTTGGATCGTATCGTTTCTCTTGAACTCACTATTGCCGAACTCAAAAAGGAAATCAAAGAACTTAAAGGAGAAGAATAATATGAAGAAGTTTCTAAAAATCTTTTTATTATCGTTAGTCTTGTTAGGTGGTATTGCCCTTGTTGTGTGCTATATCGTGATTAACGAACAAACCAAGGCAGCGATTGACGTTGTTATGGAATATCTCAATAGACCATTACCGATTGCAGGGTTAAGCACTATCACTATCGGTGGAGTTCTTTATTTCTTAATTCAACACACAAGTTTTGGAAGAAGAACAGTGAACGAACTTAAAGGCGAGTTTGATGAGCTTAAAAACAAATGCGACAAGAAAATTAGTGAAGCAAAGTCTTACAAAGAACTTGCCGACAAAACCATTGAAAATACAAAAGTCATTTTAAGCGGTTTTTCCCAAGAGATTGATATTTTAACCGAAGAACTTGTTAAAGTCTGTGAAACAAGCCCTAATGCGAAGATAAAGGCGATTGGGGAAGATATTAAGACCAAAGCAAGTGACATTAAAAGTGAATGTGAAGAAAAACTCGCTACTATTGATACCGATTTGAAAGCATACAAGGAAGAAAAACTTAATGTTAAAGAATTGGAAAACAAAGTTGGCGAACTTGAAACTTTAATTAAAGGAATGGTGGAGAAATATGAAGAAAGAGAAGAAACCATTAACAATCAAGCAGAAGAAGAATAAGTATCGTGCTATTCAATATGGTTTGACCGCAAGCGAATATGTTTCTGTGGCAACACCATTTGCAATTATGGCAGGAGTGAATCATCAAGAATGGTTCATCAATAACCCAGAACCTTGGAAATTAGGTTTAGGTGGTGCATTAGGTTTACTCCTTATGTCCTTGGCAGTCTTGTTAGTGACAAAGAAGAAAGAGAACAAAGAACTCACTAATGGTTATATCGCACTAATCATTGGTTGGTATGCAGTGGCATTTATCTTCTTACTATTAGCAAGAGTGATGAACGAAATCTATACCATTATGTTCTTTGGTGGTTTCGGTTTATTAGGTGCATTTGGACTTGATTTAGGTAGTAAGTCTTTTGAAAAGAAAGCAGACAAGTTAAAGGCAGCAATTGAAAATGCTAATGCCGAACTTGATAAAGAACAAGCAAAAGAAGAACTTGTTGAAACGAAGAAAGGGAAAGTTAGATTTTAATGGCATTTGAAGAAATTAGAGAAAACCCTGTAAAATACATTAAATCGTTTGCTATGGACATTGTGGTAATCATTGTTGGTGTTGCCTATGTGTTCTATCAAATGATTACATTAACCAAAACGGAACTAAACCCACTTATCTTAATCGCACAAGCAAGTATGGGTATTATCTGTGGTATCATCATTAAACAATCTCTTGGGGAAAATGGTTTCTCCAAAGGTTATAATTCTTCCGCTTGGCAAGAAGAAGAAGAAAAATATAATGAATCTTGCAATCTTGCTGTGGACTTTACCGATAGAACCGATAATTATTACTTGGTTCTTGAAAAGGAAAAAAGAGAACATTACCGAAGAAGTCATCTTCAATCATATAGAATGAAATATGACACATTCTTTGATAAACATGGCGATTACATTGGCACACAAGAAGATTATGAGAAACTTGATTTTTGGCAAAAGAGAGTTCTTAAAAAGTGTATCAAAGTTCGTATCTATGTTCTCAATCTATTTAGTGAATATGCAACTTCAAGCGAACAAGACACTAAAAAGGAAATGACCGATAAAAGACAACGTGCCAAGAATGTCACAAAAAACACTCTCTCCGCCACGTTAGTTGCTATGATAGGTGTTTACTTCGTTCCTGTGTTTACCGCTTGGAATTGGGCAAGTTTTATCTCATCAACAATGCAAGTGTCCTTATGGGTGTTATTCGGTATCTTACAACTTTACACAAACTATAACTTTGTTGTTCAAGATAAGGTTTCTATATTAAGGAAGAAGAAAGAATTGATCGCTCGTTTCATCAAAGATTGTAAGGAAGGTCTTTACACAAAACCTTATTATCAATTAGAAGTTGAAAAAGAAGCTCAAAAGTGTGATAATAATATCGTTCCACAAAATTAACTTCGTGTGTGGGACAACGAATAAGCGACTACCTTATTTGTGCATTTATGGAAAGATAGGTTCTCAATGCCATTGCCTATCTTTTTATTTTGTGCAATAATAATATCGTTCTCACTCTATCTGGGAACATTGTTCTTTGGCTTATTTTTGCTTCTTAATTAGGGTATTCCTTTTATTTGAGAATATAGCGTATCATAGCACCATAGGGTAGAGTAATGTGGTGCTTTTTTATTTGACCTATCAAACACACGATTTAAGACACTTTTTAGGTTAGTTGGTGTTATTATCGTTCTAACCTAATTTTGCTTGTTTTAAGGGTGGCTTTTATTTGGACAAAAATTGGACAAAAATGAACATTGGTTTAGTCATAAAAACTCCAAGTCCCATATTTTTGAGATTATAACCACGATTTTTGTTCATAATTTTGAAACTGTGCAAAAAAATTACACAAAAATAAGATTATAGACAAAAAATAGGGGGCATAAAGAAAAAGTAGAACTGTTGCTCTACTTAACTTTGTAATGATTTGCTATTGCTACAAATCTATTGTTGTTGATAGTCGCATTACTTACATTTCTCAAAATCATAACCAAGTCGGTTTTAATTGAGTTTGCTTTTATTGTATGTCGGTAAATACAAATATCTTTTGTTTTATCAATGGTAGTTAAATCAACTCTATCACTTTCACTTAAAGTAGTTTCTTTGTTTGATTTATTGAAACTTATGGTGGAATAACCACTTATATAAACTTGATTGCTTAATGAAACTTCAAGATATGCTGCATCACTAACTGAAACAACGTTGCTTGACACAGTAGGAGTATTTGCATAAGACAAGGCATTTAACGAATTAACTCTATTTTTGTTTACAAGTTTGTATGAGTAAATATAACCAAGTGTTTCATCATCTGCGTTTTCTATAATGTTCTCTCCAATTTCAATATCATCACTGTCATCAATTTGCATTGAATATTCAAAGAATGGAACTTCAAGTGCATCTTTTTTATAATTAGGTTCTTCAATCAACACATCAGGTTCATATGTATCAATCAAATGCCACATTGAGTATTCTGCAAAAACTCTTTGATAAAGTTTGTAAGAGTTTTGAGCATCAGGTTGTCCTTCGCAAATTGTGTCATAAATAATGTTAATGTTTTCGGTGTCCATTAGAGCAACTGAAATACCTTCAACTTCTCCTTTTGAATCAACATAACTTATAGGTGTGTTAATGCTATCATATTGATTTCCAAGCACTCTTGTTATGTCAAAACCACTCCATTTGTTTTGGAAATCATAACCAATAATGTTGTTATCTTGGAAATCAACGATATCATATAAAGACTTTTTCAATATATAAGTAGTTGTGTCTAATTGATAATAGTAAGAATTGTTGTCGGCAAATGTGACTTTGATAAGTGCTTTATGCTCTGGATAATTTTGTGGAAGATTAGGAAAATCAACTACTTTGCTCAATGGCATATAATAATCGTTATCAGCATTTGTGTCGGTAGTCCAACTTAATTCATAGAAATCTCTATAAAGTTGTTTTCTTATAACATTGTTTGTTTGTGGAATACCATAATCACGAATATTTGTGTTTGGGTTAACCATAAGTGATTTAGTGGCAATCTTTTTAGACAATGTGAATTGACAATCAACAAAGTAATCACTGCCTTCGTTTTGATAGAAAGTTTTAGAAATATGGTTGATTACATATATGTCATTACCACTCTTAACTGTTCTTCCTACTTGTGGAATACCTGTTGAATAGTAATAAGTCATATATCGTGTAATGTTATCACTTTGTATCTCTTTTGAATAAGACAGCAATAGCTTTGAAAGTGCCACACTATCGGTTATCTTTCCATTTTGGTTATAGAGTTGAATATCTTTACCTTGAATCTCGTTATCAAGTTTAACTTTAATGTCACTCATAGGTGTGTATTTGACTTGGAAAGTGACATTTTGCATATCATATTTGTAATTAGTTGGTTCAATATAGCCATTCAAATTGCCATTAGATGCACAAGCACCAAAAACAACATTGTAATGATATGTTGTTCCTAAATAAGTGACACTAAAACGTAAAAAATATATTCCTTTTAAATTAGTTGTTTCTATGGTTAATGCTTGTATTCCTGTTCCAATAGCCCACCATTGGAAGAAATCAAAACCTTTAATAAGATTACTACCTTGTTCCCAATACATAACTTGGTTTTCATCATCAACACCTTGTCTTAATGATTTATTGCCAAGATTATATTCTTTTAATTGATTAGCATAGTTTTTGAAAACGTATCTTGTAAAGTCGCTTTGAAAGTTTTTGCTAATCGGATCATATTCAACACCATTTCTAAAAGTCATGCCTATGTTGTTAATAAATGTTGCATAACCATTTTTAGCACTTGTCCAGAAATCATCAGGTAAACTTTCCAAGTAGGTTCTTGGGTAAATATCGTTATAAAGTGTTTGATAAATCCAATCAAAAACATCTTCAAAACTTGTTCTTGATAATGTAGTAAACTCGGTTTCTCCAACTAAAACTGCATTTTGATAATTGCTACCTTGTGTTCTACCAATGGCTACTTTTGTTTTCGTGTTAAACATTTTTACCCATTCAACACTATGGACTTTACTTGGAAGTCTAATACAAGCATTTTGTGGAGTAATTAAGTAATCATCAGCACTAAAAGAAACACCACCAAGAATTGGGTAAACTTTTGATTTTGTGGAAATAACGTTTTCGGCATTGGATACAACGGTTGTGCCAAAACTATTTTTATTTATTGTTCTAACAATTCTTGTATCATCAAAATCATCAATGTCTAACGGGTCACTATTTGTATCTCCTGTCTTACAAATAATATCTAATGTTGCTATGACAATATTGCCACTTGTTGCAAACGAAAGTCTGCAAGATAGGTTGTAGCCATCTAAAAACTCTCTTAAAGCACTTAAAAGTGTGTAGTTTTCAAATGTCTTAACATAGTCAACAGTCATACTACTATCAATTAAGTTGTGATATTCAATGATTACTTCATATTCAAATGTAGATAAAGAGAACAACCTTTTAATGAATGAATCAATAGTGTATCTATTATTGTTGAAACCACTATCGGTTAAATCTCTTGCATTAAGTAGTTCAATAGCACCGACAAATTGTAGTTCGTGCATATAGAAACCACAACTCTCGTTCATATAATAAGTGACTTTATCATTGTCAACGATCCACCAAGTATTTGTTCTTTGATGATACACAATAGTGTTTGGTGTTAAAGAAAAATCGGCATAACCTTTAACAACACACTTAAAACTATCTTTTGTGCCATCAAGTGCAAATGATTGGTTAAAACCATTATCTCCAACTTGTATTTCTCCAAGAGTTATTGTCGCATTAGTAATCTTATCTATATATTGAATAATATCTTGTGCCATAATTATACCTACTTATTTTGATTGTATGTTTGTCTGCCATTCCACATATTAACATTGATTTCATACTCTCCATGAATAGCACCAACACCATTTTCAAGCATTTTGTAGTTCCTTGAATTAAGGGCTTGTGCCTTTTTGATTTCTTGTTGTTGCCATTTGAAAAGTGCTTGTAAACAGAATGAAATAATAATTGTAATCGCAACCATACTTAAACCAGCAAATTCACCAGTAGTTTTGTCAAATTGAACAAGTCCCATACCTGCTCTACCAAGTCGCACAGTTTTTTCCCAAGCACCACCAGTTGCCTTATTAAGCACAGGGTTAATTGCTCTCATATATCTATTGTGTTCAACACCACCACGACCACCACCAAAGAGTGATACAGTTTTTCTTTTACCTGCACCACCTTTTGAAGGAGTGGAATCTCCCTTTCTTCCACCGCCACGAGTTGTAGTTTTTTGTTCAACAATAAATCTATAAATAGTTGCCATTAGTTATTATCTCCTTGTAATTGGAAAGGAACACTAATAGTTAGGACATCACTTTCACTATTGTCAATTTCAATGCTTTCAACGATTTTTGCCTTATAAGTATGAATATCAACTTCTCCCCAAGCACTCCATATTTCACTTACTGCATAAATCATATTTGGAGATACATATGTTGTGTATGGGTATGTTTCGCTGCCATCTGCTTGAATACCATATCTCGCATATAAAAACCATTGTATTAGTAAAGGTTTATTTTGGAGAATAAACGAATAGTTAATTGTGATTGATATACTATCGGTATGAGTGTTGTTTAAGAACCTATTACTAACAAGTTGGTTCATTTGAGTATTAGCACTATTGTTGTTAGGCATTTCAAGTGGTTCTAACCAAGCAATACTACTATTTACAGTAATATCGGTTGATGCCTTGACTTCTAATCTCTTAATACCAACTTTGGTTAATTGATTGCCAAGCATAACATCATAACTTGATAAAGTAGCACTACCACCAAAGGTAATTACACAATATTCTTCACTATTGAGTGTTCTTGGAGTATCGCAACGGAGAGCTTCAAAACTAATACTTAATTGGTATTTTGTAAAACTTGTATGTTCTGGTGGGATAATAATGTTAGGGTATGCACTACCATTTGTAATCTTTTTATAAACAAGGTCGGTTGTGTCCCAAACCCAAGTTTCAATTTTACTACTTGCGCCATAAAAATATTTAACACCTAATGGACTTGCACTATAAGTAATGCTTTGTGAAGATAGGGTGGTTAATTTGTTAACTACATCAGTAGCATTATTGATTACTCCTAAACAATCTCCATCAGTGACAATAGGACTGCCATTTGAGTTATTCGCAATAGTGCCAACCTTAAATATTTTTCCTGTGTTAAGTTCAGCAATATCAATCTTTCTACCTTTATAAGTTTCAATAAGGTGGTTAATTGTTTCAAGTGCCATATCTCTATCGGCAAGTTTTACTCTAAAATTGCAAGTAAATGTCATAGGGACAATTAAGCATTGATTTATGTTTGTAATAGTAGGGTTTTCAGGTGCAATAATAGTTCCATTCATAATCAACCCTGTTCTATTTTGTTGATTAGATAAATCACGATACATTTCGGTATATCTATTCACTTCATCATCTTTTTCTAATTGTTCATAAAAAGAGAACAAATTAACTTGATTTGCACCACCAAAATATTTAGTTGGGTATTTATTATGTTCTTCGTGTAAACTTTGCTCTATGAATTGTCTAACAAAGTCTATTGGAAAGGTTTTTGTCATACTTGTTCTCCTTTGTTTTTATTTATATCAATTATTTCAAGTCTTTTAAGTGCATTTTCAACTTCATTTATGCTATAACGTGCAAGTGCATATTGGTCTTTTGGTAATCTTGCTATAAGAAGATAAAACTCTTGTAAATATTTTTCCATAATAATTCCTTACATAAAACTATCAAATGCTTCTAATACACTTTCAATAGAAACATCTTCTTGCATAGCGAACTCATCAATAAGTCCACTATCTTGTTTTCTTTTAAGTTTTAGACCGAAGTATGAAGTTAATTTATAAACCACATCTTGGTCTAATATGTTTTCAATGTATTTGTAGTGGACATTGTAATAAGCATTGGAATCTTTGTTTTGGAACTCGTGTTGCAAATCTTCGTTTAGTCCCCAATGAGATACACTTTGCATTCTATTTCTTGATCCACGAACATTTCTTGAATATTCCTTTGTGAATGTTTTGCCATTCCAATGAACTTTACCATAATCACGTTTCCCTGCGATCGGAACGTATTTTTCGCTACCTAATGATTTTTTAGTTGCACGATAACGTTTTCTAATGGTTTGAGTATCTTCAAGTATGTGGTAATGTGGGTAGTTTGTTTCCATTACAACATTTCCGTAATCAAATGTTGCTGTATCTCCACTTATCATAGTTGTGTTCTCAACACATTGTCTTGCAACTTCTTGCAAATGAACAGGGTGTCTATTTGGGTGTTTAGAACTCGCACTTTCTTGTTTCGCCTTTTCCCTTGCTGTCATTTCCCTTAAACCAATTTCGTATTCTTTTAATTGCGACATGGCATAATAGGGAAATAGTGGAGAATCTATGAACCACTCTTTAAGTTTGTTCGTAAAATCAACAAGTGTATATTCCATAATCTATTCAAGTGTAAGTTCCATACTTGCAATTCGTGGTTTGAGCATATCTTTGACAAGGACATTGGTTTCAATGTAGTTGATTGTAATTCCTTGCACTTTATATGTTTCGCCACTTTCAAGCACTACTGTATCTTCTTTCGCTATTGGTTTACCACCAAAGATAGTAATAGTGATTGTTTCAAACATTTCTTCTCTGCCATAACTATCGTATTTAGGTGTAAGTGTGAGTGGGTCTTTAATAAAGTAGAAGATATTTTCTTCAAAATCGTTTTGTGGGTTTTTCCATTTACCTTTTTTATCGTAAACCCTTCTATCACACAAAATAGGTGTCTTGAAACTCATATTTCTTCCCCCTAATTATTCTTATACCAAATACCTTTTTGAATACCATTGATTTTACCCCAACCAAGTTCGTGGACAATAATAGTGTCAACATATAGGTCAACAGGGTTATCTTCGGCAGTAAAGATTAAGTTCCATAAAACATTGAATTGTAGTTTCTTAAAAGCTGAAACTAAATAAGGTTTGGTGTCTAATTCGTTTTCAACACTTTGTTCTCCAAGGAAATTATCATTTAGGAAACAACAACGAGAAACACAAATATCTAATGCTCTATTGATGAGTGCTGGTATGTATGCACCATCTAACGCATAATCATTTAAGTCTAAACCTTTTTCGGCAAGTTCTTGGTTAGTAATTATATAATCAACTTTCATATCAACACCTCTAATAATGATTTTAGTATAAAATGAACAACGAGTAAATACAATGTATTTCGTGTCCCAAGAAAAAAGAGAGTGTTTCCACTCCCTTATTTTTTGTTTTTGTAATATTCCACTTGGCGTAAACGATTTTGTGCTTGAGTTTTAGTTGGTAGGGTCTTACTTAATGGTTTACCACTTTCGCTATAAACCTTATAACCGCCTTTAACTTTCTTAATCATTCATCTGCCTCAATGTATTCTCTTGGTTGGTCTTTAAGTTCGGTTGCTTGTGAATAAACCATATCGCCTTTACCTTTAACCATAAACTTTTTGCCACTATCACTTTTGATTAAGTAGTAATCGCCTTTGTCAATTTTGATAATCATAATCTATCTCCTTTACTAATCATCAACCCATTGGAATACACCACTAACATTTTTGAGTGTTTGTGTCTTGGTTGCGTCATAACCACTAATGGAAGATAAGAATGTTGGTAATGCACTTTGTAATTGCTCTTGTGAAACAACTTGGCTTGCATCATATTCAATATCTTCTCTACCACCTAAACTATCAATAAATGCCTTGTAATCAACTGGATAGAAGAACTCTGCACCTTGTGGCACTGGGATTGCTTCTTCAGAAACGAACTCTTGTGTTCCCCAATCGTCGATGTCAGTGACTTCTTGGAAAGTGTTTGTGGTTTGCTCGGTTGTAGGTTCTGCAAGTTCAAAATAAATTGTTTTGCCAGCCATAGCACTTGCCATAGCACTTGCGCTTGCAATGCTTGTATCGTAAACACATATTCTTCCATTTGAATATGATATAGTAATAATTTTATCGGTAGTTCTATTCAAATAGGTATTAAAATTAGCAGATAAATAATTGATTGATAACACATTAGCAAGTTCGCTTGCATCATTAGGTTTCTTAACAACACTTGAAATAACTCCGAGAGTGTATCTATTATTTCCATCAGTAGCAGACCAATTCTCACTACCAGTAAATGTATAACTACCTACTCTCCTAATCAATGTTCCATCTGGTGTAATTGTATCATAAACACTACCAGCACTTCTTAATTCAATATTAGGTAATGCGTATGTTTTGCTTTCGTATTCTTCATAACCAGTGCGAGAACCATCCCAAGTAAGGTGGAAACAAGTAGTGCTATCTCCACCAGTAATTTTTACATAGCAACAACTATTTGGTAATGCACTTTCACTAACAAATGTATCACTTAATAAGTTTTTATCGTAATCATATAAAGCAACACTACCACTACCTTCTAATGTGTATGTTTGTCCTGCTACAACTCTAATATAATCATTT
>Ga0265298_10009152_pt1 | contig 11818 bp, 12 predicted proteins | sample AusTroGonzalo_MG_3_FD_193486 | JGI IMG/M metagenome (GOLD analysis project Ga0265298, IMG submission 193486) | Bovine rumen microbial communities from tropical cattle in Woodstock, Queensland, Australia - Gonzalo_01 | ecosystem: Host-associated > Mammals > Digestive system > Stomach > Rumen ...
GCCCATTGAGCCGCAAGCCATGCCGGCAGGTGTCTTGGCGGGACCAGCGTAGTAGATGGGGTGCTCTTTGAGGTACTGAGGCATGGGCTCACCGGCGTCAAGGCGTGCCTTGATCTTGGCGTGGGCTATGTCACGACCTACTATGATGGTGCCGTTAAGGCTCAGACGTGTGCTTACGGGATACTGTGAGAGCTGCTTGCAGACCTCGGCCATGGGACGGTTCAGGTCAACCTTTACGGCATCGCCCTCACCGGCCTGACGGAGCTCCTCGGGGATGAGCTCATATGGTTTGTCATCCATCTTCTCAATCCAGATACCGTCCTTGTTGATCTTGGCCTTGATGTTACGGTCGGCACTGCAGCTTACGCCCAGACCTATGGGGCAGCTTGCACCGTGACGGGGCAGACGGATAACGCGTACATCGTGTGCCATGTACTTACCGCCGAACTGTGCGCCCAGACCAATCTTGTAAGCCTCCTGCAGCAGCTGTTTCTCAAGCTCAACATCGCGGAATGCGCGGCCGGTCTCATCGCCTGTGGTGGGCAGTGAGTCGTAGTAGTGAGTTGATGCCAACTTGACGGTGAGCAGGTTCTTCTCAGCGCTGGTACCGCCTATTACGAATGCGATATGATAGGGAGGGCAGGCTGCGGTACCCAGGCTCTTCATCTTCTCAACCAGGAAGGGGATAAGAGTGCCGGGGTTCTGGATGCGGGCCTTGGTCTCCTGATAGAGATATGTCTTGTTGGCTGATCCGCCGCCCTTGGTTACCATGAGGAAACGGTACTCCATACCCTCGGTAGCCTCAATGTCAATCTGGGCGGGCAGGTTGCACTTGGTGTTCACCTCATTGTACATATCCAGGGGAGCGTTCTGGCTGTAACGCAGGTTCTCCTCGGTATATGTCTTGAATACGCCCTCAGACAGAGCTTCCTCATCGCAGAATCCGGTCCAAACCTGCTGGCCCTTCTCACCGTGGATGATTGCGGTACCTGTATCCTGGCACAGGGGCAGTTTGCCCTTGGCTGATACCTCGGCGTTGCGAAGGAATGTCAGAGCTACGTACTTGTCGTTGTCACTTGCCTCAGGGTCACGCAGGATCTTGGCAACCTGCTCGTTGTGTGAGCGGCGCAGCAGGAAACTTACATCGCGGAATGCGGCATTGGCCATCTTTGTGAGGCCCTCTTTCTGAACCTTCAGAATGGGTTTGCCCTCAAACTCGCTTACGCTTACGTAATCCTTGGTGAGCAGATAGTACTCTGTCTCATCCTTGCCCAGCTGGAACATGGGCGCATACTTGAAATTTGCCATAGTCTATTTTGTTGTCTTTTTAATTTTCAATTTTCAATTCTCAATTCTCAATTTGATCGGGGTAGAGAAAATCATTGTACGGATACTTCTGAACATGCAACTGTTTCACACGTTCATAAAGCGTTTTCCTCATATTTTCAACTCCCGTCTTCTTAAGTGCCGATACAAACAAACACTCACCGTTCAACCGTCCCATCCAGGTGCGCTGCAGCTCATCCATGGTGATGTTCTCACGTGTGGCGGGGGTCAGGTCATCGGCCTCTTTCTCCACCCAGGTGTAGGCATCGGTCTTGTTAAAGAGCACTATCTTGGGCTTGTCGCCGGCACCAAGGTCGGCCAGGGTCTTGTCAACCACCTTCATCTGGTCCTCAAAGTCGGGGTGCGATATGTCCACCACGTGAATCAGGAGGTCTGCCTCACGAACCTCATCAAGTGTGGACTTGAATGACTCCACAAGGTCTGTGGGCAGCTTGCGTATGAATCCTACGGTGTCGGACAGCAGGAACGGCAGGTTGTCAACCACCACCTTGCGCACCGTTGTGTCAAGGGTGGCAAAGAGCTTGTTCTCGGCAAACACGTCGCTCTTGGAGAGCAGGTTCATGAGGGTTGACTTGCCTACGTTGGTGTATCCTACCAGTGCCACGCGGATAAGACGGCCGCGGTTCTTGCGCATGGTGGATTTCTGGCGGTCTATATCGGCCAGCTGCTCCTTGAGCCAGCTAATGCGCTTGGTGATGATTCGGCGGTCCATCTCAAGCTGGGTCTCACCAGGTCCGCGCAGACCTACCGTACCCTTACCGCCACCGGCGCCGGATCCACCGCCCTGACGCTCCAGGTGAGTCCACATTCGCTGCAGACGGGGTAGCAGATAGCGGTACTGTGCCAGCTCAACCTGAGTTTTGGCATGGGCTGTCTGGGCACGCATGGCAAAGATGTCCAGAATGAGTGATGTACGGTCAAGCACCTTGACCCCAATCACGCTCTCTATGGCCGACATCTGCTTGGCGGTGAGCTCGTCATCAAAGATGGCCATACCCACCTCCTCATCCAGATCCTCCATCTGCTTGATGTAATCACGCATCTCCTCCAGTTTACCTTTACCCACATATGTGGCAGCAAGAGCCTGTGGAATCTTCTGGGTGAAACGGCGCATGACGGTTACCCCGGCGGTATCGGCCAGGAACTCAAGCTCGTCAAGATACTCCTGTGTCTTGCGCTCGTCCTGATCCTGTGTGATGATACCTACCAGTATGGCGGTCTCGGCTTTCTTCTCTGTTATGACTTGAAACTCTTCTTTCATTCTTCTTCCTTGTTGTGCTTCTTATCGGGCGCTCCGCCAAGTACAATCACAATCTCGCCTTTAGGTTCATGGGCCTTGAAATGGGCCAGGACCTGAGCCAGTGTACCGCGTACGCTCTCATCATGGATTTTTGATATCTCTCTGCAGACGCAAACCGGGCGCTCCGGACCAAAGACTTCTGTGAACTGCTCCAACGCCTTTACCAAACGGAACGGAGACTCATAGAAGATAATGGTGCGCGGCTCATCCTTAAGCGCGGCTATGCGGCTCTGACGGCCTTTTTTCTGTGGCAGGAAACCCTCAAACAGGAACCGGTCACAAGGCAGTCCGGAGTTTATAAGCGCCGGCACGAATGCCGTGGCACCAGGCAGGCACTCCACCTCAATGCCCTGCTGAACACATTCACGAACCAACATGAACCCAGGGTCCGATATGCCCGGCGTACCTGCGTCACTTATCAGCGCCACGGACTGACCGGCCTGGATGCGGCTTGCCACCAGGCCTGATGTCTCATGCTCGTTGAACTTGTGGTGTGACTGCAGCGGCTTATGGATGTCATAATGGTTAAGCAGAACTGAACTGGTCCGGGTATCCTCGGCCAGTATAAGGTCCACCTCCTTAAGAATGCGTAATGCCCTCAAGGTTATGTCCTCAAGATTTCCCACAGGGGTGGGTACCAGATAAAGCTTTCCTGCCATCGTGTGTGCGCGCGTGCGTTGTAAATCACAAAATTAGTGAAATTCTGCGTACGAACTTCTTTTTTCCTAATTTTGCGGTGCTTTTGAGTCCAAATATGTTCAGAAAACGTCCTTTTCCGGATACAGGCATGGCAATATGTCTGTTTCTTGCCATGACTGTTGTGATTTTAATCGCAGCACCTTACAGAATAGGTTTTAAAGAGCAGATAGGTATTTTCTACTGGGCCGATGACCGCCTGTCCTGGTACCTGTCAAACCCGGCTGTAGCTGCATCAATTATAGGTGACTGGCTTACGCAGTTCTATTACAGCAATACCGCAGGAGTGCTGATTACGGTTCTGCTCCTGGCCCTTCTGTGGATGGGAATTATCCGGTTGTCACGTCTTGTGCGTGGTGATAATCATGGTGTTACAGTTACGGTGTTACCAGTATTGGTGGCCGGGTCATTGATAGTATGGCCTAACTATCCGGTATCTTCTCTGGTAGGATTGATTATATCGGTCTGGATGGCATGTCTGGTGGGTGATATCAGGAATCGGGTAGGGAGACTGGCTACGATCATATTGTTCATCCCGTTGGTCTTTGTCCTGGCAGGAGGTAACGTCCTGGTGTTTGCCCTGGCTTGCCTGATGCATAAGAAAGGAAAGAAAAGGTATGATGTGAATGCCGTAATCCTGGGCCTGTTGATTGTACTGGTGCTGGCGGCGTTCTACCGTCTTACTCCCAATCAGGCATTGCTGTATCCCATAAGTACCGGTTACATAATCCCGGCAACCCCGGTGCTATTGCTGCTGCCGGCAAGTATCCTGATCTGCCTTCTGGTGTCACATTTCAGATATAAGGTTGCACAGGCAGTCATATGTGCCGCCTGCTCTGTAGTGGTGATATCCACAATATACAATGATGTGCTTGAGTTCTCAGTCAAGGTAGGAACACTTGCTTACAGGTCAGAGTGGGGCCAGGTAAGGGAACTGGCCAGTGACAATCTTGACACCCAATACGGACTCTATTACCGCAACCTGTCATATGCCCGTGAGGGAACTCTGCCCGATGCACTGCTCAAGTGTGACCAGGGACTTCTGTCGGACGGTCTGTTTCTGTCAACATCAGTAAATGATCCTTATCTGTCCAAGTTCTATTTTACCGATGCACTGCTTGAGATGGGTGATGTGTCACGAGCAACAGACTGCGCCCTGTTTGCCCAGACTGTCACTCCGGGATATTATTCCACCAGGATGCTGAGGCGTCTGTCAGAGATATCGGTCATAACCGGAGACTATCAGGTAGCATTGAAATATCTTTACATATTGTCCAAGACCCGATTCCATTCTGAATGGGCGGAAAACATGATGGACTGCATCCAGAAAGACAGTATCCCCAAGCAGTATCTGGTGTTGAGGTCAAGAACGTCCGATCATGACCGTTTCTTTGACCTGAATGATATCCACTCATCATTGTATGTGATATCCTCAGACAATCCCAGAAACAGATGTGCCATAGATTATCTTATGTGTTCAAGCCTTCTGGAGAAGGATATGGCCAATTTCAGACATCTGTTTGACAAGTTCTGGCTGGGTGGTCTGGAGCGTCTTTACAAAGTTCCGGAACTGTACCAGGAGGCTCTTCTTGTTGACGTAGACTCAGAGGAGTCATTGAAACGGACGGTAAGCAAATACCATATATCTGATAAGGTGCTGGAGAGGTTCCTCAAATTCATGGAGATAAAAAGCAAGAACTTATCGGCATTGAAAGCACATAAGGAACTCCATGACACATACTGGTACTATACCTTGACGGCCATTACTACATATGCTGAGAATTAATAAAATGAAACATAAACTGTTGGGAGCCTTAATAGCGATTGCCTCAATTCTTATATCATGTTCCCGGGTTGAAGAGAGTGTCATTGAGGGGATGTTCCCTGATTATTCAGATGTGAGCATTCCGTACAATATAGCGCCCCTTAATTTCAGGATAAACGGTGCGGGTAGTATAAAGGTGACTGTAAGGGGAAAAGAGAAGGAATATGTCTTTCATGGCAGGAAAGGCCTTGTAAAGTTCCCTTTAAAGCGTTGGCATTCCATGCTCGAGGCCGAGAAGGGCGGAAAACTTGATGTCAGCGTATCGGCACGCGGAAAGAAAGGAAATGACTTCTCTGCCTCTTTCTGCTGGACCGTGGTGGCTGACCGCATAGACAAGTATCTGAGTTATCGCCTGATAGAGCCCGCCTATGAGGTCTGGGAGAGCATCCAGATAGAGCAGAGGGATATAGAGAATTTCAGTACCAGACTGCTGGGTGACAACCGCAGTGCCTCATACTGTTGCATGAATTGCCATACATCAAACAAAAGCGGAACCACATTCATGCACCTGAGGGGTGCCAAAGGCGGAACCATACTGAACAGGAACGGCAGGATCATTAAGCTGAATACCAAGACCGATAAGACCGGCAATGCCGTATACGGAGACATATCCCAGGATGGCCGTTACGGAGTATTCACCACGGCCGATGTCACATTCGTGCTGCACAGCCGCCGTGACCTGAGAATGGAGGTCTATGATAAACGCAGCGACCTTATAGTGATAGACCTGGACAACCTAACTGTGACAGACAGCCCGGCCACAACCGGCGATGAGTTCCAGGAGACGTTCCCCTGCTTTTCGGCCGACGGCAAACATATATTCTTTTGCCGTGCGCGTCATTTCACCCAGCCCGACAGCATAAGGAACATGCATTATGATATCGCTGCCGTAGATTTTGACCCTGAGACTGGTAAGATGGGCGATGAGGTAAGTACTCTGGTGTCAGTAGGTGAGAATTACTCTTTCAGTCATCTTAAGGCATCGCCCGACGGCCGCTGGCTGATGGCCACTGTGGCTCAATACGGAACGTTCCCCATATGGCATCAGGAGAGTGATTTGTGGATGCTTGACCTTGTAAACAACACGATAGATATGCTGCCCGGCATAAACGCCTATGGCGCAGATACCTATCACAGCTGGAGCAGCAACAGCCGTTGGGTGGTGTTTGCATCCAAACGTGACGACCAGGTGTACGGACGCCCCTACATAGCGTATATCGGCCCTGACGGAACAGTGGGTAAACCGTTCCTGCTCCCGCAGCGTGACCCCGACAAGTATCTTACTACTATAAAGTCATTTAACATTCCTGAGTTATACGATATATCAGAGTTATACAATGCAAAGGAGATTTCTACGTTCTATAATAAAGTAGAGACTCAACAGGTTAAGTATAAACCGTAAACTCAGATATTATGTCACACGGTAAGACAAGGATAATTCTCTCCAGGGCGTGGGCTGTTGCGGTCTGCTCCGTAGGGGTGGCGCTGGTTGCGCTGCTGGGATCATGCAGGAGCAAGAAGGCCGTGGCAACTGACCGGGAGGATGTAAAGGTAGATCCGCAGGAGAGAATCCGGGAGATGCAGATCAAGTCAGACTCCCTAAAGCAAGAGCTTGACAGGCGGTCACGCGCGCTCATTTACGGACCTCCCGAGGTGATGAAGCGTAGGGCCGATGAGAACCTCCGCATGCGTGAGCAGGCCGACTCACTGGATGCTGAAATTGACAAACTGCGCAAAAACAGACAACAATAGTATTAGATGAATTGTAAGATCTCTCTCCCTCAAAGACTCTTGTTTGAGACTGGCCGTGCTGCCACACGAACACAGATACTGGAGCATAAGCTGAGCCAGTTATTCTGGGAATGCACACTGCGTTGTAACCTTAGTTGCCGTCATTGCGGAAGTGACTGCCGCAAGACAGCCGGACTTACAGACCCACCCATTGATGACCTTCTGGGTGTTCTGGACAGCTGCCCCAAGGATTTTGACCGTGGTCATTGCGTAGTCATAACCACCGGAGGCGAACCTCTGGTACGTGCTGATATAGTCCAGGTGGGCGCAGAGATCAAGAAACGCGGATTCCTGTGGGGTATGGTAACCAACGGAATGCTGCTTACCCGTGATAAGCTTAATGAACTTGTTGAAACCGGCCTTGACACCATTGCCATGAGTTTTGACGGTTTTGAGGATGAGCACAACTGGATGCGCGGCAGCGAACTGAGTTTTAAGCGTGCCGACGCAGCCATAGACTATATCAAAGAGCATAATGGCCTTACCTGGGACCTCATCACATGCGTGAATCAGCGCAACTACGGATATCTGAACCGTTTTAAGGAGTACCTGATAAGCCGGGGCGTGACCCGCTGGCGCATATTCACGGTAGCCCCCATGGGCCGTGGCGCAACAGATAATGAACTCAAGCTGACCGATAAGCAGTACGTAGACCTGATGAATTTCATTGCGGCGGTACGCCGAGAGGGCAGGATAGACCTTAACTACTCATGCGAGGGATTCCTGGGTCCGTATGAGGGCGTGGTACGCGACCACCTTTTCCGTTGCGTTGCAGGTGTGAGCGTAGCCTCTATCCTTAATGACGGCTCTATATCGGGCTGTCTGAGCGTGCGTGGCGATTATCACCAGGGCAACGTGCATACCGATGATTTCTGGCAGATATGGGACCGCGGTTTCAAGGTATACCGTGACCGCAGCTGGATGAAAAAGGATGAATGTGCCAGCTGCAATGTTTGGCGCTACTGCCAGGGCGGAGCAATGCATCTGCGTGGCGAAAACGGACGGATGCTCTCCTGCAACTATCTCAAGATTAAGAACGGCTGAGGGGGCCAAAGGGGACGGTTCCGTTTGGCTCTCTTGCAGTAACCCAAAAAGAAGCAGTGAAGGCATACACTTTCACTGCTTTTTAATTTGTGAAAAGGGGGAGCCAACGGAACCGTCCCTTTTGGTCCCCTCTGGCCCCTCTCTCAAAAAAAAGACAAATGTTAGCGCTAATTAAGAAAAATTTCCCTATGTTTGCAATGTTGGTCAACAAACTAACCTGATTGATAACTCATTTTACTAAAAAGGGACTATATGAAAAGGACTTTAAGAGGCCATCCTGGCTGACAATGGATCTGTTCCATTTATTCTATCCTGGGGCTGCAGCCCCAACCAATACACTAATGTTTAATCCTAATTATTATTTAAGACAATGAAAGCAATTAATGTTTTGTGCATGGCAGCACTGGCTCTTTTTTTAGGTTCATGCAGTGATGATGACAAGAAGGATGATGTAAAAGGCAAAACTGTCACTCTGGATGAGAATTTTTGCAATAAAATTGATGTTTATATAGATGATGAAGGCGACGTCATCTTAATGAACAATTCCAAGGATGGTATCACGGTTACTCTTGCTGGTGATGAAGAGGATGACGGTTTTTATTCCGGAGATATATATTTGTATAAAGCATCAACTGTGCTGACATTCACATCTTCTGTAGGCAAAATCAAGAAAATTGAGGCATTTGATGCCTACTGGGATTCTTCTGATAATCCTGAGTGTCCTGTTGGCTGGACCTGGAACTCTTCCAATTGCTCATTTGTATGGACGGGCACTCCTTCAGCTTCAGTAAATATGGCAGGAAAGGACAATCTTGAGATTGAACTGTATCCCAAAAAGATAGTGTTTACTCTTGAGTAACTCATCCCGCAGGGGGCTGCAGGGGGCCAAAGGGGACGGTTCCGTTTGGCTCTCTTGCAGTAACCCAAAAAGAAGCAGTGAAGGCATACACTTTCACTGCTTTTTAATTTGTGAAAAGGGGAGCCAACGGAACCGTCCCTTTTGCCCTCCTCTGACTCTACTTATTCCTACGGATAACCCTGATCTCACGCTTAATATTTCTGATCGTGAACCAGAACTCACCCTCCCCGGGTTGCTTACGCTCAGGGCCCATGTCCAGCACCTGGAAAACATTCCCCTTGTGGCACAATAGCCTGACGTTCTGAGCCGATATGGTATCACCCTCGTGATAAGCCGCCCTGATGCCGTCCAGGATAGAGATGGACTCATTTGCATCGGCCGATAGCTGAATGCTGACCGTCTGATTCTTTCTGCCGGGGCTGAGAACTATGAAAGAGTACAGCGTATCAGACCTGTGAGTTCCCGCCATGCACCCGTTATAAGCCTTGCCGATGGAGATATTACCCATCCGCACCGTCCTGACCGTCCGCGCCGCCCCAAACACGCTCACGGCGCAAAGAACCATCGCAACCAGAATCTTTTTCATGCGGCAAATGTAGCAAAAAATGGGTTGCTGGGGGGGGTGACGCAAAACGAAACGACCCTTTTGCGTCACCTTTGGTGCCATTTTGTAAAAAGTGGGGAGAAAATATTGAGAAAATAGGGAGAAAACGCTATATTTTCGCAGATAAGTAGGGAGAAAATCCTTTCACTGCTCAGAGTCTATCCCGAATACTCCGCCAAGAAACTATCTGAGGAGATTGGTGTCACTCAGAAGGCCATTGAGAAACAACTGGCAAAACTAAAGGCCGAGGGTCGTATTAAGAGAAATGGACCTGACAAGGGTGGAAGCTGGGAGGTAATTTAGTGTAAAATGAGACGCATAGTATTAGTATCTTTTCAAAGGATGCAAACAACTCCCGAAACGCTTCTTCAATTGTTGCTATGACATCATGTTTGTGACAACAGGGATTTATATCGTATTAAAGGCGTTTTGAAGCGCTTCCAGAAAACGGGCGGCCTGGCAACCGTCCATCTGGGCGTGGTGGAACTGGAAGGAGATGGGCAGGGTGGTCTTGAACCAGCCTTTGCGGTATCGGCCCCATGATACGAATGGATTGTTGAATATGCCGCTGTATTGGTTGGTGATGCTGTCCAGTTCCGTGCCTGTTACGGCCGATGTTCCTACAATGACGGCTTCATTGTCCAGGATGTCCCGGCAGGTCTGGCAGATGGTCTCCGTAAGATGCAGGTAGTTGGCATTGAATTCCTCCAGATCATCAGATACGGCAACGTCGCAGAAACTGAGTCCTCCCTTTACATTGTTTACTATAACGTTGATGGCCATTCGGTCATATTTATATAGTTTGCCGTCCTGAGGCAGCATGTAGAACTCTTGAATCTTGGATGCGGCACGGCCGATGCACCAGCACAGCAGCATGTTGAATTTCATGCCGCGCCTACGGCTCACCTTGCGCAGACGTGTCACGTCAAAGGTCTTGGTGAGCGTTACCATGGGCATGGGTGATTTTGTCCACAGCTGGAAGGCTATGGCTCTTTTGGTGCTGTTGGGATCTATTTCCTGTTTCATTGCTTCTGTGCTTATTCCATCTGCAAAGTTAATAAAATGGCACAGGGGGACAGTCCCCGTGTGTCAAAATGAGTACCTTTGCGGTCGCTTTTACGATGGTGTTAGATGACCGGTAACTGGAAACATATCATTCACGGATTTAGGGACGGCTTTCCTATTGCTTTGGGGTATTTTGCCGTGTCGTTCTCACTGGGCATTATCGCTGCAAAGGCGGGGCTGACATCGGGGCAGGGATTTCTTACCAGCTTCTTTACGCGGGCATCGGCCGGTGAATACGGCACTTATTCGCTGATATCGGTCCGGGCGGCGTATGCTGAGATCATTGCCATGTGTCTGGTGGTTAACCTGCGATACATGCTTATGAGCGCGGCCCTTTCACAGAAGATTGCGCCGGGCACGCCGTGGATAAAGCGAATCCTGATGGCTTGTTGCATTACCGATGAGGTGTTCGGCATATCGATTGCGCATCCGGGTTATACTCCGCCGTCATATATGTACGCTGCTGCGCTGTTATCGACCTTGTTCTGGGCTAGCGGGTGTGCCATAGGCATTAAGGCGGGCAGCCTGTTGCCGCAGCATATTGTTACTGCGCTTAGCATGTCTCTGTACGGTATGTTCGTAGCTATTTTCATACCTCCGGCCCGCAGAGACCGTAATGTTCTTTATGCTGTCATTGCCAGCTTTGTGCTTAGCGGCATCTGCGCTGTTGCACCTGTGGTGAGCCAGTGGAGCAGCGGCATGCGTACGGTTGTGCTGACTATCATCATATCAGCAGTGGCAGCTTGGCTTAAACCTATTAAGACCAATGATCATGGAGCAGCATAGGATACTGATTTACATATTGCTGGCTATTGTTGTCACCAATCTGATACGCGTGATACCCATGCTTTTCATCAAGGGGCAGATAAGCAACAGGTTTGCGCGCAGTTTCCTTTATTACGTGCCGTACGTTACGCTGGCTGTCATGACGTTCCCCGATATGATTCTGGCCACACCCACGCCCTGGCCAAGCCTGATTGCGCTGGTGATTGGCATGATTGCGGCGTGGTTACGATTGGGGCTGCTGCCTGTGGCTGCTATCTGCTGCGCTATCGTTTACCTGCTGATTTGAAAAATGTGGAAAAGGGGAAGGTTTAGCTCGACGAAGTCACTGTTCCCTTTTCCACATTGTTTTGATGGGATGCTGAAACAGCCATAATAATTTTTTCATTTTTCTCTTGACTCGTACCCTACGTCACGCATTACCTTTGCTGCAGATAACAAAAGTGCACAGTTGTTATGATGACAAACAGATTAAAAATCGGGGAGTTTTCACGCCTTTGCCGC
>Ga0265298_10009153_pt1 | contig 11818 bp, 4 predicted proteins | sample AusTroGonzalo_MG_3_FD_193486 | JGI IMG/M metagenome (GOLD analysis project Ga0265298, IMG submission 193486) | Bovine rumen microbial communities from tropical cattle in Woodstock, Queensland, Australia - Gonzalo_01 | ecosystem: Host-associated > Mammals > Digestive system > Stomach > Rumen ...
TCCTAATATGTTCACAAGTAAGACAATGAGCGGTCCGAGTGGTATCAACCAGCAGACCTGCGCAGAGTACGACAACTTCCTATATGATGTAACAGAGAGCCTTCTCCCGTTCATCAAGGAGAACTACTCCGTTAAGGAAGGCAGAGAGAACACAGCTATCACAGGCTTCTCAATGGGAGGCCGTGAGGCTATCTACTGCGGACTTATGCGTCCTGACGTATTCGGTTACGTAGGCGGCGCTTGCCCTGCACCCGGTATCACACCAGGTACAGATTCATTCATGTCACATCCCGGCTGTATGCAGGAGAGCGAAATGAAGTTCAGAGACGTAGGACCTGAGCCTGAGGTATTCATGATCACAGGCGGTACAAACGACTCTGTTGTTGGTACATTCCCCTCACAGTACAGCAGTATCCTTACAAAGAACGGCGTAGAGCACGTTTACCAGTCCATCCCCGGCGGCGGGCACGGCGCTGAGTCAGTAAAGCCTCATCTCTACACCTTTATGAGATATGCTTTCAAGGGCGATGAGAGCAGCACAGAAACAACTACAACAACTACATCTGCAACAACTACCACGACCACTACTACAAAGCCTGTAACAACAACGACTACAACAGTTACAACCATCAAGCAGCTCGATCCAAAGGAAGAGCTCGATTCTAAGGTAACAAAGTGGGGAGATGCCAACTGTGACGGCAATATCGACATGGGCGATGCTGTAGCTATCATGCAGGCACTCGCTAACCCCAACAAGTATAAGCTTTCAGATCAGGGCGCTGTAAACGCTGACGTTTACGATGCAGGCAGTGGAGTTACTGCTAACGACGCCAATACTATCCAGAAGTATCTGCTTGGTCTTATCAAGTCACTTCCTGAGAGCTATTCGTCAAATCTCAGCACTTCAACCACCACAACAACTACTACAACATCTGAGCTTCCTGAAACAGTTACAACAACTACAACAGCTCCTGTATCCGGCGGTTCAATAAATGAGAACTTTGATTCCGGCGTTGGCGACTGGACAGGCAGAGGCGGTGCATCTGTTGCAGCGTCAGATACTGCATACTACGGTGCTTCAGGCAAGTCACTTTTTGTTACAGACAGAAGCTCTGAGTGGAACGGCGCAGCGATCAACCTCGGTTCTGAATTCAAGGCAGGTCAGACATACAGCGTAAGTTTGGGAGCACTTCAGCTTTCCGGCAGCGATGCTACGATACAGATCTCACTCCAGCACAGTGACGGAAGCACGACTTCCTACACATCTATCGCCAAGGAGACCTGCAAGAGCGGCGAGTGGACAAAGATAGAGAATACATCATTCACTATCCCTGACAACGCAGAAGATATGGTTCTCTATGTCGAGACTGTTGAGTCCTCGGGCGACCTCATGGATTTCTACATTGACGATGTTTTAGTTGCAGCAGAGGGCACAAAGTCTTCAGTAACAACAGGCGGTGCTGGCTTGGTTCCTGAGATAATCATTCCTGAAAAACCAGATATCGACACAGCTAAGTGGGATAGCTATCAGGAAACAGCTTCTTCACAGTATATCGACTTCTACAAGAGCTCGATAAAGCATTTCGGAAACACCTACAGACTTGACAGCAAGCTTGCAGCTGCAGAAGCAGGTTCACCTCTTACAATAGCTTACCTCGGCGGTTCTATCACAGAGGGCAAGAACTATACTTCACCATTCTCAAATTATGTAAAGTCTACATTCGCAAAGGGCAGCTTCAAGGAGATCAACGCAGGTCTTTCTGGAACATCTTCAGTTGTAGGACTTGTTCGCAGCGAGCAGGAGATAGTTTCACAGAAGGCAGATATCATCTTCCTTGAATTCTCTGTAAACGACCATGAGGACATCATGTACAAGAAGTGTTTCGAGAGCTGTATCAAGAAATTCCTTGATATGCCTAACGAGCCTGCTGTAATTGTTCTTATCACAAGAGCGCAGGGCGGCTTCTCAAGCCAGTCACAGATGTATCCTATAGGCAAGAACTTTGATATCCCTGTTATCAGTATGGACGACGCACTTACAAAGGCATTCAACAGCGGCTTCCTCAAGACAGGCGACTACTACTCAGACGAGTATCATCCGCATCAGAAGGGCGGACAGCTCATCGCTGACTGTCTTGCATACTACTTCCGTCAGGCAATGAAGAGCGAGAATCTCTCAGCTTCATATGAGCTTCCTACAAAGGCAGTATACGGTATGGAGTACGCAGACTGCGTAAATGTAAATCCTAAGGATCTCACAAACTTCAATGCAGGTTCATGGAGTGCAGGTTCAGGATATAACGGAAGCAAGTCGCTGAACTACTCATACACGCTCAACGGCGGAAGTCCGATGACCTTCAAGACCACAGGTAAAGGACTCATAATCGTATTCAAGGCAAACAGCAACGGAATGGGCAGCATAAATGTAACTGTAAACGGCAAGACCACAAAGGTCAACGGCAACAAGCAGTATACATGGGGCGGACCTGACGCAGAGCTTGGCTACTATCAGGATACGACCGGAGAGCTTGATGTTTCCATTTCAGGAAGCGGCAGCTTCACTATCTGGGGCATGGGTCTCATAAAGTAAATCGCATTAAAAGCTCCGATTGATTATCGGAGCTTTTTTGTGTCAAAAGATATTGATAAGCACAAAAAACTATTGATTTTTTGGATAAAATAAGATAAAATGTTCTTAGAGTTGTTTGGATCGGAATCAAATAAGGAACTATTTTTATATTGAAAAGAGGTTTTGATATGAACAGACTGAAAAGACTGCTTGCGGCAGTCAGCGCGGCTACATTGTTCGCTGCCTGCTGTCCGGTGAATGCCTATTCTGCGGTCACAGCTGACTTTGCCGACAGCTACGGCGAGATCATAAGCGGAACAGACTATACTATCATGGTCAGGCTCAGCGGTAAGTACATAACTGCTGCAAGTGACGGAAATGTGCAGCAGTGGGAGAAAAAGGGCGACAGCTCACAGATATGGCATATTGAGAGTGCAGGTGACGGAAAATGCTGTATACTCTCGGGAGCTGACAGGCGAATGGCACTTACCGTAGAGAACGGCGATCAAACTAACGGCAACAATATTTATCTTTCCGAGTATAAGGACACTGCTGCTCAGCATTTCATTCTCCACCGCACTGATGACGCATACTATATCACCGCGGAGTGTTCGGGAAATGCTGCTCTTGATGTGTATGATATCAGCTATGAGAACGGTGCGAATATAGATCAGTGGGACTACTGGGCAGGAGAGGGACAGAAGTTCTATATTCGACCTGCTGACGGCGATTACCGTTTTATCCGCGGTGATCTTAACTTTGACGGCAGAGTTGACGGCTTTGACCGTATAGTTATGCAAAGAGGCGTAATAAGCAGCTTTGATGGGACTATGACAGCTGTTGCTGATATGAACGGAGACGAAATAGTAAATGCTTCCGATCTTGTACTTCTTACAGGATTCCTTGCCGGAAAAGATGTGAATATCGAAACCTACAGTACGATCTCAACTGAAAAGCCGAATGTGGCATATCTGTTTGCGTATTTCCTCGGCAATTCTCCTGAGCAGGAGCGCCTTTCTTATGCGGTAAGCACTGACGGATACAACTTCAAAGCGCTGAACGGTGGCGGAGCAGTATGGAAATCGGGCGTTGGCACAGAATGTCTGCGAGATCCTTATATATTCAAAGGTGAGGACGGTCTTTATTATATGCTTGCTACAGATATGAAGTCATCACTTGGCTGGAACAGCAACAGAAATCTGCTGAGCGCAAAGTCGACAGACCTTGTACACTGGTTCGACGAGACAAGCATAGAGATAGCAAATAAATATGCGAATATGCAGGGAGCAGACCGCGCATGGGCTCCGCAGGCGATATATGATCCTGAAAAGGGAGCATATATGATCTATTTTGCTGCGAGAGTACCCGGACGTGACGACAGGACCATTATGTACTATGCATACAGCAGTGACATGAAACGTCTCGACACAGAACCGCAGCTGCTCTTTGCTCCTAAGAACGGAAATGACGCTATTGATTCCGATATAATATTCAGTAACGGTAAATACTATATGTACTATAAGAACGAGACAAACAAGAGGATATACCTTGCTACAGCCGATCACGCAAGCGGTCCCTACAGTGAGATCAGACAGGTCTCAGAGGACGGTATCGGCGTTGAAGGTCCGAATATCTATAACCTTATCGGGACTGACAAGTGGCTGATGATGTCTGACGCATACGGTGACGGATATTATGTAATGCAGGAAACTACTGATCTTGTGAATTTCAGGACAGTTGACCGCAGCAGCTACAGCTTCAACTTCACGCCTCGTCACGGATATGTTATACCTATAAACGGTGACCAGTACACAGCGCTGATAAATGCCTATCCTTCGGACGGACTTTCTCCCGTAAACACAAGGATGCAGGCGCCTTCCGTAAACGTAACGGTCGGCGGCAGCGCGGAAATGCCAAAGACGGTTGCTGCTGAGTATACCAGCGGTGGTGTCTGTGAAATGAGCGTTGAGTGGAACAGTTCGGATATTGCGGCAATAGATACTTCAAAAGAGGGAGTTTATACTGTACGCGGAACGGTAAGATCAAGCTCAGAGCTGTATCCTGATCCTTTTATTAAAGAGAGAGCCGACCCGTATATAGTTGACGGCGGAGACGGATATTACTACTTTACGGCTTCGTATCCGGCTTACGGAAGTGTGGACAGGGGCTATGACCGTATCATACTCAGGCGAAGCAGTACCGTAAAGGGACTTGCAGATGCAGAGGAAAAGACAATATGGAAAGCTCATTCAAGCGGAATACTCGCAAAGCATATCTGGGCTCCGGAAATGCATTATATAGGCGGCAGCTGGTATATTTTCTTTGCAGCCGGAGCAAGTGATGATGTATGGGCAATACGTCCGTATGTGCTGAAATGTGACGGAGATCCGTATAACGGGAAATGGACTGAGTGCGGACAGATGCAGGCAAGCAGCGGGGACAGCTCTTCCTTTGCGAATTTTTCACTGGATATGACGTATTTTGAGAACAACGGAAAGCATTATGTCATATGGGCTGAGATAAAAGGTGATTCGTCGCTTTTCATGGCGGAGATAGATCCGGCTCAGCCGTGGAAGCTTATCTCGAAGCCAATACTTCTTACCAAGCCGGAATACAACTGGGAGCTGGTCAACAACCGTGTCAATGAGGGCGCGGCTGTACTGAAAACCGGGAAAAAGGTTTATGTATTCTTTTCTGCGTCGGGAACAGGTTCGGAGTATTGCGTTGGCAGGCTTGAAGCTGATATAAACGCTGACCTCATGGACGTGAATAGCTGGAAGAAGCTCAGCAGTCCGGTACTTTCAACAGCAGACGTTAAGGGCTGCGCAGGACCGGGACATAACAGTTTTGTGAGAGATGAGCTGGGGAATCTGCTTATCGTTTATCATGCGCGTCCCGATTCTCATTCGTCGGGAAACTGCGGTACATATAACAAGGATCCTCTGTATGACCCGTGCAGGCATACCCGTATAAAAAGAGTGGCTTATGACGGTAACGGCGATCCGGTCATAAATCTCAGTGATGACGCAGAGATAGCAGTACAGAACAGACTGATAGCCGCAACAGTAACAGTAAGCTGAATGGCATAAGAAAAAGTCCGGTGTATAACCGGACTTTTTTACTTCTGCACAGGCAGAGGTGTATTTTTGACTTTATATTTATCTGACAGTGAGAGTTCACCGCTGAATATCTTTTCTCTGAGTGTCTCAAGAGGAACAGGTTTGCTGAAGAGATAACCTTGAGCGCGGTCGCAGCCGATAGTACCGAGGAAATCAAACTGCTCCTGGGTCTCGACGCCCTCTGTAAGTGAAAGCATTCTGAGCTGTTTAGTGAGATTAACGATATTTTCAAGTATAGGTCTGGTCTTTTCATTTTGGCTGAAGCCTGAGAGGAACTTCATGTCTATCTTCAGGACATCAAAGTGGAAATCCTTCAGGACGTTCAGTGAAGAATAACCGCTTCCGAAATCATCGAGCCATACCTTGTAGCCGTATTCACTGAGATTTTTGATAGCGTTCGGAAGAAACTCCTGCTGATCTGTAAGAGCGCTCTCTGTTATCTCTACATCTATGAATTCCTTAGGCACATTGTATTTTTCAACCATTTTGCAAAGATATCCAACAATGTCGCAAAGCTCAAAGTCAAGGCGTGAGAAATTCAGTGATACGGGTGCGAAGGGCTGGTTATTGTCAGCGGCTTCACGATAATCCCTGCAAACCGATTCGATTATGCACATATCGAGTTTGTATATCTGACGGTATTCTTCAAGGACTTCAATAAAAGAACCGGGCGACAGAAGACCGTAATTCGGGTCATGCCATCTTGCCAGTGCTTCAAGTCCGCAAATTGCTTTGTTTTCGGTAAGAACTATCGGCTGATAGTATACTTTTATGTGCCCGTTCGCAATGGCATTATCGATATTGTTTACGATGTACTGTTTGAGCTGGAACTTGTCCTCAAGTGACTTGTCATAAAGTCTGAGGGTACGGTCAAAATGCTTTTTGATGCTGTTGCAGGCAAATCTTGCACGGTCACAGGCCTGACTAACGTCAGCCTCATCACCGACAGGCTTGTATGCACCGCATTTCAGCTCAAGATGTACTTCTTTCTGGAGCTTTTTTATTTCTCCCGAAAGCTGACCGATAGTGTTTTTTGCGCCGTCGATACTGGTAAGAACTACGAAATGGTCATCGGAAAAACGCGATACAAGGGAGCTCTTGAAGGCTTCATCGATCATGTGGGCTATTTTGATAAGCAGCTCGTTGCCGGCGTGGAAGCCATATTTTTCATTATAGGATTTGAAGTTTTCAATATCAAAGAAGAGAAAGACTATGCTCTCACGGTCCGTGGTCACGTAATTGAGCATTTTTTCGGCTTCACTTCTGAAATATACCATATTGTGAATACCGGTAAGGTCGTCTTCTATTGACAGCTTTGAAAGATATTTGTTGATCTCCTGCAGATTCTCATCCTTCAGAGCCTGACTCTTTATGCGGTTATAATTGGCGATACACACCATTATGGTGGAAAGCCACATTGAGAAGAAATTGATCTTTGTAGCGAGGGTAGTACCGATCTCTCCGGTATTGACAGCTACCATCTGGTCCATGCGGAAGTAAAAATACAGATATGATATACCGGATATAAAGAATGCGGTGAACGGCCGCCATGTAAGCAGACATAAAGCAAAAAGCTCCATGGTAAGGAAGGTGATTATCTGCTCGCCCTTGGAATAGTCATTTACCGATATCTTTATTCCAAAGCATATACAGGTTATCATGAATACCCACTTGGTTATCAGTATCACTGACCGGTCCTTTGATTTCCCTTTCAGGTAGCGTACTGCGCAGAAAAGCATAAGACATCCCATGAAAAGCAGAATTAAATAATTGGAGTAATACTTTTCAAAGTAATGCATGAAATTATTCTGCAGATGATCCTTGATGATAGTCAGTGTAAGCCTTATTATCATCCATAATTCAAGAACTATTATGACTAAGGACATATAAATGCTGGATCTCATATTGACATTGTCAAAATAGTCGCGAACATAAGTGCTGTGCTTTTCAAAACCAAACAATTTCAGTATCGTGCTCATATCATACCCCCCTTGAAAAAGAATCATGATAAATTCAGTTTCATAATTATTCTAACATAATGAATGATTAAAGTCAATGGACATAATATGAATATGTATCATTTTACTAAAAAAATTAAAATAAAACCACAGTCCCGAAATTACTGCAGTCTGCTTGAATGAACAGGAAAACTATGGTATAATGATATTAATGTTTATCACGTTATATCCGGCAGAAAAGGAGGGAGAGAGATAAAAAAGTCATCTGTAAAAAATATAGCATTGTCTGTCCGGAGAATGCTTTCCGAACGCTTTGACTGTGATGATAAGGACGAGCTTTCATTTGAAGCCTTTCTGCTGGGAGCGGCTTCGAGATATATGTCAGTAAACGGGCTGATGAAAGGAAATGATATAAGAGACATTCAGAAGCGTATACCATATGTTTTCTGCGAAAAAGCTGATACTGCTGTTATTGCGGCTGCTGAGGCGGCAGAAGCCGAACTGTCCGGGATACCTGAGGAATACTGGGCAGGAAATATACAGCTCATTGGTCAGCTGTACCAGTATTACAACAGTGAGAAGAAGGACAGCGTCCTGCGAGGTCTTAAAAACAATTCGAGAGTTGACACGGAGGATATGGCTGCTGCGACTCAGATATTTACTCCTGACTGGATAGTGAAGTATATGACTGAAAATACTCTCGGACGTATTTTTGCTTCACGATGCTGTTACGATACTTCAAAGCTGAAGTATTATGTCAAGCGAAGGATAACCTGCGTCAAAGCTGCACCGGAGAGCATAACACTTCTTGACCCCTGTGTAGGAAGCGGAAATATCCTTGTTTACGCCTTTGATATGTTTATGGAGCTGTACAGAGCCTGCGGCTTTACGGTCAGTAAGGCTGTGAGGCATATAATAAAATACAATCTTTTCGGCCTTGACATAGACAGTAAGGCTGTAAGGATAGCGCGGCTGGCGGTATATTTGAAAGCTGTGCAGTATTACGGTGATCTGCTCCCTGATGGTATAGTTCCGCAGATATATGATATGGAGAGTATCAGTGACGGAACCCCTTTCGGAGAACAGTTTACTGGCGCGGAGCTTTTTGGCAGCCTTATACGGCCGTGTATCCCGCCTGAAGTGCAGGGAACAAAGGCCGCGGAGGTTTTCAGGCTGCTGACACGAAAATACAGTGCAGTCGTTACAAATCCGCCGTATATGTCATGCAGCAGTATGAACAGGGAGCTTCTGAGCTTTATGAAGCGCGAGTATTCAGACTATTACAGTGACCTTTTTTCTGCATTTATAGTACGCTGTACCGAGTTTGCGGAAGATGAAGGATATCTCGGATTCCTTACTCCCTGCGTCTGGATGTTCATACAGAGCTATGAAAAGCTCCGCCGTATGATATTCAATGAAAAAACGCTCGAAACACTGATACACTTTGAGTATTCGGCTTTTGACGACGCAACTGTCCCTGTATGTGCATTTACGCTGAAAAACAGCAAAACAGACGTTAAAGGGGTATATTTCCGGCTTACGGATTTCAGGGGCGGACTTGATGTTCAGCATGAAAAATTTGCTGAAGCAGTATCCTTGTCTGACTGCGGATATGTTTTCGAGGTATCGGCTGACGGATTTACAAAGCTGCCGAATGCTCCTGCAGCCTATTGGGTAAGCGAAAGAGTTCAGCAGATATACATGGATAATCCTACGCTCGGAAGTATAGCTGCTCCGAGAAAAGGCAATTCTACATCTGATAATGACCGTTTCATGCGGTTATGGTATGAGGTTGACAGGAATAAGATGAATCTTGGCAGTACCTGCATAGACAGGGAGGAAACTAAAAGAAAGCGGTGGTTCCCATATAATAAGGGCGGCGGCTACAGAAAATGGTATGGTTTCAACGATTATCTGACAGACTGGTATGATGACGCTGCTGAAATGAGGAAAATACCTACCGCCGTAATTGCAAATTACCAGTTCTTTACCAGACCGGGATTGACATGGTCAACAGTCACGAGCGGAAAATTCAGTATACGCCAGTTCGGAGAGGGGTATATATTCGATAACGGCGGATGCTGCATATTTGAGCTTGGAGAAAGGAAGAACTATATATGCGCACTGCTGAATTCAAAGGTTTTTGAATATATTTTCGGTCAGCTCAATCCGACTCTGAATTTTCAGTCCGGAGAAGTCGCAAAATTTCCGGTTATTTACGAACAGTCAGATGAAGTCGATACACTTGCGGAAGAATGTACGGTGATATCAAGGCTGGAATATGATTCTTTTGAAACAAGCAGGGATTTCAAGCGTCACCCGCTGATATAACAAATGCGGAAGCTCCGGATCAAACCGGAGCTTTCGCCGTTCTGAAAGGTATAAAGGTAAGTTCAATGGCTATATAAGGAGTTTTCGCATAAAAATGGCATCAAAAACGTCAAAGTTTCCGTCACCGTTAGCGTCACATGAATACTCCGGTTTGATCTTTCCGAGGAGAGAAGCCTGACAGTAAACAAGGTCTGCTACATTTACGCTTCCATCCCTGTTAAGGTCGCCGACGAGGGGCTTTGGAGGCGCAGTTGTGGTTGTGGTCGTGGTAGATGTAGTTGTAGGCTTAGCAGTAGTAGTAGTAGTAGTAGTTGTTGTTGTTGTTGAAGTAGTAGTGGGTTTTGTTGTAGTTACAGAGGTCGTAGTGGTAGTTGTTGGTTTTGTTGTGGTTTTCGAGGTCGTTGTTGTTGTGGTTGTAGTCGTGGTAGTAGTAGTAGTAGTAGTAGTTGTTGTTGTTGTTGTCGTTGAAGAAGATGATGAACTTAGTACATAGTCGTTTGCTGATATCTCCGGGTAGACGAGCTGAGTTATCTTGTAGTCATTGACGGGAGTATGCTTTACAAAGAAATTCTTTGAACCTTTGAGGAAATATTCATATTTCACGTCATTTCCGCCGGCGCCGTCAAGATCGTCCCAGGTAACGTCTATACCATACCATTTTCCGTCCTCCATCTGGACATAATTCCACATATGACCTGCATTGTCTTCTTCTATAAGATTTCCGAAAACACAGATACACGGTATATCAAGTCTGTCACATATCATTTTGAAGGCTTCGGAATAGCCTTCGCAGACAACTCCGGGTTCCACAAGTGCTCCGAGAGCGGAGCTGCTGAATTTTGCATTGAGGTCGTAATATGTGAATTTTGATATGTAATCATGTATATTTTTGAGCTGCTCGTATCTGTTGGAACCTGAAACGGGAACTTTATCAAGTGCCTCATCAAGCAGGAGACCATACTGCTCCGCATCAGCTTTATCCTTGAATGCTTCGAGCCACTGCGGGATAATATTTAGGGAGCGGATCTTAACTGTATAGTTACCTGTAATGAAATTAGGCGTTATACCGGTATCCGTACCTACAGAGACACTCATTCCCGAAGGCTCTATCCAGTAGAGTTCGGGACGGTCGAACAGCGCACAGTCAATGCCGGGCTTGCAGTTTTCAAAAAGCGCTTCCTGATAGGCTTCCTGATCTTCGGCTTTGAAAACCTTGGATGACGGCAGAGATGACAGTGTTATAGTGAAAGGTTCTGATAGCTTGACTGTGATCGCTTCTTGTGTAGGCTCATTCAGCTTCATAAAGGCATTGTATACGTCAAGGTTGTTTCCTTTAAGGTAGTCGCCGTAGTTGTAGAAGCCTTCCTTGAAATTCGACCTTATCTTCGGTTGATCCGCAAAGGTAAGCCCGAATGAATCAAGGTCACTGAGCATGATTTCTCCATATGCAGTATCAAAGCCAATAGTTTCATTGCCTGCAGCAAAAACCTGAACAGAGCCTGCATATAATAGAATGGCTGATGTCACAATTGAGATTGTCGATGAGACCGCTTTTTTCATGAAGATCCCTCCTGTTGAAGAGTTGATGCCCATCCCCTGAAAGAATTTCTGTATATTAATATTATACACAAAATGTCCTAAAAAGTCAATTGCTATCGTCAAAAATTCATGTAAAATTAACAAGTAAGAATTAGTGCAGAATGCTATTCCAAAAGGGAATATCGCTATATTAGGTCGATAGTGCTTAAAGCACTAAAAAAAATGGTTTTCCTGCTTTATAATTTGTTATATTGTCACTTGAAAATGTTTATATGCTGTGATATACTTTTATAAGGAGTTTT
>Ga0265298_10009154_pt1 | contig 11817 bp, 8 predicted proteins | sample AusTroGonzalo_MG_3_FD_193486 | JGI IMG/M metagenome (GOLD analysis project Ga0265298, IMG submission 193486) | Bovine rumen microbial communities from tropical cattle in Woodstock, Queensland, Australia - Gonzalo_01 | ecosystem: Host-associated > Mammals > Digestive system > Stomach > Rumen ...
CGTCCTCAAGGTCGAAGTTACCGTACAGGTCGCCATCTTTCAGATTCTTGATAGTACCAGTCAACTGATACCAAACATCAGTACTTACTGCTGCTGCGTTAAAGTCTGCAACTGAAATGATGGTTGAGCCATCAGCACCAGTTGCATCGCCACCACCAGAACTACTGCCACCTTCTATGCTGACAAAGTAGGCATTCATGACCTCAATCTTATTTTGGTATGATCCGCGGTTGCCGATAATGGTAATCTTGCTACCTTCCTTGATGCCTTTAGCAGCTACCAGTTCCTGGAACTTCTTCTTCTCACCTCCCTTTTCAGCGAGCAGGCCGTAGACATATACTGAACCGGTCTCATCTTCCAAATCGAAGTTTCCGTATATGTCACCATCTTTCAGGTTCTTTACAGTTCCTGTTAACTTATACCATACACTAGTGCTTTCTGCAGCAGCGTTGAATTGAGCAACGGTAACTGTCTGAACATCATCAGTTGGAGTAGGTGTCTCGCCACTGCCGGGCTTACTACCAATTTCCTTACCATCTATAACGGCGTAGGATACATTCTTTACACCAGGCTTGCCAAAATATGTGGTGATGTCGCCGTAGAGCAAAACCTCTTTCTTGTAGTTACCGGCATTATCTTGCAAATTAAGTCCTGAACGAATGGCTCCGTTTGGAAGCTGTATGGGGATACAGTTGTCTGTTGATGTCTCATCGGCAGAAGCAGCCAAAATGATATTTGTATTCACGGTAGCATTAGCAGATAATTCTGCGCTACTAAATGCTTTGTCTGCAATATAACCAACAATATAACCCTTGACATAGACCTTTTCCTTTGAAGCTACGGTAATGACCTCGCTTACAGTATATGGCTTTGCTTCCGAGCCATCATTTTCCGTTACAACGGGATTGTCTTCGCCGCCGCCACCACTATTATCAGCAATACCTTCCTCAATGGTGAAGTTCTTTAGCTCCCAAGTTGTAGAGGCATTTGCTGGAGCCTTAAATAAGAAGCCAATACGTATGGCATCCTTGCCCGTCATTTCTGCTGGTAATTGTATTTCGCCAGAAGAATAGAGCGTCCAGTCGCTATAAGGTGATGCAACAGGTGTGAAAGTGGTGATTTCTACCCAAGTAGCTGAGGCGGGACTATTCTCGTCATAGTCACTTGAAACAAAGATTTTGTGATTTGCCTCCCATCCAGATACATTGTTTGTATACTTGATGGTATGATCGAATGAGAATTTTACGTTCTCATAGCCCTTTGTACTGAGAGCCGGAGAAATAAGCCAACCCTCAACGGCGCGATTTGACTTCTCACTGGCACCATCCCATTTCTGATATCCTGTTGCCTGAACATAGCTACCTCCCTGACTCCAAGGTTGATCGGCGGTAACATTTACTAATGCCCATCCAGTTTTAAGATTAGTAGATGAGTAGGGTAATTCACCACCACCATTATCTTCAGTATTGTCTGGTGGAGCAACGGCTCCAAACGGTGAGGGAACGTCCTCACAGCTGGTGAATGTAAAGGCCATCAAGGCCAGCACAGTCATTAATTTAGCAATCTTTTTCATATTATTGTTCTTTTTTGTTTTTACTAATAGAAATAATGTTTAGAACTTACTGAGCAGCCTGAATGTCGTCTTCGGTACGCATCAGAATCTGCCAGGTGCCATTGAAGTATGAGGCCACACCTGTAATGTCAACCTTTCCAGTAGGCATAGGTTTCATGGCAAACTTAGCATAGCAACTGGTACGGAGAATAATTTTGCTGTCAACTTTGTTGTTGACTTTGATGCTCTGATTCACAGCACTTTGGTTGGATGCTGCTGCATTGGGGTCGGCAAATGGCGTTGTACCATTGGCACTGGCCAGTTCAACACCTTTCAGGCGAACCAACTTGTTGCAGTCGTTATCCAGAGAGAGTTGTTCTGAGGCTGTAATATCCACAGGGGTTACATCAAGACCTTCAATCTTGTCGATAATCTTGTGATGCGTCATCCACTGGTAGCGGCTCATGCCATAAATCTGGACGTTACCAGTTTTCTGGCTGATGCTGTAGATACCAATCTGTGGCTGTGAACCGTAATTGCCAATGTGGAGCCCCTTCAGTTCCAGCATGATTGACTGGCCGATGGGATATGCAGCATAGAGTCCACCCACTTTGATGTTGATGCACATAGCGCCTGAAGCGTCCTTGATGTAGAGAGAGTTATACACGTTGCCACCCTCATCGTTTCCAATAACGACACCTTGTATCTGTAGGGGTTCACTGATCAATTCGGGTTCACCCGATGTGATGGCCGTACTGTATTTCTGCTTCAGCTCGGCAATAGTCTTCAGGTTGCTAGCCTTAATATTCTGATTGCCGTATGCCTCCTGACCTTCCTGAGTGCTGGGCTCGTCGAAGCCGCTGTTGTAGCATGCTGTGTTCAGCAGTGCAGCCAGAGCTATGATGATAATATTTCTTGTCTTCATAGTTTTCCGTGTTTTAGAATCGATATCCAATGTTCAACATACCGTTAATACCGTAAGCATAGTACTTCTTGGGGTTCTTGTCGAACTTGTAAGTACGGGCGCTGCCAACCTCGCCAGAGGTAGAGCTTACCGAATAGTTGCTTCGGCTCTGTTCGTAGCCACCAGTGCAGATATCTGTGTTGTTCAGCACATTGGTCAGCGACAAGTTGATAGAGAGCTGTCCCTTCTTCATGCGGATGCTCTTGCCGATAGAAACATCAAGCATAAAGCCACCCTTACCCTTGGCTTGGTCGATAGCACCTGGCAACAACTGGCCTTCCTGAACCGTTGAACCTGGCTGTGCAGCCTGAGCGGCGGTGTAGTAAACTTGCTCACCAGTCATGAAATATTTGGCAGGATTATCGCCTTTGTTTGGCTGGTTGTGATTGCGGTCATAGAGGTTCATCCATGCGGCCTGTCTGTTCTCCAGTGTGCTCTTGTAGCGATAGCTGGGCGAGTAGGACAGGTAGATGTTGTCATACCAGTTGCCTATCACGTCGATAAACCATCCCTTGGCATTGTAGCTCAACGTCAGGTTGAGGGCTGTGAGTGGGGTACCGCTCTCGCGCATGTTCTTATTATATACTATATCATCCGTGTATTCAGCAGTCTTTGATGTCATGTAGCGTACATTGGCATTGTTGTTGTTTTTAGCCTCGCTAACGGTTCCCAGGGTCTTGATGCTGAATGCAGAGCCCAACTTGACTTTCACACCCCATTCAATGCCGTAATAGACTTTCTCGATGTCGGTCATTGATACGTAGGTGAATGAATTGGCATCGTCGTCGTAGAAGTTCTGCCATTCGGTAGCGTCTGACAACATATTGTAGTAGCCGGTGACATTTGCCTTCAACCAGGGGTTCTCATACTGAATGCCCAACTCTGAGGTAAACAGCTTCTCGTTCTTCAGGTTGTTGACAAAGTCGTTGTTGATTTCGGGAGATACAAACGCTGACTGAGCTTCGGGAGCACGCAGTTCAAAGCCTACGCCATAGTTGAACGTGAAGCCTTTGTCCTTCAGCGTATAGTCGGTCAGTGAGACCTTGGCGCCTCCGTCGAGGAATTTGGCAGTACGGCTCTTGCCGTAGGAGTTGCCAATGGCCATACCGTTCTCCATTTTGCCGTCGCGCTGCATGGTGGTGCCGCCAATCTTACCAGCAATGAAGGCGCGGAAATTCTCCTTACCGAACTTCAGCGAGCTCCACAGCTGTGCCTTACGAACCAGAATGTCGTAGTCGTAACCAAAGCGGTCGCCTTCACCAACAACACCGTTCGGATTACGTACGTCGTACTGTACGCGAGGATCGTCTGGCGAATAGGTGCCAAGGGCGTAAGTGTTGATGTTGTGGAAGGTCTTAGCACCCAGCATGTCGTCAATGGTCTGATAATGCATGCCGTTGTTGGCTGCTAACTGGAGACCGAGGTTCAATGTGGTGTTCTTGCCCAACATCGCGTTCAGACGGCTGCCTAATGCCAGATTCAGGTTGTTGTTATGACGGGCCTGAATATAGTAGGCAGCATCGCGGCCTGTGGCGTTGCCCTGTTGGTTGGCGTAGTACAGCTGATCCCAGTTGATCTGGCGGTTGTACTTGCTGTCCTTGATGTAGGCGCTGGCATATTCATAGTCTTTGAAGCCTTGCTCCGTACGGCCCCAATAGTCATCCTCGTTCCAAACATCATAGTAGCTTGATGGCAGGTTCTTCCAGTAGTCGGGCTGTGGGTTCTCACCGCCGTTGTAGTTCAACTTCGTGCTCTTGTACATCGAGTAGCGACCTGTGAACGATGTGGTGAGCTTGATACGCTCATTGATATCCCAGTCCCATGTCAGCATGGCTGTCGGAGCAAAGTCCCTGACAATACGTGAGTTACGCTTCTTGCCGTTCTGGTAGCCCCAGTAAGGGTTGTAGAACCTGTTGTTGGCCAACCAGTAGCTCTCGTCCGTAGCGGCACCCTGTCCAGCACGCTCCGTTGGATTGCCCCATGTGACAAATGAAATGGCGTGTTTGTCGTTGAGCTTCTTCTCTGCACCAAGGAAATAGGAGAGCGAATTGTAGTATGTTCCTTGTACATACGAGGTTTCCATGTTAGCCCAGCGGTAGGTGATGTTGGCAGAGAATGCCCAGCCGTCAGGACGCAGACCGCTGTTGTAGGTATACATGGCGCGTACCGTGTAGTTGCGGTTGGCACCTGTAAGCGTCAGTCGCTGACCTGTGGCCATTGCGCTGGGACGGAAGTTGTAGTTATTGGAACCTGCAGCCCCCGCCATAGAGAAATTGTTGAACTCGAAAGGCAATGCATTCTCCACACCACGTGTCTGCTGGTTCAGACCGCCCACCAGCGAATAGCGGAACTGGCCTGACTCCAAGTCGTTCATCTGAACACCGTTGATGTAGATGGCGTTGTACTTTTGGTTAAAAGCACGATAGCGGAATCGGGCAGGACTGAACGTGTAGCCTACCTGTGAGGCATAGATGTTTTGATTTGACGAAATGATGGTCACGTTCTGTGCCATCTCGTCATCTTCGCCCAATTGCGCTTCCGTAAAGGTGAAGGCTTGTTCCTCGCCTACGACATTCTCTCCTTCTGTCTGTTTGGGGACATCGGTTTGTGCGAAGGTCGCTGAGGTGAGGCAAAAAGCCATCACAGTTAATTTCAGCTTTTTCTTCATAGGGTTAAATTTTTAGTTAGAAAAATCACTTATTTGGTGCAAAGATAGTAAATAAAAAAGAAAAATGTTCCATTTTCTTCATTTTTTTTATAAAAAATTCGAGATTTACAAAAAAAATCTCTAACTTCGCAACATAAATCTGAGACTATATGAAAAATTTTCTGACTATTATCAGCGTCATGTTCCTGGTGGGAACGATGAACGTACAGGCTCAAGAGCGTAAACTCAATGCCTATGCAATTGGTTTTTATAACCTGGAGAATCTCTTCGACACCCAACATGACGAAGGGCATAATGACTATGAATATCTGCCTGACGGCCGTAATAAGTGGACGGAGATGAAGTACAATCACAAATTGCGCAACATGTCTCGTGTACTGGCGGAGATGGGTACCGACAAGTTGCCTTACGGCTGTGCTGTCATCGGTGTCAGCGAAGTCGAGAACGCCCGCTGTATGGAAGACCTCTGCAATCAGGAACCCTTGAAGGCCCGCAACTATAAGTTCGTCCATATCGAAGGTCCTGACCATCGTGGTGTCGACTGTGCCCTGATATATAATCCTGCACAGTTTACCATTCGTAATGTCAAGCTTGTACCATATATATATGAAAAGGAGGAAGACATCAAGAATGACCGTGCCACTCGTGGTTTCCTTACCGTTAGCGGTACGCTGGCCGGCGAGCATGTGACGATTATTGTCAACCACCTGCCTTCGCGTGGTGCTGTCAGCTATTATCGTGAATTGGGCGGCAAGCAGATTCGTGCGGTGAAGGACTCGTTGCAGAAGGATGACCCCAATGTGAAGCTCTTCATCATGGGCGATATGAATGATGACCCGCGTGATCCTTCTATGTCGGTGGCTCTGGGAGCCCGTCGTGAGATGAAGGAGGTAGAAGACGGTGGTCTGTATAATCCTTTCTGGAAGATACACGACAGCGGTACAGGTACGCTGATGTATGACGGTGCCTGGAACTTGTTCGACCAGATTATCATGTCCAAGAACCTGCTTGACATTAAGGGAAAGAAGGACTATAAGTCGCTGACGTTCTTCCAGCCTCAGATATTCCGTCGCGACTATCTGTTCCAGCAGGAGGGTAAGTATAAAGGCGGTACGCTGCGCACTCATGCCGGTGGTGTATGGCTCGACGGTTATAGCGACCACCTGCCCACATTGGTCTATCTGGTGAAGGAGGCAAAATAGTAAATTGTAAATCGTAAATTAGTTAATAAAAGTGACTATTATTGGAATTGCAGGCGGTACTGGTTCGGGCAAGACTACCGTCGTTCAGAAGATTGCTCAGGCTCTGCCCCCACATTGTGCCGCTGTTGTCCCCCTCGACTCGTACTACAACGATACGACGGGTATGACGGATGAAGAACGTCGTGCCATCAACTTCGACCATCCCGATGCCTTCGACTGGAAACTGCTGACGGAGCATATCAAGTTGCTGAAGAGCGGACAGCCCGTAGAGCAGCCTACCTACTCGTATATCATCTCTAACCGTCTGCCTGAGACGATACATGTTGAGCCGAAGCCCGTCATCATCCTTGAGGGTATCATGACCTTGCATTATAAGAAGCTGCGCGACATGATGGACCTGAAGATATTTGTCGATACTGATGCCGACGTGCGCCTGATACGTAATATCCGTCGTGATGTGGTGGAACGCGGGCGTACTGTTGACCAAGTGCTCGACCGATACGAAAAGGTGCTCAAACCCATGCACGAGCAGTTTATTGAGCCTACCAAGAAATATGCCGACCTTATCATTCCGTCAGGCGGTGATAATAAGACCGGCATTCATATTCTCCGAACCTACATCGAGGGTATCGTTACCAATGTGTAGGCTGACTATCCAATAAAGTCGGGATAATCCTCTTCGCTCTCGCGGTTCTCTGCGGGAGCGTTGTTTTGTTCTTCCTTTTTTTGATTGTCAACCTCAGCTGGCGTGTTATCTATTTCTGAACTGATTTCCTCAGCTACCGTTTCTTCGTTCAACTGCTTCTGACGTGCCAACTCCTCTGCCTGCTTATTGGCTGCCTTGCGGATGCTGTGAATCTTCAGGGCATTGACCAGTTCTGTCACACCGTAGAGCAGCGAACACCAACCTAGAATGAGCAGCGGCATTTCAGCACTCTCCATAGGTTTCAGGATGACGAACAGCCCCGTCAGCAGAACCAGTGAGGGCGCAATCCAGAATCCCCAATGAATTGCTCCAAGTCTGCGTGCTGAAATCAGGCTGATCAGCAAGTTCAGGCCGCCCAGTATCATAATGGCCCCTAAGATATACATCAGCCCGTTGATGAAAACGCCTGGTGTCAGAGCCAGCGTCAGTCCGAGAATAATGCTGCCTGCGCCGACGATAGGGAAGGTGGGCTGTCCGCCACGAATCGTACGCCCTTGATTGTCAATAATGGTGTATTCGGAAGCATGCTTGCGTGCATGCATATAAGCTATCACAGCAATGATACCCGATATCAGGAATAGTACACCGACGGCTACCGTGAGCCAAGTCACACCGTCTTTCGGGAATTTGATGAGCAGTACGCCGACAATGATGGCACACATCGCTCTGAAAATTGAACTCTGAAATAGTTTCATAATGGTTTTATTTAAGTATTTCGCTGCAAAGATACAAAAATTTTTGTAACTTTGCCAATAAAATGGTGAAATTACTTCGTCTCGGCAAAAAAAGAAACGTGTTTCTTTGTTTTGCTCTCAACTTTTCGTAATTTTGCACACAAATGACAACAATTTTCTTAGTACGACACGGAGAAACCGTTGATAATGCCCGCCAGATTATGCAAGGACAGACGCAGGGCGAGTTGAACGAGAAGGGTAGGGAACAGGCTCGGCAGGTGGCTGAACGCCTGTCAGTAGAACCTGTTGATGCTGTGGTGGCCAGTGATCTGCATCGCGCTATCCAGACGGCGGAGATCATTGCTGCGCCTCATGGGCTGCCCGTGACGACTACCAAGTTGTTGCGCGAACGCGACTGGGGCAGTTTTACGGGACGCTTCATTCCCGACCTGCGAGGGGAGACTTGGCCTGATGACATAGAGAGTGAGGAAATGTTATTAGAACGGGCACGTTCTTTTCTTATATATATAACGACCACCTACCCTGATAAGCGGGTGGTGGCCGTTGGTCATGGCATCGTCAACAAAGCCATTATGGCAGTTTATGCCCAGTGTCCGATGCGTGAGGTACAGCGTATGATGAATGCCGAAGTTCGTATTCTATCGACGACCGCCGAAGCTGCGGCCTCCGCTACTACTGCGGCCTGCACTGCTACTGCTGTGACTACTGCCGTTACTTCTGCTGAAACTGCCGCTGCTATGGGAGCTGCTGCCACTGCTTCTGCTGAATGAGCCGCTGCTATTAGAACTGCTACCGCTGCTTCTGCTGAATGAGCCGCTGCTGTGAGAACTGTTGCTATGGCTTCCGCTGATGCTACTGACGCTGCTGCTATGGCTGTTGCTTCTGCCGAATGAGCCACTAACCTGTGACTGGTTCACGCGTTCCGTATTGGTCGGTCGCTTGGTGGTCATTGATGAATGATCAGAGCGGTGCTGGCGATTCTCACTCATTGTCGAATGGCCAAAACTGTTGCGATTCGGACGGTTCACTGTACTTTGTGTCGAACTGCTGCGCGGTCCGCCATGATGCATCGAATTGCCATTTCCTGGACGTGTAGCGTGATGACGACCGTGATTGTAGTCACCGCGATTCCAGCGATCCAGCATGCCAAAGTGTGAACGTCCGGCTGTTGCAACTGGGCGATAGTGATCGCGATGTCCGTGATAGTAGCCGCGTCCGCCGACTACATGCCAGGCATGACCGCCACGATAGGTGGCATAGAATACGGGACGCCCGAAGAAGAAGTAGTCACGGTGTGGATAGCGTGCATAGACGGCAAAGTGCCAGAAACCGTCACTCCAGTAGAGTGGGCGATAGAAATAAGTGGCTGCACAGAAGGCATTCCACTGCCATTCCAACAGGATATAGCTCAAATCCAGATTGCGGCGCTCCCAGTACTCGCCAAGCACATCGTCACGGCTTGCCACGCCCATCAGATAGTCGAGGTTGATTTCGTAGGCAGCCTCATACTGCTCGTCTGTCAGGTTCAACTCGTAAGCCATCTTGTCTGTCAGAAAGAGGGCTTCGTTGCGTGCCTGCTCGTAGCTCATTGCCTTGCCCGTAGCTGCTGTCAGCAGCATCATTGTCAGGGCTATCATCATCTTTTTCATAATTCTATTATTTTAATTGTTCAACAATCAGTTTTTATCTTTTCTCGGTGCAAAGATAGACAGATTGAGGGGCATAAAAAAGGGATTTCCCCTAAACTCGTCGGGGGAAATCCCTATATGTTATGCTATCAGCACAAATACCAATCTTATTTCAACTCGTTCCATTTCGGGGGTTCCTTGCCCATCAGGTGGCGTACAAAGAAGTCGTTACGTTTGTGTTCGCCATAGGCTTCACCTATCGTGTGATGGGCACCAGGCAGCACCACCAGTTCAAAGTCTTTCCCCGCTTTCTGCAAAGCATTGACCACCTGCATTGTGGAGGCTGGGTCCACATTGTCGTCCAGTTCGCCTACGACAAGCATCAGCGGGCGTTCCAATCTGTATGCATTGGCTACGTTCGAGCATTCCACATAGCTGCTGTCTACCGGGTATGACATCCATTGCTCGTTCCACCAGATTTTATCCATGCGGTTATCGTGACACCCGCAGGCAGCATAGGCTGCCTTGTAGAAGTCGCCATGCCACAGTACGGCAGCCATAGCGTTCTGTCCACCGGCAGAGCATCCATAAATACCTACTCGGTCTATATCCATGTAAGGATACTTCTCGGCAGCAGCACGTATCCATGCCTTTCGGTCAGGGAAACCGCCGTCTTTCAGATTCTTGTAGCAGACCTCCTCGAACTCGCGGGTACGAAACGAAGTGGTCATGGCGTCGAGCTGAACCACGATGAATCCCAATTCGGCCAATTCTGCCATACCCCAAATCCAAGGCGTAAACGTTTTTGGCACATACTGGTCGCCCGGTCCACTATAGATGTACTCTACGACAGGATATTTCTTCGTTGGGTCGAAGTTAGATGGACGCATGATGATGCCCCACATCTGTGTAATACTGTCACGCCCAGTCGCCACAAACACCTCGGGTGCCTGCCATCCTTCAGCCTTCAGTCGTGTTATGTCGGCACGTTCAAGTGTGCGTAGCAGTTTTCCGTCCTTTACACGCCGCAAAACCGTAACGGGTGGTGTCTGGATGGTAGAATAGGTGTCAATTACGTACTGCATGTCGTCAGTAAACACAGCCTCGTGGTGGCCTTCTTCGGGAGTCAGACATACCAGATTCTTGCCGTTCAGCCCGATGCGGTAGTAATGAATCAGATAGGGATCTTCCGTCTTGTTCATGCCATTTGCTGAGAAGTAGACCACACCGGCTTCCTCGTCCACATGCTGTATCTCGCGCACATAGAACTCGCCTTTGGTCACCTGACGGACAAGCTTTGCCTTTTGTCTGTCGTACAGATAGATATGGTTGCGACCGTCACGTTCACTGGTCCACAGAATGTGCCGTCCGTTTTTGAAGTCATGGCGATACAGACGGTTATAGTTCACATATTTCGCATTTTTCTCCTCGATTATCGTTCGTACCGTGCCTGTTATGGCATCTAGTTCCAACAACCGATACGTTTTATGACCACGTTCATTGAAGGTGAATGTCAATGTGCGGCTATTGCCGTCCCAACGAGGAGCCGACACATCATACTGCTGGCGGAACAACTCAGTACTGGGTTCGATGACACGACCTGTTGCCATCTCAATGACCACAGGCACACGATAGTTCAGTGAATCGCCAGGTTTGGCATACTCCTGCTTATGTAATATTGGCTCGGCAACGCTGAACTTGCTCTCCTGTGCGGCTGTACTGGGCGTGGACTCTACATAATAGACGTAGTGCTTGGGAGCAGGCTTGATGCGTACCGTAGCGTAGTAGTGTCCGTCAGGCGAGAACGACCCCCACGCCGAATAATAATTTGTCGAATGGCCATCGGTTGTCAGCGGCCTGACATCTTGCCCCCGACGCGTCCACAGATTATTGTCGCGATGGAAGACGACCAACTGACTATCCGTTGGAGATATCTGCCAACCGGTCTTCTCGTCAGGCACCTCACTCCAATAGTGATGCCCTCTGTCTGGTCTGCGGTGCGGTCGTGGCTTCTCTGGATTCTCAGGCAAGATGGAAACCTGATTATTATCGGCATCCACCTCCTTATATACCATTTTCCGTCCATCCCACACTGAATACCAAAGCTTGTGACTGTTGGGCATGCGATGCACCTTGACATCGCCATTTGCCATTTTCCACGAGTATTTATAGCGCAGCGAGTCCGCCCGTTTATAGTCTGCCACTGAGCCTTGTGCCATAGCGCTGCTGCTAGCTATTGCCAGCAGCAAAATAATTATCATCGTCTTCATTCGGATTTAATTATTTCTTTATCTTTGGTTTCAAGTGTCTGTCGAAGAATTCAAGTACGCGCTGCTGCGACCTTTTGCCGCAGCTATGCGGCATGTCCCAGAGTTCGGTTTCCAATTTCTCTCCAGATCGGA
>Ga0265298_10009155_pt1 | contig 11816 bp, 6 predicted proteins | sample AusTroGonzalo_MG_3_FD_193486 | JGI IMG/M metagenome (GOLD analysis project Ga0265298, IMG submission 193486) | Bovine rumen microbial communities from tropical cattle in Woodstock, Queensland, Australia - Gonzalo_01 | ecosystem: Host-associated > Mammals > Digestive system > Stomach > Rumen ...
CCTATGGTGAGGTATTGCCTTGATATATTGATAAATCCAGCGTCGAACAGCGGCAACATGCCTTTGGACTGCAGATCCTTGAGATTTTCGTTGTAGGCAGTCTGAACCTTGTGGCAAAGATCTACCATCTCCTCAAGGAAAGTGAGGTAGTGCATATTGTTTTTCACAGCGTACTGCACACAGCGGTTGATGTTTATTGTAAGCACGCTTTTTGAGCCTGTGGACACCCCTCCGGCACCAAGAGTGTAGCTAAAGCCGTTGTCCTGAATTTCGTTGCGCAAACGACAGCACGACGACAGCGAGTCGGCGTTGTCGCTAAGATAGGTGAAGAACGAATGCCCTTCGGCGTACATCTCGGCAGTGAAATCGCCCCACTCCTTGTCAATAACATCCCCGTCTTTCGACAGCAATGCCATAGTTTCCACAGGGAAAGTCAGCACACAACGCTGACGTTCGGCGTTGAACCATTTCATAAAACGTTTCTGTAGCCACGAAAGGCCATCCCAATCGGGTTGCGAGCCATCGGGGAAGTAAAATTCGCCAAACAGCGACTCGAAATAGTATTTGTCGTAGTAGGCCACATTCCAAAACACCGACTGGAAATTGCGTGCACCCGTAGGCTGGTTTATCGAATAAACGATTTGCTCAAAGCAGTCGGTAATAACCTTGTCGATGGAACGTCTCTTGATGGATAAATCAACTATCTCGTCGGCACGTTTGTAATAGTCCTTGCCGTATTCAAGCCCCACAAAATAGTTCATGTACATAAGGAACTCCGGTGTGGCGCAGGCTCCCGACAACATCGACGATACCATAAACACAAGGTTTATGAAGCCTCCACAGAACGAACGCAGGTTGGTAGGGGCTATGGAGTTGCCGCCAATGGGTTTGGTGCCCTCCAAAAGCCATGGATACATGGTGATGGAAGCGCAGTAGTTGGCCAACGAAGTCTCATCATTCTTGTATATAAAATGGTTGTTGAGGTAGTATATATATTTGTCAGCTAATTCCTTGCCGTACATCTCCTTGATACGGTCGGTAAGCAGACGACGGTTTATTCGTATAAAATTGGATTTGGGCAGTTCTCCGATGAGGGTAGCAATGTTTTTGCGTTCCACATTGGCATTGGCATCAAATTTGGAGCCGGTAGCCGCGTTGGAGGCGTTGCAGTAGTTAGAAAGAAACTCGAGTTTTTCGCGTGTTTCGCGGTCTTCGGTATGTTTCTGACGGTAAAGTATGTAATTTTTGGCCACAATGAAGTAACGTTCCGCCATAAGTGCGGTTTCCACCTGATCTTGAATCTCCTCCACAGTCATGTCGTTGCTTACGCGCACACGTCCGAGGATGGCTGCCAGCTCCTCCTCGGTGGCAAATCCGCCTGCAGCGAGAAAAGCCTTGCGTATAGCTGTTTTTATCTTATCGATGGAAAAGGCTTCGCGCCGTCCGTCTCTCTTTTTGATGAATAACTCCGTTGTTGCCATAAAAATGTTTTCTATAAATGTTTATTTTTGATAATTTACTTTCCCAAGTGCTATTTTTGATGTGAAACAGAGCCTTGTCGATTCCGAAAACGACTGCTGTTTATGTATCAACAAATTACGCTTAAAGCCCGTAAATACTACGTATTTGCAAAGTTACAAAATATACCTCTACCAACCAAATGTCCCCCTTTCCAAGTTTTCAACAAAGCAAACTTAATTATGACAAATCTGTCTCATTATTAACAAAAAACGATATTTATGTTTTGTGAATAAAAAAAACAACTTTTTTAAAGATTTTTCACAACTTTTTCAATGTCAATATATTACCAATTTACAGGGACATTTCCATCTCCACTAAACGTAAAATCACATGACTATAAGTTAGTTAGCACACTTCATTGGCATTATACATGACAAATTGGGATAAAAAGTCAAAGACATAATTAACCATAGAAAAGCTGATATACGAACAAACTTAAATTTTACCACCGAAGCACCGCATGTAAAACAATGCCATTGGTAGTTATCATGTCTGAAAAAACACACAAATCGGCAATAGTTTATAAAAAAACTTTCAAAATCAAAAAAAAACACGTATCTTAGCACACTGTTTTGCGGCAATAAAAAAAACGCAAAATAGCACACAACACACTGTAAACGAATTATTTATTCTTAAAAACAAATATTAAGTACACACGATGAAAAATTTCAAAAAGGGAATATTTGTATTGGCATTGGCCGTTTTGTATGCATTGTCGGGCTATTCGCAATCGAAAAGCATAACACAGAAAGCCGACGAGCTTTTCCAGCAAAAAAAATACATCGAAGCTGCTGAAAAATACGAGACAGCATTCAAATCGATAAAATCGAACCGTGCCGAAAAGAACCGCGTGCTCTTCCAAATGGCCGAATGTTACCGTTTTATGAACTATTACGACAAGGCCATACGCTATTACAAACGTCTCGTGTCGAACAAATACTACACTTCGGAACCAAAGATATATCTGTATCTGGCCGAAATGTATCGTTTTTCGGTGGTTGATAACAATATAGAGCTTGCCGACCAATACTACGATGAATATCTAAAATTGGTACCGGGCGACGAATACGGCACCGAACGCAAGTCCTCTCTGAAGCTGATTGCCAAAATGTACCGCGAACGCACTCGCCACGTAATAGACTCGGTGCCGCAGTGGAATACCAAATACAACGACTGGATGCTGAACTTTTTCGGCAATGACACAAACACTATAGTTTTCTCATCATCACGCATAAATGACGATGACGCCCGCAAGGACGAATGGACAGGTGAGGCTTTCTCCTCGATATACTATCAAACCAAAGACCGCAAAGGCAACTGGATGGATCTCCAGCTTATCGACGGCGAAGCGGGAATTATCAACACCCAGGCTAATGAAAGCGAGGCAAGTGCCACCGCCGACGGCAACATTGTATTCTTTACTCGATGCGCCGTTATAGAACACCGCGAAAACAACTGTCAGGTTTACGTTACAGTACGCGTGCAACCCGAACAGGACAAAAAAGGCAAAAAGAAATCCAAAAAGGACGAAAATAACGAACCCGAACAGGAATGGTCAAATCCCAAACTCGTTTATTTGGGCGACACCACATACAGCCACATGCACCCCTGCATAACACCCGATGGACTAACACTTTACTTCTCTTCCGACATGCCCGACGGTTTCGGCGACTATGACCTTTGGATGGCAAAACGCGCCTCCTTAAACGATTCTTTCGGCACACCGGTGAACCTCGGCGGAAAAATCAACACCCCGGGTAGAGAAGTATTCCCCACCCTCAACCAAGACTCGGTGCTGTACTTCTCCTCCAACGGCTTGCCCGGCATAGGCGGCCTCGACCTTTTCCGTGCCATACCAAAAGGAAACTCGTGGGAAAAAGTGGAAAACCTTGGCGTTCCTATCAACTCATCTTTCGACGAGTTTGGAATAATTTATTTTCCCAATACCGGTGCCGACTACAACGAGCACGGTTATTTCACCTCCAACCGATATGTGCCCGACCCACACAACAAAAACACCGAATTCAAAGGCAAACGTCTGCCCGACCTGCAATACGACCATTTCTCGTTTTTCCTGCCTCCACTGCTGTACAGCATAGAAGGTACTGTCAGAGACGAAAAATCCATGCAACTTATGCGCGGTGTAAAAGTGCGTTTGGTAGGCTCCGATGGCACAGAATACGAAGAAACCACCGACAAAGCCGGGTTCTACCGTTTTGGCAAAGACAAAATCAAACGCAACATAATTTACAAAATGTACCTCTCCAAGGTAGACTATTTCAGCGTGGAAGGCTCGGAAAGCACCTACGGTTACAACACCGATAAGGAACTGGTACACAATTTCCGTATGGAACCCGTTCCTAAACAACCCGTTACCCTTCCGGAAATACGCTACGACCTTGCCAAATGGGATTTGCAGGAACAATATCAGGACTCGCTGATGGACCTTTACCTTATATTGGTGAACAACCCCAACCTTGTGATAGAGATACGCTCGCACACCGACTGCCGCCCGTTTATACGTCTCACAAACGACACCCTGTCACAACGCCGTGCGCAATCGGTTGTGGACTACCTAATATCAAGAGGCATAGAACCGGAACGTCTTGTGGCCAAAGGCTACGGCGAACGTGTGCCACGTGAAATGGAAAAAGACATGATGGTGAAAGGATACCTGTTCAAGAAAGGTACGGTACTCGAATGTGAGTACGTGAAACGCCTGCCGCAACCACAACAGGAAGTGGCACACCAACTAAACCGCCGCACCGATTTCGTGATACTCCGCACCGACTTCGTATCGAAAAAACTTATCAATAATATGGCTTCCGACGTGGCTACCGTTAAAGAAACCGAGGACGGTAAAATTATCGACCTTGTGAATAAACCCACCGAAGAAAATGAAGAGCTGGAACCCTCCATCATACACGATGAGGCTGTGGTACCTGTTACCATGATACACTCCACCAAAGGCGAAGTAACGGCTATTGTAAACGGAAGTGCCGTAACAATGCTTATCGACGAGCGTTTCAACGAGGCTCTGGCAATATCGTGGGAAGAGGCAATGAACTTCCTCTACAAACGTCGTATCAACAAAGAAGACTTCCCCGAACGCGACAACTCTTTCGACCCCGAAGGTAATATCCTCGACAAATCTATTGTGATACTGAAAAGCGTACAAATAGGCCAAAACCGCCTTGAAAAAGTGGAAGCCGTTGTGCTTAAAAACGCTCCCGGCAACTTTGTTATAAACCGCGTTGGACTTAACGAGTTCGGTAAATACGAATTCAACAAGCAAAAGGCTCGCCTAACTTTCATAGACGATTGACAATGCATTTTATTTATTATAACCATTTTTAACGGACATCTCCGACACCTTTGCCGGAGATGTTTGTTTTTTGTTGAAAAACGAACGATATGCCTCCCCTATTGACAATACTCGGCCCCACAGCCTGCGGCAAAACGCATATAGCCGTAGAAGTAGCCTATCGCCTTGACGGTGAAATAATTAGTGCCGATTCGAGGCAGGTATTCCGCAGAATGGACATAGGTACCGGCAAAGACCTGATGGAATACCGTATCCACGATACCGAAATACCTTACCACCTGATAGATATTTGCGAACCCGGGTATGAATACAGCGCAGGAGAATTTTACCGCGATTTCTGGCGGGTGTACGACCTGTTGCAAACCAAGGGCAAAACTCCTGTACTATGCGGAGGAACAGGACTCTATATCGAATCGGTATTGTTGCAATACCCCTTTGCCTTTGTTCCCGAAAACACTGAACTTCGCCAACGTCTATCATCACAAAGCGACGAACAACTGACACAACTGCTGCAAACCTACATAAAACTACACAACCACACCGACACCGAATCCCGCGACAGACTCCTACGGGCCATAGAAATACAAGAATACCAAAAACATCACCCTCTCGAGCTACGTACTGATTTCAAGTATGTTACCTTTGGAATAACATACCCGAGGGAAACCATTATGAAGCGCATACGCCAACGCCTTGAAGAAAGATTGGAATCGGGAATGATAGATGAGGTTAAATCTCTGATTGACAATGGTGTATCGCCTGAGCGTTTGCAACGGTACGGTTTGGAATACCGCTATGTAACGCAATATCTGCAAAAGCAGCTAACCTACTCGCAAATGCTTGAATTGCTGAACATTGCCATACGCCAGTTTGCAAAACGCCAAATGACTTGGTTCCGACACATGGAAAAAAGCAAAGGCATATCCATCAATTGGATAAACCCCGACATGGATTTTGAGGAAAAAGTCAGCCTTATTATAGAGACGTATAAAAGCTATACCTACTAACTCAACAACTCCTAAATTACATAAATCAATGACTAATTCCTTATTTAACAAGGAATTCACTATCACTACAACTACCTAATTATGACTGATTTAGAGTTGAAAAAGCACTGGCAAGTTATACTGAACACGTACCGGCTTGCCACGTTGAGTGCCGGGTTTCCAGAGTGGCATATTGCGAACCATGCGTAATACTTCCTCGTCGCAGCCGCCACCAATGCCTCGTATCACTTTTGCACTGGATATTGAACCGTCTTTTTCAACAACAAAAGATACAAACACCCTTCCGGTAATTTTTTCTTTTTTGGCTTGTTCGGGGTATTGGATATTGTTGGCAATGTATTTGTAAAGAGCTTCATCGCCACCAGGGAATTCCGGCATTTTTTCAACAACAACAAACAAAGCGTCGTCAACGGTTACCTCACGGTAATTGCTGTTGGATTTTGTGTCATCGGTTTGTGCCTGCAAGGAGAAGACGACTCCTGCGCACAAGGCTAAAAATAAAACTGCTTTTTTCATATTTTCGATATTTTTTATTTGTGTATAATTGTCAATTCATAAATTCATAAACTCTTAACTTTCACCACCACATATTCGCTTTTGGTTCCTATGCGGAATTTCCCGCCCCAAATGCCAAGTCCCGACGAAATATAATAGCCTGTTTTGCCACGTTGATACCGTCCGTAAGCTTTTTCATATAGCAAATCGGTAATAATGTTGAGTGGAAACAGCTGTCCGTAGTGCGTGTGTCCGCTGAACTGGAAATCCACTCCAGCCTGCTCTGCCTGCTCAAGGTTGTAGGGCTGATGGTCGAGAAGTAGTATGTATTTGCTTATATCTTGGTTATCAAGTATTTGAGTGACAGTTTTTCGGTTTGGGACGCTACGGTCGTTGCGTCCGGCTATAAGCAGGTCGTCGCCGAAAGGCACACAAGTGTCGATAAGCAGGTTTATGCCCGCCTTGCGGTAGAAATCCACGGACTTACCGATTCCCGAAATATATTCGTGGTTGCCTAAACAAGCGTACACAGGGGCATTGAGTCGGTGAAACTCTTCGTACATCCGTTGCTCGTTCACAGGGTGAGTGCTTATGTCGATAATGTCGCCGGCAATCAGCACAAGGTCAGCGTTTTCGGCATTAAGCATATCAATCCATTTGGCCAAAGTACCTCGCTGGTTATGGTATCCGATATGCAAGTCGCTAAGCATAAGCACTTTGTAGGAACGACTAAGTTTCTTTTCTGTTTTAACATCAAGTGCTATACGGTATTTATGGTAATAGCGGATATTTCCGTAAAGGAATACGGCAAACACCATTCCAGCCACTATCAGTGTACCTTTCAAAGAGTTGAACATCAGTTCTTTGGGCATCACATGCGTAAGTCGCAGTATGTCCATCAAAAGGAAAATCATCAAAAGGTAGAGCAGTATGAAAAACCACGAGGTTGTAATTTCGTAAAGTAGTGCAGCAATGGTTATTGGCATTTTGTCGAGACCGATTACGAAACTCAAAAACATTGCCAAAACAAGTACTACGGCAAGCGAGACGGCCACAACTTTGCCTACTGTTCCGAAAGGCAGAATGTACCAAATACGGAACATAACGTATGCCAAAGCCGCAATTACCAAAGCTAAAAACAAGTATATCATAGTTTTATTCATTTTGCAAGATTCCGAATGAATTTATTTGTTTTTTACATCGAGGGCATCGCGAATGCCGTTGCCTACAAGCATGAAAGCCAGCACTATAACCATAATGGCAAAACCCGGCAAAAGAGCGAGATAGGCCGAGTCGAGAAGAATGTAACCATAGTTTTCCTTAACCATAGTTCCCCACGACGGCATAGGCGGTTGTACACCAATGCCAAGGAAACTCAATCCGGCCTCCAAAAGTATTGCCGAAGCAAAATTGGAAGCAGCTATCACCACCACTGCACCAAGCACATTGGGCAGTATATGTTTGAAAATGATACGGAAAGTACGGTAACCCAAAGCCCTTGCCGCCTCCACATACTCTTTTTCGCGTATGCCAAGCACCTGTCCGCGCACAACACGAGCTATATCCACCCACATGGTAAGTCCCACAGCCACAAACACTTGCCAAAAGCCTTTGCCTAAAACAAATGTTATGGCTATAACAAGCAACACAGTGGGTATCGACCATACCACATTGATAACCCACATGATAAGGCTATCCACCCAACCGCCGTAGTAAGCCGCCAAAGCCCCCAAAGTAATGCCTATCAGCAGGGCAATGACAATGGCAATGAAACCTACCGAGAGACTGACACGGCTTCCTATCATGATCTGACTGAGTACGTCGCGGCCATAGCCGTCGGTGCCGAGAACGAAAGTACGGGTACGTATATTATTGTTACGCACATAGTTACGTAAAGTTTCCACATCGTAGGTGTGGCGTTGGCCTTGAAGGTCGTAAAATATGGTTTTGTTGTTTTTACAAGTAACTGGTTTACTGAGATTTACAGCAAAGGCAATGTCGGCAAGGGCAAAACGTTTTATTTCTCCGTCGTTTGGGGTGGAGCCGGTATAGGTCTCAACACGCAGACTGTCGGCATAAAAGGTGTATTTGTGTATGGGATATGCGTAGTAGCTGAGCGGTTTGCCGTGAATCATCTTGGAAATGAAAGAAACACTCTCGTTTGCGGTATTCTCCTCAACACAAAGGAAAGTGGCTGTGGAACCCGGTTTCAGCGCCGCCAGCTCCAAATACTGCTGGTTGCAATAAGGGGTACTGTCGGGAGTTATGGAGTAACCCAAAATGGCTATCACAACAAACAGCACTATGACCACAAGGCTTGTCATGGCCATTTTGTTTTTTTTGAAACGTAGCCACACCTCCTTATTGAGCGACACTCCGCCCTCGGTATCGGCCACCGAATTGCGTAGTTTCTGCCCGAAAAATCGTCCGAAAAATCTTCTTTCAGTCATTAAAAATCTGTAAATAAGGATATTATATATTCAAAACATAGTGTTTATAAAAAACAAATATACGATTTTTCTTTTAATTGTAATAGTTTTCGGAATGTCCGACATCGCCTTGTGGAGCTACACCAGCAATTACGACCTACGCGAAAACATCGGATGAGATGATACAAGGTCATTGCGGTATTTTTTTGTGTTTTACGTTTTTTTTTTGTAACTTTACCAAATAATTCACACCTTACAGTTATGGACTTAAGCACTTATTTTGAGCCTGTTAGCCTCGACGACATACAGTTCGTCCACAACGATTTCTTTCCGCACATCGGCGACCGAATACAAACATATACTACTGAAAACGGTTTCCCAGAAACAAAAAAACAGCACCTCGCGCTTTTGGGTGTCTGCGACGACCGTGCGGCGGTAAACAACAGCGGTTGCAAGGACGCCCCGAACGAAGTTCGCAAGAAATTCTACAGCCTATCGCTACCAAACTACGACCTTAAAATCGTTGATCTTGGCAATATGGTTATGGGCAATACAGCAGAAGACACCTACTATGCCCTTGCACACACTATAGCCACTCTGATACACCGCAATGTGGTACCCATAGTAATCGGCGGAGGCAACGACCTCGCTTTTGCTATATACAAAGCATACGAAAAACTTTGCCAAATTGTAAATATCTGTGCCATAGACCCTCGTTTCGACCTCGGGACAAACGAAAGTGCCATAGACTCCCAATCGTACCTGAATAGTATAATAATGTCGCAACCCAACTTCCTGTTTAGTTTCACCAACATCGGCTATCAAAGCTATTTCGTTGATCAGCAATATATCAAACTGATGAACGACCTACATTTCGACACCTACCGTTTGGGAGTGGTGCAGAACGACCTCAACGAGTCGGAACCGCTTTTGCGCAATGCCGATTTTATAAGCATTGACCTCTCTGCAGTAAGGCAGAGCGACGCTCCGGCAAACGGAAATCCGACACCACACGGCTTCTACGGCGAACAACTGTGCACTATGACACGGTTTGCAGGAATAAGCGACAAGTTGTCGTGCATAGGATTCTTTGAAATGAACCCTCGTTTCGACAACAACGGCCAAACGGCTCATTTGGTGGCACACGCAATATGGTATTTTATCGAGGGTTTCTATGGACGCAAGTCCGATTTTCCATATAAAGACAAACAAAACTACCGACGCTATATTGTGCCTCTGATTGGCGACGAATCCATGGAAATAATTTTTTATAAAAGCAAGAAAAGCGACCGATGGTGGATGGAAATCCCCTGCCCCGACGACAGACAAGACAAATACGCACGCCATCTGCTGTTACCCTGCTCCTACCGCGACTACCAGCAAGCATTGAACAACGAAATACCCGAACGCTGGTGGACTTGCTACAACCGCATTCTAAACTGACAAATTCAGCTACAGACTTCTAAACTATTCAGAGTCCCTTAAATAAAAACGCACGTGCCCTTTTGGGACACGTGCGTTTGTTATTTTCGCTGTAATATCAATCAGTCTTTTACAATATCGATTTCGTCGATGAGGTTTTTGGCACCGGCAAACTTGTCGATGATGAAGAGCATATAGCGTACGTCGAGGTTGATGCAGCGCTGCATATTCTCTTCAAAGTCGATGTCGCCCGACATGGCTTCGCTGTTGCCGTCGAAGGCAAGGCCGATAAGCTGGCCTTTGGCGTTCATAACGGGAGAACCGGAGTTGCCGCCGGTGATGTCGTTGTTGGTGATGAAACAAACGGGGAGTTCGCCTTTCTCATTGGCATAGCGACCGAAATCGCCGGCATAGAACAGGGTTTTCAGTTTTTCGGGAACGTTGAATTCGGGATTGTTGGGGTCTTCTTTCTCGATAACGCCCTTGAGGGTAGTGTAATGGTTGTAGTGTACTCCGTCCTTTGGGTCGTAGGCAAGCACGTTGCCGTAGGTGCAACGGATGGTGGAGTTGGCGTCGGGGGCAAGGGGTTTGTCGCCGTTCATCTGCATTATGCCGTCAACAAACAGACGTTTGCCTTTGGCCAGATCGGGGGTGGCGGCATTCACTTTCATAGCCACCTCGCGGTACATATTGTACGACTGCATACCGGCAATATACATTGGATCATTCTCCACAGTCTTCATCTTGGGTTTTTCAAGGAACTTGTTGAATTTCTCGGCGTTGGCAAAAACGGATTTCTTCATCACGTCGGCGGCGTATTTCTCGAAGTTGCCTTTGTATTTCTTGGCGGCTGTTTTCAGAAATTCGGGGCAGTATTCCTGTTCGATGTTGTTGTAAACATACTCGAACATGGCGGCAATGGTCTTCTGTTCGGTAACTTGGTCGTAGTCTTTGTAAAACTCGGCGGCTTCTTTTTTCAGTTTTTCTATAATATCGGGACGTTCCTCGGCCACTTTAACGCCAAGTCCCAACTGATATGCTTGGAAAGGCAGGTCGGGACCCTGCAGGAGACCTTCAGCGAGGTAGGTGCGTGCGGCCATGTAGGGTTTGCGTGCGTTGTAGCTGTCTTCTAGATAACGCAGGGCGTTCTGATAGTCGCCACCTTTGTATTTTGCCCATTCGGTGTACTGTTTTTCGATGTCCTTCTTCACAGCCATAGTGTTGAGGGCCTTGAGGGCTTTGTTTTGCTCATAGCTGTATTTCCAGTAGTTTGAGCAGCTGGCATATTTAGATGAGTATTTAATGCGTACGGCTTGGTCGGCAGCCATGGCGGCGCGCCACACGTTGATTTTAACGGTACGTATTTCGTAGCGCAGCTTGTTGGTGATGTTCATAGTCTCCTCGAGACCATAAGAGGTGAGGAAACGGTCGGTGGTGCCGGGAAATCCCATAATCATGGCGAAGTCGTTCTGTTCCACGCCTTTTATGCTCACGGGCAGGTGGTGCTTGGGTTTCAGAGGAACATTGTCCTTGGAGTAGGCAGCGGGCGAGCCGTCGGGGGCGGTGTAGATACGCAACAGCGAGAAGTCGGCGGTATGGCGGGGCCACATCCAGTTG
>Ga0265298_10009156_pt1 | contig 11815 bp, 11 predicted proteins | sample AusTroGonzalo_MG_3_FD_193486 | JGI IMG/M metagenome (GOLD analysis project Ga0265298, IMG submission 193486) | Bovine rumen microbial communities from tropical cattle in Woodstock, Queensland, Australia - Gonzalo_01 | ecosystem: Host-associated > Mammals > Digestive system > Stomach > Rumen ...
CGAAAAGTATGACGCGGCGATTTTCTACCGCCACGATTCCAAGAAGAAATGGGAAAAGGCTCCCATGCACTTTGTCGATAACGACCAGTGGGAAGGCTCCTTCACGGTCAACAATATCGGCTACTACGAATACAAGATTTGCGCCTGGACCGTGGAACCCAAGGACGAACCGACCGAAAGCCCGGTCATGAAGCTCCGCGTGGATCCGTCTTACGCCCGCATTGGTACTTGGTACGAAATGTGGCCGAAGAGCCAGGGCTCTGACCCCAAGAAGAGCGCCACCTGGAAGGATTGCGAAAACCAGCTGGACTACATTGCAAACCTCGGCTTCGATACCGTTTATCTGGTGCCTATCCACCCCATTGGCGTTACCAACCGTAAGGGCGCCAACAACGCCTTGCACGCCAAGGTCGACAAGAAGGGCAAGCCGCTGGAACCGGGATGCCCGTACGCCGTGGGTAACAAGAACGGTGGCCACTACGACGTGGACCCCGAACTTGGCACCATGAAGGACTTTGAACACTTTGCAAAGGCTGCCCGCAAGAAGGGTCTTCGCTTGGCTCTCGACATAGCCCTCAACTGCAGCCCGGATCATCCGTATGTAAAGAGCCACCCGGAATGGTTCTACCACGAACCGGATGGCAGCATCAAGTTTGCCGAAAACCCGCCCAAGAAGTACGAAGACATTTACCCCTTCGACTACTACAATAAGAACTACAAGGCCCTGTGGAAAGAAATCGAAAACATTATCTTGTTCTGGGCCGACAAGGGCGTTGAAATTTTCCGTATCGATAACCCGCACACCAAGCCCTTCCCGTTCTGGGAATGGCTGATTGCCGACGTCAAGGAAAAGCGCCCGGAACTGGTGTTCCTCGCCGAAGCATTCACCCGCCCGAAGATGATGCATCGCTTGGCCAAGTCCGGTTTCGACATGAGCTACACGTACTTCGCCTGGCGCTCTGCCAAGTGGGAATTTGAACAGTACCTCAAGGAACTCACGCAGTCCGACGCCAAGGAATACATGCGCGGCATCTTCTTCCCGACCACGCCGGATATCTTCCCGAAGTACCTCGCCTACAAGGGTCCGAACGCCTTCAAGCAGCGCTACTTCTTGGCCGGTACGCTTTCTAGCCTTACAGGCATGTACAACGGCTACGAACTCTGCGAAAACATTCCAAGCCCCATCAAGGAAGAATTGCAGGACAGCGAAAAGTACCAGTACAAGGTTCACAACTGGACTGGCCCAGGTATTCAGGACTTCGTGCGCCGCGTGAATACCGCACGTCAGGAACACATCGCCCTGCAGGAATACGACAACCTCGACTTCCACTATTGCGCCAACGACCAGCTGATGGTCTATTCCAAGAAATCCGGCGAAGACGTGATCCTTTGCGTATGCAACATGGACATAGACAACGCCCAGGAAGGCATGGTAGAACTCGACATGGCAAAGCTCGGCCTGAATCAAGACGCCTTCTACTTCTTGAAGGACTTGATTACGGACGAATCGTTTGTATGGCGTGGTAATAGAAACTTTGTACGTCTTGACCCGAACAAGGCCCCCGGCCATTTGCTCGTGCTCAAGAAGATCTAAAAACAATGTACGCATAACAAACACAAAGCGCTGTATGCATAAAATATTGGAAGTTGCACCCGCAACTTCCTTTTTTCTTTATATATTGAAAGCATGATTGATATTTATTCGCTCGCAAAAAATCCGCTCGTTTTCCAGAAACAGCGCACCATCACCTCGGCCTACATCGACGTTTCAGGCAAGATGGGTATTGCGCAGACGGTGCTTATGGTTCAAGACAACCTCACCGAAAACCTCGGCGCACTCAAGATGGACAACTTCTGCGTAAACGAGAAGGGCGGCTACTGGGCCATTTACAAAGCGAAGTTTAAATTTTTCAAGCGCCCGTTCTGGCGCGACAAAGTCATTACGACATCGTTCCCCACGGACAACGCTCCGATTCGCACTTACGTGAACACCTCCATTACGACGGTCGAAGGCGAGCCGATTATTCTTGCCGTGCAAGAAGCCTGCTGCCTCAACTTGGAGACGCACCGCCCCATGAAACTTTCTGCGGTGGACTTCCCGGCAGAAGGCGCACCGGAGCACTTTATGGACAGCAAGTTCTCGAAGTTCCCCGTGGAATCCGAAGAATACCAGGAAGTATACCGCCAGAAGGTGTTGCCGCAGCACATCGACATGTCGCACCACATGAACAACATTGAATACGTGAAGCTCGCCTTGAACGTGTTCAGCGCTGCCGACTTGGAACTTTGCATTCCCTCGATGTTGGAACTGCACTTTATGGGCGAAACCCGCGAAGGGCAAGTTGTCACGATTTACCGCGCCGACAAAATGGGTGCGACTTACATGAAAATCGAAGACGACGCAGGCCGTCAGGTTTTCGAAATGAAAATCAAGATGAAGTAGCCGCTGAATTTAAAACTGCGGGACTAAAATTCTTTGAAGAACTCGGGCCGGTGAAAATCCGGCTTTTCTGTTTCGATTTCAAAAGCGCTCAAGTAATGGGGCGTTTTTGATTTATCGGCACACTTGTAAAGGTTTCCCCGAAGAGTCACCCCTTCATAGGTCCTGAGGCCAAAGAGTGAAGGCGGAATTTGGACGGTCATTCCCCAACACACGAGATTGCCTGCAACGCTTGCAAGTTGCTTAGTGCGAATAACCGAATCAATTTCTTCTTGAGAAAGCTTGGTGCGATTTTGGCGATCGGGGCCATGGGCCGCCAGCAAGTAGCCGCGACAAGTGGTTTCGAAGTTGTAGTATTCTGCAGGGTTTGCCGGATTCTGCAAGAAGATTTCGACGCAGGAATCTTCCCAGCTGGAGCCGTTATCTTCTTTGACCTCGGCGCGGAAACAGTCCGAAGGTTCTTCGACGGTAAAATTCACCGTGAAATATTCCGGAGTAACTTCGACTTCGGCAAGCACCGTCGGGAGAGCCTTCCCTTGGTTTGCCACCCAATTCATATTCGGTTTCAAGAGCATGATTAAAAAGTAGTAAAGTGATTAATCAATGATTAAGCAGTGATTAATCACTGGAATGGACATAGGGACTTTTAAAGAATTGGCGAAATTCAGCCGATTTTGACATTTCGAAATTTTGGCATGCATATTGCACTTAGGGGTTCGCTTTCAAAGCAAAAACACTAACAAAATAGGAGGCCTCTATGGCTAAAAACAAAATGCCCGAAAAAGAAACCGAGGCAAGTTCTGCATTCGACTGCCTCGCCGTTACCAACGTACAAGTCTACCCCTTTCAGGAAGGCCCTTCCATGGGACACACCAAGGGGATTGCGTCGATCGTGTTGAATGACCAGTTCATGATTCGCGGGCTCCGCGTGATGGATGGCGAAAACGGACTCTTCGTGGGCTACCCCGTTGACCCGTTTTTCAAGGGCGAAACCTTCCGCTCTATTTGCAATCCGGTGACGCGCCAGCTCCGCGAGCACATCGAAAATTGCATCCTTGAAAAGTACCAGGCCGCTATCGTATAGGAGCCAACATGTTCCGTAGAATCCGCTCTTATTGCTTGCTTGGAATAAAGGCCGTCCCTGTCAATGTCGAAGTCGATTCTTCACAGGGACTGCCGGGATTCACCTTGGTAGGTTTGCCAGACAATGCCGTAAGAGAGTCCCGCGAGCGAGTCGTTTCGGCGATTCGCTCTGCCGGCAAAGTGGTGACAGGTTTCCGCACGACGGTTAACTTGTCGCCCGCGGATTTGCGAAAAGAAGGGAGCGCCCTGGACTTGCCCCTTGCTTTTGGGCTTTTGACTGCTGCCGAAGAGATTGATGTCCCCGACTTAGAGCGCCTCGTTTTTGTCGGAGAACTTTCGCTTGATGGCCAGCTGAAGCCTGTCCGGGGCGTTCTTTCCATCGCAATGAGTTTGTCTGAAAAATCAAAAGACATTCTAGTGATTCCAAAAGGCAACGAGCAAGAAGCTTCGCTTGTAGAAGGAATCCGCTACGTTTGCGCCGACACACTCATGGAATGCATTGAAAAAATCGAAGCCGGAGCCGAGAATTACGCACAGCGTGCATTCGGATTGAAAGACCAAATGAATTTAACGCATGCCGACCGGGACATTCCCGATTTTAAGAATGTGGTCGGCATGGAAGGCGTGAAGCGAGCTTTAGAAGTTGCAGCCGCTGGCGCCCACAACTTCCTTATGGTTGGCTCGCCCGGAGCGGGCAAGACCTTGTGTGCAAAATGCCTGCCGGGCATTCTGCCCGAAATGACGGAGCTTGAAATTCTAGAAACGACCCGAATCCATTCGTGTGCAAGATCTGCGGGCGACTCCGAAGAATTCAAGCCCGTCATGGTCCGCCCGTTCCGTACCCCCCACCACAGCGCTTCCATGGTGTCGCTGGTGGGGGGTGGCACCCGGCTAAAGCCGGGTGAGGCGAGCCTCGCCCACAATGGAGTCTTGTTCCTGGACGAACTGCCGGAATTCAACCGCAGCGTTTTGGAGGCTTTGCGCGAGCCCATGGAAGAGGGCCAAATTTCCATTAGCCGCGCTAGCGGGACCGTCACTTGGCCCGCAAGATTCATGATGGGAGCGGCCATGAACCCCTGCCCTTGCGGGTATGCCATGGACCCGAAGCGGGCCTGCACTTGCCTGCCCGAAGCACGCAAGCGCTACCAAGAAAAAATCTCGGGGCCGCTCCTGGACCGCATCGATATCCAAGTGAGCGTCCCGCCCGTCGACGCCTCGCAATTCGGCCGCAAGAGCGCCGCCGAGTCGTCGGCCGAGATTCGCAAGCGAATCTGTAGCGCCCGAGAAATCCAGCGCAAGCGATTCGCTGGCACGCCGTTCAAGGCGAACGCCGAGATGACTTCGGACTTTGCAAAAAAGAGCTGCAATCTTTCGGCAGAAACCGAACAGTTCGCCATCAACGCCGCCGACAGAATGGGGCTCAGCGCCCGCGGCTTTTACAGATTATTAAAGGTCGGCAGAACTATCGCCGACCTTCGAAAATCTGATTCTGTTGAAATTATAGACTTATCTGAAGCTTTACGCTACCGCGCGTTTAGAAGCTAGCGAATCACCTTGATGCTGGATTCGGCACCTGCGCTCTGCGGGATTGCCAGAGGCTTGCGGACAGAGACTTCTGCAGCAACCGTCTTCGGGTAGTGGTTCAAGATATACTTGGCCGTTTCAAGGACCAAGGTTTCTTCTAATTGGAAAGACGACCTGCAGACAAAATCCTGCACGTCGTCAGCAAGTTGCACATAATCAATAGAATGGGCAAGATCTTCATTTCGGGCAGCAAGAGAAAAATCAAGCCACACCGAAATATTCAGGACAACCGGCTGCATATTTTCGCGCTCGTAAGGGAGCGTTCCAATAATGCAGTTGAATTCCAAATCACGAATCGTGATTTTTCCGGTTTCGACTACCATACGAAGAGTACGACAGCACCAGCGATGGAGGCGGCAGAAACGCCGAACCAAATGTTACGAGCGGAAGTGTAAGAATCCTGAGTCTTCTTGTCTTCTTCCATACGTCTCTGGAGGTCGCGCAGGGTCCAGGCTTCTTGCCTTACCTGCGATGCCATAATCTCTTCGCACTTGGCCGGGTTAGCTTCGCCCGGTTCGTGGCAGGCGCTCAGGATCTGAGAGTTCAGACCGCTCAAAGCGTCGTAAGCGTCCTTGGCTTCGTTAGCCTTGCTGTGCTGCATGATGCCAACCACAGCGGCAGTGACTGCCAAGGCAGAGAGACCGACTGCAGTCCAGAAACGGACTTCGTCAGCAATACCGAAACGGTCACCCACGTCGCTTGCAGCAGCGCTTGCAGCGTAGTCACGATCGTCGTCGACCGGAGCGGTCGTCTTGTACTTGCTGTAGTCTTCATCATCGTCGTCTTCGCAATCCGGATCGTATTCGTCGCATTCTTCAGCCTGGCTGCTCGGAACAGCAGGAGCGGCGGCAACAGATTCTTCCTCTTCTTCTTCAGCAACAGGAGCGGTACCCTTCAGGTCCACCGGCTTGCCATCGATATAAACAACTGCGCTGGAAAGGCCCGGAGCATAAACAGCCTTGCCGTCGAAGTAAACCTTTTCCACATCCTTGTCGGCACCCTGGCCGCGACGGGTATAGAGCTTAGCGTTAACGAGCTTGGAGTAGTCAACGCCTTCGGCAGTCATCGGAGTCATGGAAGAGAGGTCACCCTTACCGCCCTGATAGAGCTGGTAAGAAGTTTCAGATTCACCAAACGGGTCTTCAAATTTCTGACGCACAACCAAGCGACCACTCTGCAGAGAGGCAACCTCGTCAGCCGGAGCGACCTTGAGTTCGCCACCGAATTCGGCTACGATGTAGTCATCGGGTACACCCGCATCCTTGGCGGTAAATTCATCGATATCGTAAATGCTTGCGAAAGCGGATACGACAGACAGGCAAAGGACCATCAAAAGTGAACGTTTCATTTGTACTCCAAAAAGTCTAATTTTTGATGGAAATATATAAAAAAAAGCGTATAATAGCACCAAAAATAATGGTTTTGTAATATACAATCGTGCACATAATGTTCTCCACCGACCCTTTTGTTTACCAATGTTTACACAAGGAGCTTTGCGTGTTTTATGCATTTATAGGAGTTCTTATTTTACGCTCTTTGAGCATCTTTTGCTGGGCTCAAAATTGTTTTTGTCGCAGCTCTCGCCTTTGACGCTCTTCGAGCGTCTTTTGCTGGGCTCAAAAATGAATCTGCAAGCAGCTTCGCTTTGTTCGCCCTACGCAAAAGTTTCTATATTTACGCCCGTAAAATTTTAACCCTAAAAAGAGGATTGCTACAATGGCAAAGCTTTCTATTGAAGATCTCGAACTCGCCGGCAAGCGCGTGTTCATCCGTGTTGACTTCAACGTTCCGCAGGACAAGGTGACTGGCGAAATCACCAACACCAAGCGTATCGAAGCCGCTCTCCCGACCATCCAGTACGCTCTCGACAAGGGTGCAGCCGTCGTGCTCGCTTCCCACCTCGGCCGTCCGAATGGCGAAAAGAACATGAAGTACACTCTCGCTCCGGTTGCCAAGAAGCTCGAAGAACTCATCAAGAAGCCGGTGAAGTTCCTCCCGGACTGCGTTGGTGCTGAAGTTGAAGCTGCCTGCGCCGCTATCAAGCCGGGTGAAATCATCCTCCTCGAAAACCTCCGCTTCCACATCGAAGAAGAAGGCAAGCGCAAGATCAAGAACGCCGATGGCACCGAAACTAAGGAAAAGGCCGACAAGGAAGCCGTGAAGGCCTTCCGCGCAAGCCTCACCAAGCTCGCTGACGTCTATGTGAACGACGCTTTCGGTACCGCTCACCGCGATCACTCTTCTATGACTGGTGTTGAACTGCCGCAGCGCGCTGCTGGTTTCCTCATGAACAAGGAACTCAAGGCATTCGACCAGGTCCTCAACAATCCTCCGCGTCCGTTCCTCGCCATCCTCGGCGGTGCAAAGGTCGCTGACAAGATCCAGCTCATCAACAACCTCCTCGACAAGGCCGACAAGATCATCATCGGCGGTGGCATGGCTTTCACCTTCAAGAAGGTTCTGAACAACATCGAAATCGGTTCTTCTCTGTTTGACGAAGAAGGTGCCAAGCTCGTTCCGGATCTGATGGCTAAGGCTAAGGCTGCCGGCAAGGAAATCATCCTCCCGGTTGACTACATCGCTGCTGACAAGTTCGCTGCCGACGCTGCTACCAAGGCTGTCTCTGACGCCGAAGGCATTCCGGCTGGCTGGATGGGCCTCGATGTGGGCGCTGAATCCACCAAGCTCTTCGTGAACGCTATCAAGTCTGCAAAGACCATCGTTTGGAACGGTCCTGCTGGCGTGTTCGAATTCGAAGCCTTCGAAAAGGCTACCAAGGCTATGGCTGACGCTATCGTCGAAGCTACCGCTGCTGGCGCAATCACCGTGATCGGTGGTGGCGATACCGCTACGGCTGCCAAGAAGTACGGCGCTGACAAGAAGGTGACCCACACCTCTACGGGTGGTGGCGCTTCTCTCGAACTCTTGGAAGGCAAGGTGCTTCCGGGCGTCGCCGTCCTCACCGACAAGTAATTTGTTTATTTGCGTCGCGATACGGCGTCACGAATCCGCTTGCCGTACGCTTTGTACGGCTTCGGGCTTCGTTCCTGGTCTCGCTCGCAACTAACCAAATTCCTGCTTTTTAACCCTGCAAGTTTCTTGCAGGGTCTTTTTTTTCTAGACGAATAGTTTATTAATTAAAGACTAATTTTGTGCTTGCGCAAATTCCTGACTATTATAAAGGATCTGTTTTTTGCGGAGTTTTTTTTATTGAATAAACATTTTATATTATAGGCATGGCGAAGTTTTTGAGCAAGCATCTTGGTAAATTGGCTTTAATGACCGCAGCGGCGCTGTGGGCCAGTTGCAGCGACGCGAAAGAAGAAAAGGTCGACGAACACGCAACACCCAAAACTCAGGCTTCGCAATCGAAAGATATCCAAAACGCCATAAAAAACATCAACAAAGATGCAAACTCAAAATACCTTCCATCTCGCGAAATGGACACAAGTGGTGTTACAGCTCTTTATGGATGTATAAACTGCGAAAAAGCGCCCATTCAAGAGGATTCGGCAAAACTAGACTCCATTGTAGAACTTGTAGGATGCCTGTATGGTACTTGTGGCGGCGGTGGCATTGCAACTAAAGCCAAGGGCAATGTGACAACACCCACTGAAAACGACATTTCTGTTGACGTAGATTCGTCCAATACTAAGTCTTTAATTTTGAAAGTTGTTCGGCAAAGAACTCCTGGTCTCCGCCATATTTACAACAAATATCTAAAGATTCGAGAGAACGATAAAAAGCCGAGTTTCAAAGGAACGATTGTCTTAAAACTTGAAATCGGTGATCTGGGCGCCGTAAGTAATGTTCTAGTCAAATCTACAACTACGGACTATCCAGAATTCGACGAACAAATCGCAAAAGCGGTGAGCCGGTGGAAATTTCCGCAAGCCAAACATGTCGGATCAATCACGATTCCTTTGACATTCCAGGAAAGCAAATAGTTTTCTGATTTTGCAATCGGTTGTTTGCACACTTTGATTTTAAGTTTTGTATATTGCGTTTTAGAAATCTTTAACAAGGAACATCTTATGTCTATTGCAGAAATTTCGAAACAATTCCATGCAGACAAGCGCGGCAATTGCGCCATGGCTGTAGCATACGGTTATGCCCGTGCAACGGGCAAGTCCGAAGTCGACGCGGTAGCCTCTGCCGAGATGTTCCGTAACTTTGGCGGCGGCAAGGCCCCGAACGGTTCCTGCGGTGCGCTCTATGCGGCAAAGATGATGCAGCCGGACCATGCCGATGCTATCGAAGACTTCTTCAAGCGTGGCGCACAGAACTTTACCAAATGTAGCGAAATCCGCCCGAACAAGATTATCCCCTGCAACCGCTGCGTAGAACTTGCAGGCGAAGCACTTGACTTTTTAGAGAAATAAAAACTACTTCGCTTTTTTCTTTGCTGTCGAGAGCCGTTTGAATTCGGCTCTCGCTTTTTTCATGTCGGCGAGGAATGCTTCGTCGGCATGCAGGCGGGCAAAGCAGCCGGCAATAATTGCCTTGGAGGCTTCGATATCGCTTTGCCAGTGGTAGCCAGCGATGACGCGGCTTTGGCCCCATTCGTAGCCGTATTTCAAGATGGCATCTTGTGCGGCGGGGTTGATTTCGGCAAGCAACAAAGCCATTGCCCACCCGCGAATCGTATGGCCCGAGGGGTAAGAGCCATTGGTCCGATGCTCTTCTTCAAATTGCGGCATCAAGGTCGGCTCGTTAAAATACATGAAGGGGCGCTGCCTCATATAATGCTTTTTCGGAACGCGGCCCGCAAGGCGCATGGTCAGCACGCCGCGCTTGACGGCATAAAAGATTGCCGGCGTTTTCTTCTCCGAAATTTCCATGCCAAAGGCTCCGCTAAACATGCTCATCATTTCGGCAACGTCCACAGTTCCCTGGGCGATTGCGAGGGCTGCGCGGGCAGAATCGGCCCGCATAGATTTGCCCCACTTATATTGCGCCACATCGTAAGCAAAGGCGGCTGAGCCCGTATCTGGCGGAGCAGGGTAAAAATTCAGCGCATTCGGAAGATCTTCGGCGCTCATGTACAATTTGACATCGTCGACGGCAAAGCAAAGAGTCGCCCCCAAAAGGGCGCACACCACAAAGATTTTTCTGAAATGATTTAGCATGATTCTACAATCAAAGATTTTTCGTATATAAAGTCGACATCGGCAGCCGTGATGGCGCCAGGAACGAGGTCTAGTTTAGAGCGATTCGTTTTCATGGCCGCGGCAAACTGGTCGCGCATGGTGCGAGAGACCGTACAAGTTCCAATGAGCTTGCGAAGCATCGCCGTAAATTCGTCAATACTCTTGAGCCCTAAAAGAGACAGAACCTTCTGAACATCTTCGGGCACAAACTTTGCGCAGACTTCGGTGTAGGCAGCAAGGAAGTAACCGACCGCGGGCCCGTGAGGAACACCCGCATGGAGCGTGAGGTCATAGCTCATGCCGTGGGGCACCGAAGTACTTGTATGGGCAATGGACATACCCGCAATCGCCGAAGTGAGCATAAGCTTTTCGTAAAGGCTCGCATCAACGGGAGCATCGGAAAGCAAAGCGCTCTTGCATTCGCCCCAAAGCTTGAGACCGTATTCCGGGAACATGCGGTTGAACGCATTCGACTTGATATTGAGAATGCTTTCGACCATGTGAGCGAGCGCATCGACAGCCGTATTCACAATCAACTGCTTTTTCGCAGAGGCAAGATACTTGCCGTCTACAAGTGCGAGCGTCGGGAAAATCACATGGGGAATGCTTTTCTTGAGTTGAATCTTGTGATTCGTGATGATAGAGACAGGCGTTGCCTCGGAGCCCGTTCCACATGTTGTCGGAACGGCCACAACAGGCGCATGATCCAGCGGGTGGCTCGGAGCCTTATGCACGTCATCGGCGTCAAGCGACGGATTCAACAGGAGCAGCGCCACCGCCTTGGCGGCATCGATAGCGGAGCCTCCCCCAATGCCGATGACAAAGTCTGCCTTGAATTCACGAGCGGCCTGAACGGCCTTGCACAAAGTATCGGTCGACGGATTTTCTTCGACTTCGTTGAAAACCTGGAACGGGATATCGCCTGAATTCAAGACGCTTTTGACATCGTTCAAGGAGCCATTCGCCACTGCAGAATGGCGGCCCGTCATAATGAGCGTTCGCGTCCCGACTGCAAGCAATTGATTCGCGTGATTTTTCACGCAGTCTTTTTCGACATAAATATCAGTCGGAACAAAAAAGCGCATACAATTACCGAATGTCCAGCTTGGAGAAAGATTTGTAATGGTCTGCGGTATAGTAAATCACGCAATCCGATGCATAGACAAGACGCTTGGTTCCGCGGCTATTGTCATGATAATCCACGTCGGCTTCGTGGTAAGAGCCCTTAGGCAAAAGACCTTCGCTGTTGCTGTAGACATCGCCACCCACCATAAAGTCAAATGCGGTCCACGGATTAAAATTCCACTTCGAAAATTCTCTACCTGTTTCTTCTTCCACAAGGGCAATAGCCTCGTCCTTGGTAATATAGTTGCTGGGCAACTTGTCGAATTTGCACAAGTAAGCCGCCACGGAATCCTTGGACGTATATACGCCGGACTTTACCACGGCATCATAAACGGACTGTTTCTTTTCGCTAGACGAAGACGTAACTTCTCCGCTAGAAGACGATTTACCCTTCGTCGAGGCAGAAGAAGACCTTCTATAAAGATCTTCATCG
>Ga0265298_10009157_pt1 | contig 11814 bp, 8 predicted proteins | sample AusTroGonzalo_MG_3_FD_193486 | JGI IMG/M metagenome (GOLD analysis project Ga0265298, IMG submission 193486) | Bovine rumen microbial communities from tropical cattle in Woodstock, Queensland, Australia - Gonzalo_01 | ecosystem: Host-associated > Mammals > Digestive system > Stomach > Rumen ...
CCTGGTCGTAACAGGCCAAGACGGCTATCTTGGAGTCAATTACATAGAATTGGTACCTATTCTCATTCGCTCTATTCAGGAACTGAAGGCAGAGCTTAATGAAATTAAAGGTGACAATGGAAGTGTCAGAATGGCCAGGGCAGCAGATATTGAAGACGAAGAAACTGCTGAGATAGGTGATGCTACAGCGATTCCTGCAGCAGCGACATTATTTCAGAATACGCCCAATCCGTTCTCTGAACGTACCACTATCCGATTCACTCTTCCCGAGAATGCGAAGAATGCATTTATCTATATCTTTGATATGTCCGGCAAGATGCAGAAGCAGATTCCCATAGACGGCTCCATGCAAAGCATCACAATCAATGGCTATGAACTCAGCGCAGGTATGTATATCTACTCACTTGTCATTGGAGGAAAAGAAGTCCAGACTCGCAGAATGATTTTGTCGAAGTAACAAAGGTGGAGTATGAATAAGCATCTTTTCATTTTGGCATCGCTAATGCTTTTACCATTATTTGTATTTGGTCAAAGCGTGAAGCATATATCTTTGTCCTTTAATCAGGATGATTTCAGATATATACATGATGAAGATGGCCATCTAGTCATTACTACAAATGTATACAATTATAGTTTGAAATCAGATACAGTGATTCCAGCACTTCCCTACATTGGCTATAGTATTTTGATTAAGAATACAGAATCATATGATAGTCATACTTGTTCTTGTTCAAAGAACTTACTTCAAAGAAACATTATGATGGCTCCCAATCCTATAGAAATCCCAACTAACATGGTTCCGCCTATAGCAAACCAGAATGTTTCGGTTTCGTATAATCCACAAAAGTATCCTCAACAATATGTAGAATACGTAGGTAAAGATGATTGCAATGGATATAGACTGCTGACATTTCTGGTTTGTCCATTTGAATATGATGCTAGTACAAAGACTTTATTTCTGAGAAAATCTGTCGATTTTGATATTAGACTTAGAAAAGACGCACCTACGATGCAATCACAACCGAATAACAAAAGCCAAGAGAATCTAAAAGATTTGATAAGGAGATCTATCGTTAATCCTGAAGATTTGGCGGATTATGTATTCCCTAAAGCGAAATCAGAATTAAGCAGCTCTTTGACAAAACAAACGGGATTTGAATATGTTATTGTAACAAACAATTCACTTAAAGGTACTTTTCAGAAGTTAGCCTCTTGGAAAAGTCGTAAGGGTATTCGCGCTAAAGTCATCACGACTGAAGAAATCTATGCCAATTATGATGGTGCAACGAAGCAAGAGAAGATAAAAAGAGCTTTGGCAGACATAGACAATTTGTCTTATGTTCTTTTAGGGGGAGACACCACAATAGTTCCGACATGTATGTGCTATATTGGTAAGAGAGAAGAAGCAGATAGTATCACCCCTGCAGACGCATATTATTCCTGCCTAGGAACAATGAATTGGGATAATGATGGAGATGGACGTTATGGCGAGTTTGATGATTCTATAAGCATGCTTCCGTCTTTGAATGTATCCAGAATTCCTACTAGTGGTATAAATGGAGCACGAAACTTTGTGAATAAGATAATAAAATATGAAAGCAATCCTGACACCATGAACTGGCAAGACAAGATATTGATGGCGGGAACCTCATTGGGGTATAGTGAGAATGAGGAATGGTATCCGTATGGGGATTCAATAACAGGATTTAGTGATACTCAAATCTGGAGCCAGATGATGTATGATAACTATATTAATCCAACAACTTCTGGTCAAACTTCATGGAAGGGAGAGTTAACTCGTTTTTATGATACATATACCGATATCAGTGAAGATGACACATATGATTTTAGTGCATTACATCTCATGGAACAGTTTAGGAAAGGTTATACTTTCGTTGATGTAATGACACATGGAACCAAATTGTATTGGAAGATGGAGCCGGGGTATTCAAATTTTGATTATGATAACACTATTTTTAACAATAGAGGTTATACAATCATTACAACTACTGCATGTCATACGAATGCTTTCGATTATAACGAAGAGCATAAATGTCTTGGGCGTACTTTTATTTCGGACAGTGCGAATGGAGTTTTGGCATATTGGGGGACGTCCCGTGAGAATTGGTATTCTGCTCAATCAAAAACCTTGGGCCGTGGTGCCAGATATGATGGCTTGACATATCGGAAGCTATTTGAAGATAAGTACCATAGCATGGGAAAGGCAGCAACTGCAGTAAAAGAAGAAATGCGATCGTATTGTTTGAGTGTTTTAGGCGATTATAAATCGGATAGAAAAATATGGATGAGTCTAAATCTATTAGGTGATCCAGAAATGCCCGTTTACTTGTCCAAACCGCAAAGCTTTCAAAATATTGTTATTCAATCTATAAATGATAGCATATATGTAAGAACAGACGTTGAAGATTATGATATTTGCTTTATAAATCAGAATGATTCGACGGACTATTATATCGCAAGAGATGTCTCGGATTCGGTAGTAGCATTCCAGAGATTGGATGGCGTGTTTGATGTTTGCATCACTAAGCCAGGTTATATCCCCTACTTTTCTGTGTATGATAATTTCTACCTGCAAAACATGACATTATCTGATGCAAATAGTTTTGTGTCAGACAATGTTGTAATAGGTTCTGACGTCACAGACAGAATTGTGCATGGCCCAGTCATCGTCAATAATGGTAGTACTATAGTAAGGGGATTAAAGAGTACTACCATAACCAAAGACTTCGAAGTCAAAAAAGGTGCAGAGTTAATAATAAACAATAAATAGGCTTATGAAAAGAAAGAGTAGTTTTTTAAGGTGTTTTGCCATTGTTCTTGTGTATAGTTGTCTTGGGATACAACAGGTTTCGGCACAAGATTGGGATCACGAGTATGTGCCTTTTGTAGAAGAGGGCAAAGTATGGAACTGCGTGTCGGAAGAGTCCTATTATTATGGTCCTTTTTTAATAGATTGCATCTTTACCATGCAGGGGGACACCGTGATAAGGAGCCATAGTTATAAGAAGGTTTTGTGCCAATACGAGAAATGCTATGGTGACAATGAGCAACACTATTATTGTGCAGTCAGAGAAGAGGCACATCAGGTGTTCATCGTAGAAAAAGACACTTTGGAAGAAATTCTATTTTACGACTTTCGCTCACCAAAAGACATTGCGATGATGTCGTATGGCGATTTTGCATTTGCGAGGCTTAACGGAAAGCATAAATATGATTCTTATACCAAACAGTATGTTTTTGATATTTGCGCTATTATTGATGGAGAAGCAAGACCAGGTTACTGGTATGGGAAATGGTTGGAAGGCGTTGGATACATTGATGGTAATCCCTTTGATGTTATAAGGTTTAGATTTGACCAAAAGATTTCTCCCAAGATTATCCTTATGTCGTGTATGGCAGGTGATAAATGCGTATATGACCTAGATTGGCTTTCTCAACCTTCGTTGATTACTGGTGAATTAATAAAGGCAAAGCCATATAGGGGACTTTTCGACTTGCAAGGCCGTCGCATCCAAGGCGAGCCCAAGCATGGGGTGTATATCCATAACGGAAAGAAGGTGATGAGGTAAGAATGGAGTCAGCGTGACAGGTTTTTGATTCACAGGCAATAACACGTTTCTATGAGAAATTAAAATATGCCGAGGAAAGGAAGAGAACATAGTGAAACAAACAATTGTCGGGTCACATGGTTGGGCGAATCAGAAACCTGTCCCTATGATTCAATAATATAGAAGGAAATGAATATTTTAAAGTTATCTTTTACTATTTGCCTTTCAATAATATATTCCCTAACTTCGTTTGCAGGAAGGGAAACGAATGGCAACATTATAATCGAGAGTTTCGATTCTATCCCATCAGAGATAGATGGTGGATGTTGTGTCTTTTATAGATATCCAAGTGCTACGCAGAATGATGGCTATATAATGGTAAATGATCTTGCAAATACTGCCTACATGGTGATTAATCATCATCTTGAGGAATTCACTCTTGTAGTCAATAAGAAGAATACTTATTGGTATAGGAATAGTAAATACACCTTAAAAGTGAAAATAGCTCGAACACAGAGCAAAGTTCATGATGAAAACTATGATGTAAAAGGAAATCTGATTATAGAGGATAGCAATAAAAATAAAAAGAGTCTATCCTTTTGTGGGAATTGCAGTTGGTAGTTCGTTCCTTGAGATGTTATAAAGAACAGGTTTGAGGTGGACTCATCAGATCACGGGGACAGGTTTGAACCGACCCCGTGATTGTTTTTCTTTATCGTACTGTCGTGAAGTTCTCGGTGATGGTGAAGGTCTTTTCGTAGTCCTTCGTCTTGACGGTGTAAGTGCCGCCGACTTTGAAGGCAGGACTGCTTACGAGGCTGGCACTGCGCTTCATGGAGAAGGGCACGGTGACGGTGTCGAGGACTGTGCCTTTTTCATCGCTGATGGTGATGGGCTCGTCTTTTGCTACCTGGGCGCCAATCAGCAGAACGGTGGGCTGTTTGGCTGTGGCATTGGTGGGTACCGAGGGCATCTCGCCCATACCACCACCTACAGAGAAGATATTGCCGCCTTCGATAACGATTGATGCAAAGTCGCAGTCGAGTCCCTCCTCGGGTGACCCCACCTGACTCCAGGCATAGACGGCGCCATCGCGGATGATGATGGCAGTGTCTTGCTCCTGATTATTATTGCCGCCGAAGGGCATGAAGAAACCATTCTTGGGATTGGAGTCAACAGCATCGTTGCCTTTGCTGCGGGCGACGACATGGGCGCCATTGAACTCGATGCAGGCGTTGGCGTTGATGGCATCGTCGGTGCTCAGCACATCCACGTCGCCACCATTAAAGACAACCCCCTCTTTTCCCTCAATACCCTCGGCACCAGCGGTAGAGGTGCGGACGGTGACCTTACCGCTATTAATGATTATCTTGCCTTTCGAGGCGATGCCTTTGGTGGAAGCGACATACTTGTGTTTGCCGGCAAAGCCGCCAAAACCTCCTTCTTCGCCGTCTTCATCGTTCTCGTCGCGGTTGCCAAAATCGGGGAATCCTCCTCCGAAGTTGGGCATGCCTTCTCCGAAGTTAGGCATACCGACGCCAAAATTGGGCATACCGCCAGGGAAACCAGGGAATCCATTTCGCATAGTACTATCGTTGGGCATACCTGGGAAGCCGGGGAAACCGCCTCCAAAGTTAGGCATGCCGCCCTCTGGCATCTGAAATCCGCCCTCTGGCATACCTGGGAAACTACCCATGCCGAAAGGCTTTTCGCCAAGGTTGTCGCCCGAGGTGGTGATATTAAGGGTGAGTTCCTCGATGGTGATGTCTTTCTTGGTCTTGATGCCTCGGCAGCCATCGCCAGTAGCAATGATGTTGAGTGTGCCCTTACCGGATAGCAAGAGTTTGTCCTTGGCCCAGATAACAGCACCTTTGTGGTTGGCAGTATCGTTGCAAGCCGTGATGGTGAGGGTGTTCTTGGTGCCTTTGGTGGCTACAACCTCCACTTTTTTCTTATTCTTCAGACAGATGGGGGCGCCTTCCTGACTGGTCAGATTCAGACCATCCAGCTTTACCTTAGCCTTGCCGGCTGTCTTCAGATTGAGTTGACCGTCATTGCTCTTACCCTTGACAAGGAGCGTGAGCTTGTGGTCTTTGTAGAGACTCTCAATATTGACGTTGGCGCCTTTCACGGTGACTTTCACGCTGTCTTTAATCGTTTGTGTCACCTTGGCCTTTGAACCATTGTAGTGGATGGTGATATCCTCGGCGTGACACACGCTGCTCATCATCAGGGGCAGCACCCATAATAGCATTTTCTTCATTGTCGTCTTTTAAGTTATCCAATGATTAGACGAGGAAAAGTACAAAAAGTTAAATCATAAAGAATGTTTATTGCTACATTCCGGACACAGACCTTTGGCCATGTAGTTAATGCTGGTGAGCAGATAGCCTTGGGGGAGAGTTACCGTGGGGATGGGGGTGTCTTGAAGACAGAATGTGCGATGACATTGTTCGCAATAGAAGTGAACGTGCTGATCGTCGTCGATATCGTGACCATTGTGACTGTGGCAGAGTTCGTAACGCACACCATCGCTGCCATCCTCAATGACGTGAACCAAATGATGCTCACGGAAGAGTGAGAGGGCACGGAAAATGCCAGACTTGTCGATAGACAGAATCATATACTCTAGCTCAGTGAGTGACATAGGGCGCTCGGCATCGGCCAACGTCTTTAGAACTACGATGCGGTTGGCGGTGGGTTTCACATCATGAGTCTTTAGTAGGGTTTCGCAGGCTATACTATTCATTGTTATAAGCATTGCTGTTTTTATCGTTCTAAATGCAAAGTTAAGTAAAAGATTTGAAACTTTGCAACCAAGTTGCGAAAAATATATTGTACCTTTGCACCCAGAAAGATAAATAGAAAGGATAAAGCATATGTCACACGAACATCATCATCACGTATGTTGCGAGCATGAACATCATCATGAACACCAACACGAACATGGACATCATCACGAGCACCATCATGAACATGGGGGGCATCGACAGTTGTGGCTCATCGCAGCCACGGTAGTACTGCTCATCGGAGCAGTCATTATAGAGCACAATCTACAGCTGTCCACATGGCAACTGCTATTGGTATATCTCGTTCCTTATTTCCTGATAGGCTCTGGCACGCTGAAGGAGGCCGTGGAGGGCTTGGCACATGGCGAGGCTTTCAACGAGCACTTCCTCATGGCGTTGGCTACCATTGGTGCCTTGTGTATCGGTTTCTTTCCTGGTGCCGAGACGGAGTTTCCGGAGGCTGTATTCGTGATGCTGTTCTTTCAGGTGGGTGAGTTCTTTGAGGGCTATGCCGAGGGAAAGAGTCGCGCCAGCATCTCTCACCTGATGGATATCCGTCCCGATGCGGCCCGACTGGATGGGCACGACGAGACGGTGAGTCCTGAGCAGGTGGCTGTGGGATCTGTCATCGAGGTGCGCCCTGGCGAGAAGGTGCCCTTGGACGGCGTTGTGGTCAGTGGCTCGTCGAGTCTGAACACAATGGCACTGACGGGCGAGAGTGTGCCTCTGACAGTGAAGGTCGGCGACGAGATTATCTCGGGCTGTATCAATATGAATGGTGTGCTGCGTGTACGCACCACGAAGGTCTTTGGCGAGAGTACGGTGTCGAAGATTATCAAGTTGGTGGAGGATGCCGGCGAGCATAAGTCACAGAGCGAGGCTTTTATCACGCGTTTTGCTCGTATATACACGCCTATCGTGGTATTCGCGGCTTTGGCTATTGCCATCGTGATGCCACTGGGCATGGCCTTTGCCATTGCTCAGTTCACACCTGGTTTCTGGAACGCCTTCACGGATCTGTTCCCCGTGTGGCTCTATCGCGCTCTGATGTTCTTGGTGGTCAGCTGTCCCTGTGCGCTGGTGATCAGTGTGCCGCTCACGTTCTTTGGCGGTCTTGGCGGTGCATCGCGAAAGGGTATCTTGGTGAAGGGCGCCAACTATCTGGATGTGCTGTCGAAGGTTGATACCGTGGTGTTCGACAAGACGGGCACGCTGACTCATGGTCGCTTTGCTGTGGTGGCTGTGCATCCAGAGATGTGTAGTGAGTATCAGTTGCTGCATCTTGCGGCTCATGTAGAGCATTCTACTAATCATCCCATCGGCGCCGCCCTGCGCGATGCGTTTCCTGATGAGGCTACCGATGGCTGTAAGGTGACTGACGTGGATGAGGTGGCAGGAAAGGGTATTCGTGCCAAGGTGGGTCAGCAGGTGGTCAGTGTGGGCAACACGAAGATGATGGAACTGGTTGGGGCTCAGTGGCACCAATGTGAGCACGGCGATGAAGGCACGGTGATTCATGTGGCTATTGATGGCACCTATGCCGGACATATCATCATCAGCGATCAGGTGAAGGACGATAGTGCTGAGGCTATCCTGCAACTGAAAGAATTGGGTATTAGGAAGACGGTGATGCTCACCGGCGACCGCGAGGAGGTGGCTGCCCGTGTGGCTAAACAACTCCAGATAGACGAGTATCACGCAGAACTGCTGCCTACGGATAAGGTCACATGGATTCAGAAGGTGAGAGCAGGCTTGAATCCGCGCACGTCGAAGTTGGCATTTACTGGCGACGGCATCAATGATGCGCCGGTATTGGCTCGTGCTGATGTGGGTATTGCCATGGGTGGCTTGGGTAGTGATGCTGCCATCGAGGCGGCCGACGTGGTATTGATGGATGATCAGCCCTCGAAGATTGCTACTGCCATCCGCATTGCTCGCCGTACCATTGGTATCGCACGCCAGAATATATGGTTTGCCATCGGTGTGAAGGTGGGTGTCCTCATCCTGGCTTTCTTTGGCATCGCCACCATGTGGCTCGCCGTCTTTGCTGATGTAGGTGTCACCGTCCTGGCGGTACTCAACGCCATGCGTGCCCTGAAGGCATAAAAGGTATCATTAACTCTCTCTGCATCGTTGAATAATTCATTCAGATGCAGAGAGAGTTGATGGTTACTTTACCAAGACTTTTTCCCCATGTCTTAAGTAGATACGTCCATTAATAGGTTTATTTATCTTCTTTCCCGTAAGGTCATAGAATATGGGATGCAGGTCTTCTTGTTCCTGCACATGGCCTGCGATGGATGTTGTCCCGGGGAAGTTGTCTGTCTCAATAATGTTATTAAAGTAGTTCCAGCCCCATGCATTTCGATATAACTCTGCAGTGCCGATAGGAACGTAGACTGGTATGTCATTTGAAGGGCGTAAGCCTGATGACGAATCAAAATCTCCCCAGGGCGTTTTGTCTGTTGTTTGGTCTCCTTCGCATACTGGAGGCACAGGCGCTTTGCAATAAATTCGTTTTAATGATGCCCAATAATCGCAACTTCCTTTTCCAATCTTCTTTAATGTAGAGGGATACTCAACCTGCTCTAAAGAGTCGAGATACCATAAGGCATTCTCTCCGATGTTTTCAAGACCTTCTGGTAACTCTAAATTTTCCAGCGATCTGCATTGAAAGAAAGCACTTTCATCTATACTTTTTACAGAGGTGGGAATGTTTGTCTTGCTTAGTTCCAGGCAACATGAAAGGAAATTTTGGGGAATTGCAGTAATGCCTTCTGGTAGATGAATCTTTTCAAGACCATAGTTTAATTGAAAATGGGAAGCCCCACTTAGTAATTGGCAGGAGTTTGGGATATAAACTTCTTTTAGCCTACAGGCATAGAAGGCAGCGTCTCCAATCTCCTCCAATCCTTCTGGCAGGTTCACTTTGGTTATTTTGGCGGAGAAGAAAGCCCCAGCTCCAATCTTTTTGATGGTGCTTGGAAGTACGACTTCTCCAGTCAACGACCTACAATCCTGAAATGCAAGACTAGCAATTTCCTTCATGCCCTCTGGAAAAATCAAGGGGTCTGTTTTCAGACTGATGCACTCGGAGAAGCTGTAGTTGTTCAGTCGGCGCAAGGTGGATGGAATATTGACGTCCTCAAGATAAATGCAATAGGAAAAGGCCCCATATCCAATTTCTACCACTCCTTCTGGAAGAATCATTCTTCTGAGTTTGATGCAGTCAATGTATTGCCAGTCGGGAGTTAGTTGTTCCTCTAGATGACAGAATGCGTTCTTAGGGATAACGCCGCCTTCTATGTTAGCGTTCTCTAGGTTGATGACAGACAGATTACCATAGAATGAAGCGTGCCACATGGTTTTGAAGTCATCTTCGTTGATTGGACCTCGAACGACGAGCGAGTCAATGCTATCAACATCTGCCCCCAGCAATCCAGCCACTTCGCCGGTGTTACTGGTGGTTATATCTTTATATGTTTGGGCATTTATTTCAGTCAAACTACATAGCAATGCTGAGATAAGACTAAATACAAAGAGATTCTTCATCTGTCATCAAGTTTTTTATTTATTGGCTGCAAAATTACGAATTAGTTAGGAAAATGAAGAGAAAATTAGTTCACAAATAGTTCACAAATGAAAAAGTGAACTGTTTGTGAACTATTTCTTGCATATTCACTCCTTTTTCTTTATCTTTGCAGGCAAAAATTATAACGTAAAATGAAATCAACATATCATACACCTCCATTTATCATTATAATAATTGTCGCATTATCTCTTCTTGCGTCATGTAATCAAACTGACATGAGGCAAGATTTTTATGATGTTGAAGAATGCATTGTCAAGGGAACCTATGAGGAAGCTGACAGCATTCTTAATTCCTTAGAAAAATTTGAAGATAATTTCACAGCAGAGGAAGGCTTCTATTGGAACTATCTCAGGTTGTATGTAAAGTTTGTAAAAGGAAGTTTGTCGGAAAAGGATTTTTATGTGGCGGAAAATCTCAAATACTATTTTAAGGAGACGGAGGATATAGAAAAACTCTCTAAGACATATCTATTCATAGGTGAAATTTATCGGCTCATTGGCGATAATACTAAAGCCTTAAATAATTTCTTTCAGGCAAAAGAACTCATCCATGAACAAAAGGATAATTCAACAAATGTTTGGATCAATATAAAACTGGGAGAATTGTATTTGTCTGAGCACATGTATGATAAGTGTGCAGATAGTTATCAAGAGGCCTATAACTACTCAATTAAAACCAATGATACGATTAGGATTGCACTTGCTGCGCTATATATGGGGAAAGCATTTACTATTCAGAATAATGTTGATAGCGTCATATACTATTATGAAGAAAGCATACGATTAGCAGATAAAACAAACAGAAAAGAATTCATATCTCCTTATGCAAAAATGGCACTTTGTGATATTTATATTCAGATAGAAGAATATGATAAAGCACTCGCATTGATGCCAAGAGATTCACTCAATACGGCAAACTGGGCCTATTGGCATTGTGGACAGAACCATGTGGATTCGGCTATGTATTATTTCAAAGAGTTGCTTCGGTGCTCTTCTTTACGAGTAAAAGCAGAAGCCTTACACATGCTTATTGATTTATCGAAAAAGAAAAATGATGAGCACCAGTCTTTGGTTTTCTCAGGAATGCTTGTGAATATAAATGATTCGTTGGAAAAGCTATCGCAGACTGAGGATATCAGGCGTACGGAAGCCCAACATAAGATTAATATTTTTGTTCATGAGCAGGATAAGCATCACCAAATGATATTACTCTCCGTTCTTGCTTTCATAATACTTATTGTCCTTGCTTTGGTGTTTTTATTGCTCAAGAAAAAAAGGCAGAAGTACTATTGCAAAAAGCAGCAAGCAAAGAAAAAAAATATCATACTACGAACACAGACAGACACTCAAGATTTGGAAAGTAGAGTCACCGAGTTACATCATACAGAGATCTATCGCCTTGTTATGGAAAATGCCGGGAAACAAGACTTTCATCTGACAAATGATCAATGGATGGAACTTCAGATGGCCATTGAGAATACATATAAGGGATTTACACTTAAGTTGATGAATTTGGCTCCTATATCAGAAATAGAAAAGCAAACTTGCTATCTCATTAAAATAGGTGTATCACCTGTTGCTATTGCAGAAATACTGTTTAAGACAAAAAGTAGTATTGCTATGATGCGTAGGCGTCTTTATAAGAAATTGACGGGGGAGGAAGGCACCCCTCAGCAACTTGACGAATTCATTCAAAGAATATGAGCAACATGAGCTTGTTTATAGAAATATAGCAAGGGCAATTCTACTGAAGAGGAGAGTTGATGGTTACTTTACCAAGACTTTTTCCCCATGTCTTAAGTAGATACGTCCATTAATAGGTTTATTTATCTTCTTTCCCGTAAGGTCATAGAATATGGGATGCA
>Ga0265298_10009158_pt1 | contig 11813 bp, 9 predicted proteins | sample AusTroGonzalo_MG_3_FD_193486 | JGI IMG/M metagenome (GOLD analysis project Ga0265298, IMG submission 193486) | Bovine rumen microbial communities from tropical cattle in Woodstock, Queensland, Australia - Gonzalo_01 | ecosystem: Host-associated > Mammals > Digestive system > Stomach > Rumen ...
GAAAAGGAGTAGTGCGATGACTACTCCCTTCCCATGGCCCCGTTTCCGGTCCCAAAGAAGCCGCATATTCATCATGAGAATCTGAATATTTTTCATAATTATTCACGCATTATGCACATAATGCATTAATGTACGCAAATATAGTATTTAATCTTTTTATTCCTATAAGATAACGAAAGAATATTCGTTACAATTTCATTTGTATGATTTCGTCGCAGAGTGCAGCGACAGCCGGGCGGTGGGTGATAAAAATCATCGTCCGGTCGGGGCAGGCGGCGAAGAGGCGGGAGAAGAGTTCCCGCTCGGTGCTCTCGTCGAGCGAAGCGCTGATTTCGTCAAGCAACAGGATGCTGCCGGGACGGAGCAGGCCGCGGGCGATGGCGATGCGCTGGGCCTGGCCTTCGCTCAGGCCGACGCCCCGCTCGCCGAGTTCCGTGTCGAGTCCGGCCGGCAAGTCGAGGACAAAGTCGGCCGCTGCCGTATGCAGCACGGTGCGCAATTCTTCGTCCGTGGCCGACGGCCGGGCCAATTGCAGGTTAAAGCGGACGGAACCGCTCATCAACGTATTGCCCTGTGGCACGAAGACGAAGTCCGGCCGGGTATCCGGCGAAACAGGCCAGGCATGCTGCCCGTCATACAGTGCCAGCGAGCCGCTGTCGGGCTTGATCAGGGCGAGCAGCAGTCGGAAAAGCGTCGTCTTGCCGATGCCCGTGGGTCCCATCAGAGCCGTCTTGCACCCGGGCTTGAAATCGTGTGTGAAGCCGCTGAAGACAGAGCGGTCGCCCGTAGCATACTTGAAATACAGGTCCTGCACGCGGACGCCGGCCACGCCGGACGCCACAGGCTCGGCCGCCTGATCCCGTTCCCGCGAAGGCTCGTTCAACAATTCCTCCAGCCGGTCGATGCTGGCCGTGGTATGGATCAGCTGCGGCACCATGCCGAGCAGGTTGAGGATCGGGGTCTGGATCTGGCTCACCAGTTGCAGGAAGGCCGTCATCACGCCGAAGGTGATGGCGCCGGTGCGCAACTGCAGGCCGCCCCATACGAACGCCGTCAGGTAGCCCAGTCCAAAGCAAGCCGCCATCAGGCTCCGGGTCAGCACGGTAAAGCGCGTACGGCGCTTGACAAGGCCCATCAGCCCTTCCTGCGCATCGTCGAGGCGCTGCGTCACCCATTCTTCGCTGCCCAGCGAACGCAGGGTGGCATTGTGCTCCATTCCCTCCTGCACCTGCATCTGGATGCGGCTTTCATCCTGCCGGATATCCAGCGTCATCTGCCGGAGCGGCCGGGCGATCAGCTTCGCGAAGACGATGATCAGGGGCGTGAAGACCAGCAGGGTCCAGGCCAGGTAGTTGTCCATCGAATGGAGCAGCAGGAAGGCGCCCAAGAGCTGGAAGACCGTGACCACGGCCCGCGGCAACAGCGAGGTCGAAGCCTCCCCCACTACATCGATGTCTTTCGACAGGCGCGAGGCCACGTCGCCGGAATGCAAATCGCGCTCGGCATAGAGCTGCCGGGTAAAGAGGCGGCTGAACGCCTGCAGGCGGATGGCGTTGGTCTGGCGCGTATTGGCCAGGGTGGACATGTAATAATAGAGCTGGCGCAGCAGGATGCCGCCCAGCATCGACGCCACCAGCAGGACCACCATCACGACGATGTCGTGCTGGGTTCCCGTGCGGATGGTCTGGTCGATGAACCGGCGGCAGAGCCATACCATCAGCAGGCCCAGTCCTGCCTGCGTGATGCCGATCAGGATGCGCCACAGGGTATTCCAGCGAATACCCTGCATCGCCCGCCATATCCACCGGAAGTATTTCATTCCACGATACCCAGTTCTTTCCACTGCTTGAGCAGGGCCTCCACGTCGGCATGCGCGAGGGCGGCCTCCACTTCATAGTTCTCGCAGAGGGCTTCGGCCAGCGAATCGACGCTGAACTCCCCTTGCTCGCCGGCCTGTTCCCAGATCCAGGCCGCCGTATCGTTGAGGCTGATCAATTTGCCGAAATCGATGGCGCCCAGGCCCTCGCCGACAATCACTTTCTCGCCGCAAACCGTGCGCAGTACAAATCCTTCTTTCCGTTTCATTGTATGTCGATATTTCGTAGTACAGTCCGTTTATATACCGCCAGAATCCAGCGCCGGACCGGCAGCAGAGTGCGCCAAATCCGTGCCAGCCTCCGCTGCCGCGGCGTATCCAGCCGGCGATGCCGGCCGTCCTCGCCGACGATCTCGTCCGTGCGCGCCAGGACGTCTTCGGGACGGCAGACCTCCTGTCCCCGGATGTTCCCGTCGCCCATCAGCACGACACGTTCCGGCGTGACTTCCATCACCCGGTGCAGGACATAGCGGCGCCCGTCAATCCGGGCCAGTACCACATCGCCCACGCTGATGTTCTCGGGTTTCGTGAGAATCACACTGTCGTGCCCGCCGAAAATGAAAGGCAGCATGCTGCGTCCTTTGACCAGCAGGGTCACCGCCATTCCCTCGTTGACAAGGGAAACAGCGTCGCCAATGATCAATTCGTCGGTTACGGCCGTGTTTTTCATTCCTTTGTAATTTGTCCGGCACACAACCGGGCAGCAGCTTCATCGGGCAAACAGTCCAGATGCCATACGGGAACGGTCATGGCCAGGGCATTTTCGGTCTCGTGCAGGCCGTCAGCCATCGGACGGTCCCAGCGCTTGCCCGAAATGCTCGGGACCAGCGCAGCATAAGCAGCGATTCCCTTGAGACGGCGGATGGCGTTGTAAGGAGCTTGTGCCAACTGCACGAAGCCGCCCAGCGGAAGCTCCATGTTGCGGTAGCAGGGTGTCTTTCCGCTCCAGGGAGAGCCGTAGACACGGGCCGTTCCGTCAGGAAAAACCCGGACCACCGGATTGTCATCGTTGACCAGTTCCGAATCCGGCACATACTGCAGCCAGAGGCGGGCATGCGTGCTTTTGCCCGTGCCGCTCTTGCCCAGGAAAAGATAGCCACGCCCTGCATGGCCGATGACAGCTGCGTGGAACAGCGCAGTCCCCATGGATGCGGTGCGCATGGCATACATGACCATCAGCGCATTGTTCAAGGCAAAATCCTCTTGTTTGTGGAAAGCCAGCGTGGCCGTTGAGAAATCGCTTTCCGCGAGCATCGTGCCGGAGAGTGTGCCGAAAATGCTGAATTCAAACCAGGAACGGCCGTCCGGCGTCCGGCTCAGCCGGATCTGCGAACCGTCATCATCCTGATCGAACTCCACGACCAGGCCGTCCGGCTTCGGCAATGCCTCTTTCGGGACGACATGCAGATGGAACACCCGTTCAGGCGCATCGGCAGGATGGGTCGCAAAAGGGGCATAATGTGCCAGCGGCTCCGACAGGTCGATGCCCTCTGCAGGATGCACGGAAAAGCAATGTCCGGCAACCGTATAGCAAAATTCTTTTCCCATATCTTGCAAAGATACCAAAAAAAAAGAATTCACCCCACCGTTGCCATCTCAAAGCACCGGCAGCAGGTAGTCCCAGATCAGATTCAATTCCTGGCGCATGTTCGGGATGTGGGCGGTGGTCACGATGACGGCGTCCTTGTCTGGGAGGATGAGGATGTACTGGCCGTTGGCACCGTCGGCGCGGAACGCGTCGTGGCGGCAGCGCCACATCTGGTAGCCGTAGCCTTGCATCCAGTCGCTCTGCTCCGGATCGAAATAAGCATAGAAGGGACTCGTCGAATCCTTCCGGATGTCCTCCACGATCCGCTCATTTACACCGGCATTCACAGACGTCACCTGCGCGGCCGACATTTCCTTTACCCATTCGGCGGGAATCACCTGCCTGCCGCAGAACTTGCCGCCGTTCAGCAGGCAGAGGCCCATGCGGGCCATGTCTTCCGTCCGGAGGAACAGGCCCCAGCCGCCCGTATTGATGCCAGCCGGACTTTCCTGCCAGTAGGGTTTCTCCATACCCAGCGGCTGCCATAGACGCGGCTCCAGATAGTCCACGACCTTTTGTCCTGTCACCTTTTGCACGGCAGCTGACAGCACATAGGTGCCCAGACTGTTGTAGCAGAAACAAGAGCCCGGTTCATAATCGATGCGCCATTCCAGGAAACCCTTCACCCAGTCCCCGTCGCCCGAACGGACAACATAGGTAGGGTCGGTCCCGTGGCCGGAATTCATCGTCAGCAGATGCCGTATCGTCATCCTTCCCACCGTATCGGATACCCGTTCTGGAAGCGACTCCGGAAACAGATCCACAATCCGGTCGTCGAGTGAAAGCAGCCCTTCAGCAATCGCAAAGCCTACAGCCGTAGAAGTAAACGTCTTGGATACGGAGTTCATGATGTGCGCCGTATCGGGAACGGTGAAGTGCTCCTTGAGCACCTTGCCGTGCTGAAGGACCATGATGCTGTGCAATTCTTCGGAACTGTCGGCGACGGCCTGGAGATAGGAAGCGAACGCCTCGTCCAATGCCGGGGAGGCTGCTCCGCGCGGAAGCGGATCCTCCGGTTTCGGATGCGAGCAAGCTGCCGCCAGTGTCATGACGGCCAGCAGGGTGGAAAAGAGGAAAGATTTCATGGCTATTTCTTCTGGAGATGTTTGTCGATGGCAGCTTTGACAAAAGCGGCAAAGATGGGCTGCGGCTGCTCCGGCGTGCTCTTGAATTCGGGATGGAACTGCGTACCGATGAAGAAAGGATGCGAAGGGATTTCCACGATTTCGACCAGGCCGGTATCGGGATTGGTACCCGAGATCTTCATGCCGGCTTCTTCAAATGCGCTGCGGTAGGCGTCGTTGAACTCGTAGCGGTGCCTGTGGCGTTCCTGCACGACCGGTTGGCCATAGATCTTGGACGCCAGCGTACCGGGAACCAGCTTGCAGGCATAGGCGCCCAGCCGCATCGTCCCGCCTTTGATGGTGGTGGTCTTCTGCTCTTCCATCAGGTCGATCACCGGATGCGTCGTTGCGGGCTGCATCTCCGTGGATGCGGCATCCGCGTAGCCCAGCACATCGCGGGCGAACTCCACGACGGCCATCTGCATGCCAAGGCAGATACCGAAGAAAGGAATGCCGTTTTCGCGGGCATGGCGCACCGCAGCAATCTTGCCGGGAATGCCCCGTTCCCCGAAACCGGGAGCCACCAGGATTCCGTCCATGCCGGCCAGCATTTCAGCCACGTTGTCTTCGCTGACCTGTTCGGAATGGACCGTCTTGACGTTGACTTTGCACTCGTTGGCCGCACCCGCGTGTACCAGGGCTTCCTGAATGGACTTGTAGGCGTCTTGCAGTTCCACGTATTTGCCAACGAGGGCGATATTCACTTCGTGTTTCGGATTTTTCAGGCGTTCCAGGAACTCCTTCCACTTGCCCAGTTCCGGCTGGGTAAAGTTCTCGATCTGGAGTTTGCGGACGGCCAGTTCGTCGAGATGCTCTTCGTGCATGTTGAGCGGCACCTGATAAATGCTCCAGGCATCGATGCTCTGGATCACGTGGCCCGGCTTGACGTTACAGAAGAGCGCAATCTTGCGGCGGAGCTCCGGGGTGAGGGGCTGCTCCGTCCGGCACACGATCACATCGGGCTTGACGCCGCTCTGCTGAAGCATCTGCACGGAGTGCTGCGTCGGTTTGGTCTTGAGTTCCTTGGCGGCACGCAGATACGGGATCAAGGTCAGGTGGATGGACATGCAGTCCTCTTCCGGCAGTTCCCACTGCAGCTGGCGCACCGCCTCGATGAAAGGCTGCGACTCCATGTCGCCCACCGTTCCGCCGATTTCAGTCAGGATGATATCATAGTCGCCGGTGCGGCCCAGCAGGAGCATGCGGCGCTTGATTTCGTCGGTGATGTGCGGGACGATCTGCACCGTCTTCCCAAGATAGGCGCCCTCGCGCTCCTTCGTGATGACGGTGTTGTAGATTTTGCCTGTCGTTACATTGTTGGCCTTGGAAGTATGGACACCCAGGAAACGTTCGTAATGGCCCAGGTCCAGGTCGGTCTCGGCGCCATCTTCGGTGACATAGCACTCGCCGTGTTCATACGGGTTGAGCGTGCCGGGGTCGATGTTGATGTAAGGATCGAATTTCTGGATGGTGACGCGCAGGCCGCGTGCCTGCAGGAGTTTGGCCAGGGAGGCCGCGATGATGCCTTTTCCGAGGGATGAAGCCACTCCGCCCGTTACGAATACATACTTGGTGTTCATGGTGCAAGACGCTTGATAACGGGTTTCAAAAGTAAAAATAATTTGGGAATCCTCCGAAAAAAAAGTGAGGATTCCCAAATATTCAGGATGGTTCGGGGCAGCGCCCCGTCACGATTACCCGATCGTGGCGCCGTTCGTCAGGCGCTCTTCGGGCGTGACGATGCGCATGGTACCGTCGATCTGCTTGGCCATGAGGATCATGCCTTTGCTCTCGATACCGCGGATGACGCGGGGCTGGAGGTTGGCCAGGATGCAGATCTGCTTGCCGACCATCTCCTCGGGCGTGTAGTACTGGGCAATGCCGCTGACGATGACGCGCTGGTCGAGACCAGTGTCGATGGTCAGCTTCAACAACTTGTCGGTCTTGGGAACACGTTCGGCCGCCAGGACGGTCGCCGTACGGATGTCCATCTTGCCGAAATCGTCGAAAGTGCAGGCCTCCTTGGCCGGCTCCACCTTCGGCGCGGCCGCCGCCGCAGCTGCCGCCTCGGCGGCCAGCCGCTCCGCCTTGATCCGCTCCAGCCGTTCGATCTGCTTGTCGATCTCAGCGTCTTCAATCTTGGAGAAGAGCAGCTCGGCCGGATTGAGCTGGTGGCCCACCGGCAGCAGTTCAGCCTTGCCCAGATCATCCCAGCCGAAAGGCTGGACGTTCAGGATGCGGTTCAGTTTCTCGACCGAGAACGGCAGGAAAGGTGCAAAAGCCACCGACAGGCTCGCCGTGATCTGCAACGAGGTATTGAGAATGGCGGCTGTCCGCTGCAGGTCGGTCTTGGCCACAGCCCATGGCTCGGTATCCGAAATGTATTTGTTTCCCAGACGGGCCAGGTTCATCGCAGCCTTGAGCGCCTCACGGAACTTGAAGGTCTCCAGATTGTCCTCGATCTCCTGTTTGAGCTGCGGAATCTGCGCGAGCACTTCGCGATCGATGGGTTCCAGCTTGCCCGGCTCCGGCACGCGGCCGCCGAAATACTTGTGCGTCAGCACCACCGCACGGTTGACGAAGTTGCCGAAAATGGCCACCAGCTCGCTGTTGTGGCGGGTCTGGAAATCCTTCCAGGTAAAGTCGTTGTCCTTGGTCTCGGGCGCATTGGCGGTCAGCACATAGCGGAGCGTATCCTGCTTGCCCGGGAAGTCCTGCAGATATTCGTGGAGCCACACGGCCCAGTTCTTCGAGGTAGAGATCTTGTCACCTTCCAGATTCAGGAACTCGTTGGCAGGCACGTTTTCCGGCAGGATGAAGCCGTCGCCGTAGGCCTTGAGCATCGAAGGGAACACGATGCAGTGGAACACGATGTTGTCCTTGCCGATGAAATGGATCATCCGCGTGTCCGGGCTCTTCCACCATTTCTCCCAACTGTCGGGCAGCAGTTCCATGGTATTGGAGATATAGCCGATCGGCGCGTCGAACCAGACATAGAGCACCTTACCCTCGGCACCTTCCACCGGCACCGGCACGCCCCAGTCCAGGTCGCGCGACACGGCACGGGGCTGCAGGCCGCCGTCGAGCCAGCTCTTGCACTGGCCATACACGTTCGTCTTCCATTCCTTGTGTCCTTCCAGGATCCATTCCCGGAGCCAAGGTTCGTACTCATTCAAAGGCAGGTACCAGTGTTTCGTCAGCTTTTTGACAGGCTCGGCACCGCTCACCTTGGAATGCGGATTGATGAGCTCTTCCGGGCTGAGCGTGGAGCCGCATTTCTCGCACTGATCACCGTATGCGCCTTCATTGCCGCACTTGGGGCAGGTTCCCACGATGTAGCGGTCGGCCAGGAACACTTTGGCTTCCGGATCGTAGAACTGCTCGCTCTCCTTCTCGATGAATTTGCCTTCATCGTAGAGCTTGCGGAAAAATTCGGCGGCGTAACGATGGTGCGTCGGCGAAGTGGTTCGCGAATAGATGTCGAAGGTAATGCCGAAATCGGCGAACGATTTCTTGATGATGTTGTGGTACTTGTCTACGATATCCTGGGGGGAGCATCCCTCCTTGCGGGCCGCGATCGTGATGGGCACGCCGTGTTCGTCGGAGCCGCACACGAAGAGGGTCTCGCGTCCACGCATCCGCAGGTAACGGACATAGATGTCGGCAGGGACATACACGCCGGCCAGATGGCCGATGTGGACAGGACCGTTGGCATAAGGCAACGCGCAAGTGATGAGATTCCTTTTTTTCATAATCTATTCAATTCTTTTGATAATCTGTTCTTTACTGTATTGAGTACCTGCAGGCGTGCAACCAGTTCCCGAAGGTTGTCCTGGTCGCCGCCACGCTGGGCCAGGGTGATTTCCCGGGCCGTGGCGGTACACTGCTGGTCGGTGATGCGGAGTTTATAGAGCAGCACGGATTTGGGCACGGTGCGTCCCAGCGCCTGCTCTTCCGGGGTAATGGATTCCTCGTAGGTGCGCACGGTCAGCGGATGCTCTTCCAGGATCAGGTCGAGCACTGCCCGGGCAACGGCAGGGTCGTCACCTGCGGTAAAATAACGAATGATGCGCTGCTGCATGGCCTCGCTCTCCTCGCGGGGCAGCGTGGCCAGGTAAGCGTAGTAGCGGTCGAAGATGGTGCGGTACAGCTCGTTGACGAACACCAGCTCGTCGTCGGCAAGTGCGTCGCGGATATACTGCGACACGGTCATCTCTTCGTGCTGCTCAGCGCCGTAGTACATGTCTTCCTCGAAGTACATGGGGTATTCCCCGAACTTCACGAGATAGTAGGTCAGCTCCCGCTCGGGCACGGCCAGATAGCCGTCCTTCAGGGCGTAGCGGTCCACTTGTACGGGCCGGGTTACAGCGTCGGCGTCGGGCTGGTCAACAGGAATGAGCTCTTCGGGCTCGGGATTCACGGTCGAGCCGGGAATGACGGAGGTGGATTCGTCGAAACGGCGGCGGGAGCGTTCCAGCGCACGTTTCTTGCGGCGGAATTCAGCAATCGAGGCCAGGATGGAATCGGGCTTCATCTCGAATTTCTCGGCCACCATTTCCACGTACACATTGCGCAGTATGGGATCGGGCACAACGGCCACGCTCTGCACGATGTCTCGGATGACCTGCGAGCGGCGGACCGGGTCGCGTTCCGTCTCTTTCAGCAGCAGCTCGCTCTTGAACGAGATGAAATCCTTTTCGTTTTCTTCGATGTATTCTTGTATCTCAATCAGAGAATGGCTCTTGGCAAAGCTGTCCGGGTCGTCTTCGGGCGGCAGCAGCACCACCTTCACGCTCAGACCCTCCTCCAGTACCAGGTCGATGCCGCGCAGGGCGGCCTTGATGCCGGCCGCGTCGCCGTCGTAGATAATGGTAACTTTGTCGGTGAAGCGCTTGATCAGGCGGATCTGCTCCACGGTCAGCGAGGTGCCCGACGAAGCCACCACGTTGGTGACGCCTGCCTGGTGCATCGAGATCACATCGGCATAGCCTTCCACGAGGATGCATTTGTCACACTTGGCGATGCTGTTCTTGGCCTGGAAGATGCCGTAGAGCGAGCGGCTCTTGTCGTAGATCTCGCTCTGGGGGCTGTTGACATATTTGGCGACGCTCTTGTCGGTCTTGAGCGTGCGGCCGCCGAAAGCGATGACGCGGCCGCTGATGGAATGGATCGGGAACATGACCCGGTCGAAGAAGCGATCGTACAGCTCGCCGGTCCCTTCGCGTTCGAGGCAGAGGCCCGAAGCTACGAGATATTCTTTCTTGTAACCAGCCTTCAGGGCAGCAGCAGAGAGCGTCAGCGGGCGCGAAGCGGCATAACCCAGGCCGAACTTCCGGATGGTCTCGTCGGTAAACTTGCGCTCGTGGAAATAGCTCAGGCCGATGGCCTTCCCTACTTCGCTGTTCCATAGCACGTCGGCATAGAATTTCTGCGCGTACTCGCTTACCACCAGCATGCTCTCATAGCGCATGCGGTTGGCGATCTCCTCGGCTGTCTCCTCTTTCTCGACGATCTCGATGTGATATTTTTTGGCCAGGTAACGCAGCGCCTCCCAATAACTGAGGTGCTCATGTTCCATCAGGAAAGTGACGGCGTTGCCAGCCTTGCCACAGGCGAAGCATTTGAAAATACCTTTGGTGGAGGATACGCTCATCGAGGGATTCTTGTCCTGATGAAAAGGGCACAGGCCTAGATAGTTCGCACCCCGCTTGCGCAGGGAAACGAAATCGCCGATGACCTCTTCGATCCTGACGGCATCCAGAATCTTTTCGACAGTTGCGCGGTCGATCATCCTACCTCCTCAAGAGCTCCAACTCTTCTTTCGTATACAGCAGCCGGTCGAGAATCGGGGACATCTCATCGGTAAACAGATAGGCAGCAATGATGAAAAGTACAATGAGCACGGCCAGGATGAGGAGTACCAGGCGGACGGGACGGAGTTGCCAGCGCTTTTCCTGTACCTCCGGCTCGAAGCGGGCCCAACTGGGCATCGTCGAGGCAGATTCCTGTTCTGGTTCGGGTGCAGGTGCAGTGACGGGCTCGGGCGCAGGAACCGGCGCCTCTTCAGGCTCCCAGACTACCAACGGTTCCGGCACAATCTCCCGTTCCGCTTCTTTTTCGGACACCTTGATCGAGATGGGCTCGAAACCCACGCCGTCCGGCCAGATGTCGAGATGGTCGTCGGGGACGAAGAAAAACTCGTTGCGCGCATTGGCCCGCATCACACCCAGTCCCGGCAGCTTGCAGCTCTTGTGTCCTTCGAGTTCCGAACTGAGCCTGCTCAGGCACCAGCCCAGCTCCACCCCGGCCTGTTCCAGCGACACATCCGATTCCTTCATCACTTTTTCCAGCAGGAGACGGCCCTGTTCCAGTGACACGTCTTCTTTGTGGAACGACATCTTCCGATACGGTGGATGAATGGTGGTCTGGTGGTCGGAATAAGTGGCCGGCTGCAGCTCAGCGGTGAAAATGCCCAGATACGGGACGTCAACCCGGTCGTTTTCCACGATAAGGTCCTTGACGCATTTTGAGAACAGGCTGATGTCCATGATGCTGATCTGGCAATATAATATGCAAAGGTAGATAATAATTTTGTTATTTGAATATTTTGGCATATGGAAGGCAATAACTATTTGATCTTGTTAGTTTATTTTCTATATTTGTAGAGCCAAAGACAATAACAATCATAAATATCAGCGTATGAAAAGACTTAATTATTTATGCATGTCCCTGGCCATGCTCTGCTGCCTGGCAGCAATGAATGCGTGTATTCCGGGGGAACCCCTGCCCAAGGAATTGCAAGGCCTCGTCGGCGAATGGGTGACGGATTTCCCTGAAGAAGGCGTCATCAACAATATGACTTACGACCACGTGATCGAACACTATGCTTTTTTTGAAAACAATACAGGCTATTACGAATGCTTCCACATGAATGGTGACCTGCTGGTCGGTTCCGAGTACCTTCGCGGGGAAGAGGAGAGCAGCTTCCAGTACGGGCTGATTGCCCCGGGATACGTTGGCCTCTACCATTCGAAGGACGATTACTGGTACTTGCGGTTCAACAACGGTGTTCTCCGCGACCCTGATAAAACGGAATATACCCGTGCCAGCGATGAGATGGTGGCGCAGATGACCGCGTGGGCGAACCTGCTGACGCCGGGATGGCTGGGCGAGAAACTCATCGGCAAGTGGATGATCGCGGACGTCGAGGGCAAGCCCGCTCCGA
>Ga0265298_10009159_pt1 | contig 11813 bp, 10 predicted proteins | sample AusTroGonzalo_MG_3_FD_193486 | JGI IMG/M metagenome (GOLD analysis project Ga0265298, IMG submission 193486) | Bovine rumen microbial communities from tropical cattle in Woodstock, Queensland, Australia - Gonzalo_01 | ecosystem: Host-associated > Mammals > Digestive system > Stomach > Rumen ...
ACTGGAGGTAAACGAGGGGATGCTCATTGAGAATATCGTGGCTCAAATGTTGACAGCCAGCGGTAACAAACTCTTTTTCTATAGTAAGTCATCAGAGGAAGCTGAAGAACGTATGGAAATAGACTTACTGCTCCAGAAGGACAAAGTGACCAGCCGTCATAATATCCGTCCGATAGAAGTCAAGAGTGGCAAGAACTACACGTTGTCTTCCCTTACGAAGTGCATGAAGAAGTTTGGAGAATATATGACCTCTCCTACTATTTTGCATGCAGCCGACTTTAAGGTAGAGGGTGATGTCACCTATCTTCCTCTTTACATGACACCCTTATTGTAAATGTGAAGGACATACGGCTGAAAAAGCCATCCTAATCTTGGATAAATGTATATTCTATACTATTACAACCTTGGAAAAGTGTAAGGAAATACATTAAATAACCTTGGAAAAGTGTAATTTGTTTGCAATTCATGCTTGTGTTTAAGCGAAAAATTGTACCTTTCATTCTATTCAAGCAGAAGGAACAGAGAGCCGAACTTGACATTGAGATTGCCGAGAAGCGAGACAGACTCGATGCTGAAAACGGTAATGCCATCAAGTTTGGTGTGGCCAACCTCTTTGGAAAGGGGAAGTATGCTGACATGGAGAAAGAGAACAAGCGACTGAAAGACGAATTGACGAAGCAAAAGGCAGGTCTACAACAGAAATTACAGCAAGTCCTTGATGTAGAACGGAACCGACAGAGCCAACAACTAGCTGCGAAAGACAAGAAAATTGAAGAACTTCAGACCAAATTAAAGGGTGAGGTATTTCGGCATCAGCAGGACAATCAGGAGAAAGACAGAATCATCCGACTAAAAGAGAGTGTCATTAATGATTATCGTGAACGGCTTGGCCATTATCTGTCAACCCTCTCTGAACTCCTTCGAGGGGCGGTAAAGGCAGTCATCGATTATGTTCAGTCTGGCTATCGCAGTTTCAGTTATCGTCAGGATTGCGATGTTAGAAGCTATATAAATGGCCAGACAGACAAGGATGAAGCCGCAAATACGGTGCTTAATGCATCACGCCCCTTTTTGAAAGCCAATGAATGTGAGCGTGTTAAAGGACAACTCTCCTATATCGTTAATGACATGAAGGAAGAACAACAGCAAAGTCGAGGCCGTGGATTCCATATGTAATACTCTGTACAAATCTGGGCAGTGTCGGCACGAGGCTGACAACTGCCCATCAAAACGAGAGAGATTTATAGTCGGTTCTTTTCGTCATTACCTGCACCAGTACCTTTGTATTTGCTGCGTTTGGCGTTGAAATTGTAGGTTACTTGGAGCGATATGCAACGCGTATAGTTATAGCAGTCCTTTGTGCTTTCTGCACCTTGACCATACATCGTCCAGCGTTCACGCCAGGTCTTGAAGATGTCAGAAACCATAAGATAGACTGTCCACGTGTCTTTTGCAAATGACTTGCGCAGGGTTAAATCGACGGAGAAACCTTCACGCTTCATTCGGAAACCACTGTACTGACGAGTGGCACCTTGCAAGGAGAGGGTAGCCATCAATGATTCATTGAACGTGTAGCGGTTATTGAGCCTGAAGCCGAATCCAGGTTTGCTGAGGGATTCGCGTGAACCATAGCCCTGCGTGTCGAAGAACTGCTGCTGGTAGTTCACCTCCACCATTGGCTGGTACTTGCCGAATCGTGGTGAGAATGAGATGGAGGCATAGAGCATCTGCTGATGGTCGAAATTCCTGTTGGTTGTAAAGGCTATCTCCTGCTGGTCGAGTAGCGATTTAGTCCATACCATTGCGTCCTTTACATACTTATGTCCGAGGGAGGCGTACACCCACTTGTAGATAAGGCTTGCCTCGGTACTATAGACTCGTTCTGGCAGCAGCGTTGGGTTACCTCCTTCGTACAGGTAACGATTGTCATACTGCATATAATTGCGTAGGCTTCGATAGCTTGGGCGGTGCATCTTCTCATTAGCATTAAGTTGCAGGCTCCATTCGCCGCGTTGCCATGAAAGTGAGAGATTGGGAAATACATTGTTATAACGCCGGCTGGCATCGTCCTGCCTGACACCCTCTGAGAAGTAATCGCGGACAACATTCTCGTAGCGGAGTCCCACCCCGATATTCCAACGCTTTAGCGATAGAGAGTATTGAGCAAACCCTGACAAATTACGTTCGTGAATATCCGTCTCGGAAGAGGGTACGTATTGCTCCAGATTACGAAACAAACCATGAGACTTGGTTTTTGATATTTCAGTTCCAAATGACAGCTTACCACCCAGTAACGGATAGTCGAACATTAGTTTTGCAGCATAGACCTGACTATGCTGACGGCTGTCGGAGTGAACATTGCGGTTGCCCAATTCCTGACTTATCTCTACTGCTTCATCATCCCTGCCACTACGATAGTTGAAGTATGAGCCGTTAAAATCAATGCCAAGACGGCCCAACTTTCCAACATAATAGATGTTGGCTGTGTGCTGCTGGTGGTCGTTCTCAAAAACTTCTGTCATATCCACAACACCTTCCGGCTGACCATTCCGTAGAATGGTCTGATGGCTGCTACCCTTGGAACGGCCATGCAAGCTTCCGTAATACTGGTACGAAGCTCCAACGGAGTTGCTGTCGTTGACATAATAATCGGTGGCAAAGTATTCTGACAGAGCCGTATTACTCATCTCAACAGGAATTTTCTGGCTGATATGGATTTGGTTTTCGTCAGTAAGCAGATTTATATCAAGCTGGTTGTCCTCGCCGCTTTTGTACGCATTAATATAGGTACTATTGATAATCTCAAACTTCTTCGTCTGATATTTCAATGTCAACTGGTCGAAGCCCGACATCCATTTGTTGTATGAACCGTATGCATCGTTACGGATGCTGAATCCGTTGGCTTGACGATGCTTCGTCTTGATGCGGATGACAGCCTCCACCTCGGCATCGTATTCGGCTCCGGGGTTAGTGATGACTTCTATAGACTTGATGTCTTCCGATTTCAATTCTCGCAGTTCCAGACTGTTTGTCATGCGCTTGTTGTTGATATAGATGAGCGGTGCGCCTTTGCCAAATACAGCGACGGCATCATTGTTCACCGACACACGCGGCAGTTGGCCAAGCACGTCAAGTGCAGTTCCCATTTTCGCAAGGATAGTGTTTTCTATTGCCACCTCCATGCCGCCTGTAGTCATCTTCATCGTTGGCTTGTAGCCCTTCACGGTTACGCCATTCAAAGTGTAGTTGTCCAGCTGTAAGCGAATAGTCCCCACTTCTGGTCGGCCGCATATCTTGTATATGGTCTTGTAACCGATGTATGAAATTCGGGCAAGAACGTTATCTTGTTCGTAGGGAATGGCAAAGTAGCCGCTCTCATTGCTGACTCCACCACTGAGCAATGTTGAGTCGGAAGGGTTAAGAATGGCAATGTTTGCATATGCCAACGGCAATCCCTGTTCGTCAACGATAGTACCTGTTAGATGGCAGTCTGTCTTGTGGGTACACTCCACGAAGATTTTCTTTTCCTTCGGATTGCTTGTATCAACAGTCAAGCGAATGGGATAGAAGCCTATCATCTGCAGGATGGCATCGGGCAGAGTTTTGCGGTTTACGGTAGTGGTGATGCGGAAGTCCTCCAGTTCATTGTAGAGGAACATGATGGCGTAGTCTGTCTGTTGCTCTGCAAGCCCGCTGAGAGCATCGGATAGAGACACATTATTATATTCATGGGATATGCGTTTCATTCCCGAGCTATGCTCGCCTACCCGTAGCCTTTGAGCCTGTGTGCTGACAGTCAGCAGCAGGGCAAGAAAGATGAGTGTGATATGTCTATTCATGGCGGCTGACTATTCTACAATGATTTGACTATCCTTTCGTGTGACGGTCAGACGCTCGAACTGGTTAAGGTCGCTGATGACCTGATTGATGCCCTGCTGTGGGTTCCATACAAAGCGGAAACGGAATTGTCGGGCTTCATCGTTGGTAAAGATGACCTTGACATCGTAGTGAGCGGCTATCTCTGGCAGCATCTTCTCCAGTGGGATGTTGTCGTAAATGATAGGCTGCACGGTGACAGTATCTTTGGTAAGCGTATCGGCAGGGAGTGTTGTGACGGACGTTGTCACGTTTTCCGTAATTTCAGTTTGTGGAGTTTCTTGCTTCTGGTGCTGTCGGACGATGTGGATAGCGGCGAAGGCAATGCCAGATACAAGTAGCACACCAATGAAAGATGCAGCTATCTTCATCCAGCCAAAGCCATACTGTTTATGTTGAAGTTTCTGGTTAAAACGTTGCCAGGCGGCGTCCACATCAACAGGCTTTTGGTTCTGACGATGGCGGCTGCTACGCTTGGCTTCTACCATGAGGCGGTAGGTCTCACGAGTATCTTCATCACGATTTACGATGTCTTGGATCTGCTGCTCGGTATATGCATCGGGATTATCGAGCATTTCCAATAGTTGGCGGATGTTTTCGTTGGTCGTTTCCATTGTTGTTGTCATTTAATGTTTCTCGAAGTGATGTCTGATTTGCTGAATGCTCTGCATGAGATACTTGTAGGCGGTATTCGGATTCAGGCCAAGTCGACGGGCAATCTCGCTAACGGTCAGGTCTTCATCGAAATGGAGGTGAAAGATACTGCGGTGCGGCTCTTCCAGTTGTTCGTCCACGTAAGCGCCAATGTCTTCGAGCCGTTCCAACCGCTTGTCAATGGGTTGCAGGTCGGCTTCGTCCTCTATAGGCATCAAGCCCTTCACTTTGTCATGAAGTTGCATCTGCCGGATTCTGTTCAGACAGGCATTACGCACAGCTGTCAGCAGATAACTGTCATTCTTTGGCGCAATGTCACTGTCAGCCACACGCAAGAAGATGTCCTGCACCACGTCCTCAGCCTCTTCGTCATCACCCAGCAAGACACTGGCCAGATGAATCATCTCGCTGTAGTTCCGGCAGAAAAGCTGTTCAAGTATTCTCTGTTCAAGCATATCAGTCTATTCATATTTGCACCCCACTAATGAGGCACGTCTATATATAAGACACTTCAGACCCATCGTTTTTTTACGGAAACACCAACTTTTTTCATTTTTTCTTCAATTTTTCCTGTTTTATTGTAAAAATCGGGTACAAAGATATAGCTATTTATTTGAATAGCATGAAGAAATTGCAAGAAATGCCATAATATTGCAAGGTGTTGCACCGAATTTCATAAGTTGACTTTTGACTCGCGAATTTCGCCCGAATTTCACCGAGAGGAAACAAAAAGCGGCTACAAATCTTGTAACCGCTTGATTATCAGAGGTGGACCAGCCAGGGCTTGAACCTGGGACCTCCAGATTATGAGTCTGTTGCTCTAACCAACTGAGCTACAAGTCCGGGCAAAATATGCTTTTGCGGCTGCAAAGGTACGAGTAATTCGTGAAATATCCAAATAAATTGTGTAAAAAGACGTAAATCAATAGCGTTTCTTTTGCATTTTGCTCACTTATTCGTAACTTTGCACCCACATGAAAACAATATTCTTCCCCGATCAGACGCTTAATGATGGTACCTATGTTGCCACCATCGGCTTCTTTGACGGTGTGCATCAGGGGCATCAGTTCCTCATGGCGCGACTGAAAAGAGAGGCTGCAGCACGCGGTATGCGGTCAATGGCTATCACCTTTGAGAGTCATCCGCGACAGGTGGTGCAGAGTGGGTGGAAACCGGAACTGCTGACTGACCTCCACGAGAAGCTGCGCCTGCTGAAGGCTACGGGTATCGATACCGTTGTGGTGCTGCGCTTTAATCGTCAGATGGCGGCCTTCTCGGCTCGCGACTTCATGCAACTGATGTATGAGCGCATGGGGGTGCGTGTGCTGCTTACGGGCTACGATAACCGTTTTGGGCACGACCGTACCGAGGGCTTTGAGGATTATCAGTGCTACGGACGTGAACTGGGCATTGAGGTGTTATGTGCCGATGCGTTGGCCGTGGGACGCCTGAATGTGAGTTCTTCGCGCGTACGCCAACTGTTGAAGGAGGGTGACGTGGAAGAGGCCTATAACTGCTTGGGACGTGCTTATTGCCTGGGAGGACAGGTGGTTCATGGTGAGCAGATTGGTCGCACCATCGGGTTCCCCACTGCCAACCTGCAACCTGATGAAGGTAAGCTCATCCCTATGGATGGCGTCTATGCCGTGATGGTTGATATTGATGATGAGACGCATGCCAAGGGTATCATGAACATCGGCACACGACCTACGTTCAACGGCGCGGGTCGCACACTGGAGACCAACCTCCTGACGCCCATTGGCGATATCTACGGCCATCGACTGAACATCCATTTCATTGCCCGTCTGCGCAGCGAACAGCAGTTTGCCTCTGCTGAGGCCCTGGCTCTTCAGATTCAGAAAGATAAAGAACAAGCAGAAAAGATACTTAACACATTATGAAGAATAAACTAACGATGCCATTGACGGCCATTGCTTATATCGTGGCCTTTATCGGCATACAATTCCTGGTGCAGTCCGTTACATTGGTAGTAGAGACGCTTATCAACCACGACACGAATTACAGGTTAGACAGTCTCGGTCTTCTCATCTCTACTGGCACTTTCTCTTTGGTTACCATCGCCCTTTTTGCCTGGTTGAAATGGACGCCTATGAAGAAGACATTCATCATGTCGCGTCCGTGGATGACGCTGTTCTGGTGTGTCGTGGCATCGCTGGGTGCTATCATTCCCTCCATGTTCCTTCAGGAACTGATGCCTGAATGGTCGGATAGTATCCAGCGTTATATAGAGGAAGTGGCAAAGAGTATGTTAGAGATCATGAACATCAAGGGCGGCTATGCCGTAATCTGCCTGTTGGCACCGATAGCCGAGGAGATGGTGTTCCGTGGTGCAGCCCTCAGGAAGTTACTGGAGTGGCAGCCTGAGCGCCGTTGGCTCATGATATTCCTCTCGGCCCTGCTCTTCGCCTTGGCTCATGCGAACCCTGCGCAGTTTATCCATCCGTTGCTCATCGGATTACTTCTTGGTTGGATGTACGAGCGTACGGGCAGCATCATCCCGGGCGTCATCTATCACTGGGCTAATAACACCGCCGCTTATCTGTTGGCACGTATCTATCAGGATCCAGATATCACCATGACCGATATCTTCGGAACGCAGCAGCATGCCTTGCTGGCAACCCTCTTCTCTCTGCTCATCTTCATCCCCGCCGTCTATCAGCTGAATCTCTGGATGAAGAAGCGTTGACGTTCCTGCGTGTAGATTCAACAGAAAAGGGTTTTCAGGTTTTTTGTCAAAGACATCAAAAAAAGCCATCCGTCGCGGGTGGCTTTTTATGTCCTTTCGAAGTTTTCTCAACTTCCAGAAAGCAATGTTTTAATCCTAAAAAATGAATGTTTTAATAATATAGAGAAAGCATAGAAATGTAATCTATTCCAGATAGCCCGTAGGCTTGTAAAGCGAATCGCTCATCAAGGAATCTACGCCTAAGTCATAAGCCATTGCCGGCTCATTACCCGTAGTGGTGTTCTCCAAAGCATAGTCCGACTGGTCAGCCCATACCTTGTCATCCTTGAACGACTGGTTCAGCGCGGTGGTCAGCGTGATGAGGATAGCCACCACTGCTGCTGCACGCATCAACGGACGGAAGCGCTCTGCCAGCGAGATGGTGCGAGCCTTCACCTCAGGCTTCTCCTCTATCATCTGCAGCATACGCTCATCAAAGTCATCGCCCAGCACCTCGTCCTGTTCGAACGAAGCAAACAACTCGCGGTAGGGGCGCAGGCTCTCTGGCAACTCCTCCTCGCTCTGCTCGAAGAAAGCCTTCAGAATCTGCTCCTCTTTCAAGGTCGTCTCGGCCTCGAAATAGCGATCCATTAACTGTTCGATGTACTTATAATCCATATTGCTCTTGTTTCAGATATTCTTGTTTAATACTTTGTCGGGCTCGGAAGATGTTGACCTTTACCTGTTGCTCGGTGATATCCATCACGGCGGCTATCTCTTTGTAGCTCTTTCCCTCCACGTCGCGCAACTGCATGCAGGTGCGTTGTTTCTCGGGTAGCAGGTCCATCAGCCTCCTTACGCGTTCCACCTTATCGCGCTGCATGGCCTGTTCCTCAGGATTTGCGCTGTATGAGTGGTCGGGTGCGTCGTGCCCTTCTTCGTCGAGTGATGCGTCTTGGTTGCCGGCTCGTTTTGTCTTGTCGAGTGCCAGGTTTCGGCATATTGTCATGCAGAAGGCCTCCATCGACTCTATCTGCTGCCATTGTTCCCGGCGGTTCCAGACTTTCATCATTGTTTCCTGCACCACATCCTCGGCATCGTCTCTATTGAGGGTGATGCGAAGTGCCAGGCGGAAGAGTTCATTCTTCAGCGGCAACACGTCGGTGCGAAAACTGATTTCTTTCATCCTCTCTAAATATTAAGACGATTGAGTTGATGCAAAGTTACAGAAAAATAGCGAAAAAATAAAATTTTTTTCCGTCTTTAATGGCTTTGTGAAAAAAAATGGGTACATTTCATGGTTTTGTCTTGGTCTTGTCAAAGGCCGTGAGCACGTCATTCGCACCCCTTGAGCACGGCGTTCGCACCCCTTGAACATGCTACTGAAGCGCCTTGAGCACGCAGCTCGCTAAGCAGCACTGACAATTAATTACAAATGACAGATGACAGTTAAAAATCACAACCATTGCACACCCCTCATCCCTCATACTCTTTCCTTTATACCTCTATATATATCTATTTATTATTATTTATATTATTATATATATATTATAATATATATATAATAATAAATATATATATTAAAGTACCATTATAGGGTGGTAGTGCATTATTTTGCAACTGTCATTTGTCATCTGTAATTAGGTACTTGCGCTCGATAATAAAAACAAAAAAAAAGATTTTTGTTTTGTATTGTTCTCACTTATTCGTACCTTTGCAGTCGGAAATTTATATTCTTCTCAAAAACATGAAAGAACTAGCCCTGAAGTACGGATGTAATCCGAATCAGAAACCTTCCCGCATTTTTATGAACGATGGCACCGAACTGCCTATCGAAGTTGTTAACGGCCGCCCTGGCTACATCAACCTGTTGGACGCATTGAACTCCTGGCAGTTGGTGAAAGAGTTGAAACAGGCCACTGGTCTGCCCTCTGCAGCCTCATTCAAGCACGTATCACCTGCTGGTGCTGCTGTAGGTCTGCCCCTGAGCGACACGTTGAAGCACGTCTATTTCGTGAATGACATCCCTGGCTTGGACGAGAGCCCTATTGCCTGCGCATATGCCCGTGCTCGCGGTGCTGACCGTATGTCGTCTTATGGTGACTTCATTGCCCTGAGCGACACCTGCGACAAGACCACAGCCCTGATTATCAAGCGCGAGGTAAGTGATGGTGTCATTGCTCCCGACTACACCCCTGAGGCTCTGGAAATCCTGAAGGATAAGCGTAAGGGCACTTACAACGTGATTAAGATTGACCCCGCCTACAAACCCGCTCCCGTAGAGACGAAGCAGGTATTCGGCGTTACCTTCGAACAGGGACGTAACGAGATTCAGTTGGACGATCCCGCTTTGTTCGAGAATATCCCCACACAGAACAAGACCTTCTCTGCTGAGGCACGTCGCGACCTGATGATTGCCCTCATCACTTTGAAATATACACAGTCAAACTCCGTTTGCTACGTAAAGGACGGACAGGCTATCGGTATCGGTGCCGGTCAGCAGAGCCGTATCCACTGTACCCGTCTTGCTGGTCAGAAGGCCGACATCTGGTGGTTGCGCCAGCACCCCAAAGTGCTCGCCCTGCCTTTCAAGGAGGGAATTCGTCGTGCTGACCGCGACAACACCATCGATGTATATATCTCTGAGGACGAGCATGATGACGTGCTGCGCGATGGCGCTTGGCAGCAGTTCTTCTCTGAGAAGCCCGAGGTTCTCACCCTGGCTGAGAAGAAGGAATGGATTGCTAAGAACACCGAGGTAAGCCTGGGTAGTGATGCTTTCTTCCCCTTCGGCGATAATATTGAGCGTGCCCACAAGAGTGGTGTGCAGTATATCGCTCAGGCAGGTGGCTCAGTACGTGATGACCATGTGATTATGACCTGCGATAAATACGGAATCGCAATGGCCTTCACAGGTGTACGCCTGTTCCATCATTAATAATAGGCTCATTAAACACATTAAATTCATTAATTATGGTTGGCGAAGACGATTTTCAGAGTATCCTGGAGAATGGTATTTCTTTTGGCCGAGGCGGCGAAAGAAAAGACCCCAATGAAGGCAAGGTGAAAACCAAAGCCAAGAAAAAGCAGTATATCACTGGTGCTCACGGTAGCGGTTCCGCTAGGCAAAAAGCTAAGTACAGAGAGCAGCGAGCCAACCGTAAACACTGATTTAATATACTGTGTTACATATTGAAAAGTTTATGAAACATCCGATGCAGTCAATGCACCGGATGTTTTGTATTTTTGCACGGTAAAACCATAAAACTGTAAACATTAACATGAAAACTAAAGTTGTGATGGCTGCTTTATGCGCCGTAGCTATTCAAAACGTCAGTGCACAAACGCAATATCCCTGGCAGGACACTAAGCTACCGAGGACCCAACGCGTAGAGAACCTACTGGGAATGCTGACACCCGAGGAAAAAGTAGGACTCATGATGAACAAGAGCATCTCCATCGATAGACTGGGTATCCCGTCGTACAACTGGTGGAGTGAGGCTTGTCATGGTGTGCGCCAAGGTGACTACACCGTATATCCACAGCCCATCGGTATGGCAGCAGCCTTCAATGCAAAACTGGTGTATGACGTCTTCTCACAGGTGAGTGACGAGGCACGCGCCAACTGGAACCGCTCTGACCACAGCGTGAAGCATGTGGGCATGGGCGAGACTTACTATCCTGGTAATCCCGAACTTACTTTCTGGTGTCCTAACGTAAACATCTTCCGTGACCCCCGTTGGGGACGCGGTCAGGAGACCTGTGGTGAGGACCCCTATATGAATGCCGTGCTGGGCGTACAGACCGTGCTAGGTATGCAGGGCAACAACGACCAGTATATCAAGACACATGCTTGTGCCAAGCACTATGCCGTACACAGCGGACCAGAGCCTCTGCGCCACTCCATGAACGTAGAGCCCACGAACCGCGACCTCTGGGAAACCTATCTGCCTGCCTTTAAGGCCTTAGTGAAGAAAGGAAACGTGAGGGAGGTGATGTGTGCCTATCAGCGTTTTGAAGGCAAGCCCTGCTGCTCAAGTGACCGTCTGCTCATTGATATCCTGCGCAACAAGTGGGGTTACGACGGACTGGTAGTGACCGACTGTGACGCTATCAACAACTTCTTCAATCGCGGTCAGCACGAGACCCACAAGGACCCACTGTCAGCTACGGTTGATGCCGTGCTCAACGGTACCGACCTGGAGTGTGGAAAGGTGATGATGAATCTCACCGATGGTTTGCAGAAAGGACTCATCAAAGAGAGCGACCTTGACAATCACCTGCGTAAGACCCTGATGGGGCGCTTCGAACTGGGTATGTTCGACCCCGCCGAGATGCTGCCTTGGGCTAATCTCCCTGCTTCAACCATCAGTTGCGAGAAGCACGACCAACTGGCTACTCAGGCTGCACGCGAGTCAATGGTACTGCTGCACAATAGCGGCATTCTACCCCTCTCAAAAAGCATTAAGACACTGGCCGTACTCGGTCCTAATGCCGATGATGTAGAACTGCTGAACGGTAACTATGGCGGCACACCTACCAAAGAGCACCAGCACTCGCTGCTCGAAGGCATCAAGAACGCTCTGCCCAACACGAA
>Ga0265298_10009160_pt1 | contig 11812 bp, 8 predicted proteins | sample AusTroGonzalo_MG_3_FD_193486 | JGI IMG/M metagenome (GOLD analysis project Ga0265298, IMG submission 193486) | Bovine rumen microbial communities from tropical cattle in Woodstock, Queensland, Australia - Gonzalo_01 | ecosystem: Host-associated > Mammals > Digestive system > Stomach > Rumen ...
CGCGTCTCCTGGAAAGACTTCGTCCATGCATGGCCGTAAATCACTTGCCAGACCTTTGTGCCGTCGAGCCGGAAGCAGGTCAGCTGCTCCTGCTGCTCGTCCTCGGTGAGACCGGCAGTGTAGATGAAACCGTCGCTGACCAAGGCGCTGGAGTTGCCCTTCCCTGCGTCGTTGACCACCCAAAGTTTCTCGGGACCGCCGTCGGGCCATTCCTTCAGGAGGTTCTTCTCGTCGGGATAGATGCCGCAGTGGTTGGCGCCGCGGAAGTCGACGTGCTGGGCGTGGAGCCCGATAGCGCTGAACGCTAAGAGAGATAATAATATATGTTTCATATCTTGTGTTGGTTATTAACGGATTGATTGATCATGAATCTGATACCATAATACAATAGAAGGCAGATGACGATGAGGACGGCGAATGCTAGTAGCAGTGTACCTTTGCCGGCGCCGCCGATGTTGGCGCTGATGCTGATGACGGAGCCGGTGGCACCGACGGCGACAGCGTAGAGTGGCACGAGGAGGTTCTCGCGCAGGAGCAGGTTTTGTATCAGACGGTCGCCGAAGCCCATCGCGCGATACTGGCGGATGGTGGCGGTCTGCGCCGTGAGGTTCTTGCGAACGATAATCATCAGGCTGAAGATGCCGAGGAGCAGGCCCAGTCCGCCCAAGGTCAGGAAGATGAGCAGATAGGTCTCGGTCACCTCGAAGAACATCTGGATGCGCTCCCCGACGGTCTGGATGTTGAGGCCGTATTCGTTCAGGGCGGTGGAGAGTATCTCGGCAGCCTCGTCGGGACGGGAGGACTTCATCAGCAGCACCTCAACGCCGGACTCCTTCGGCCACAGACGGCGGAAGTCCTCGGCAGACATGATGGCGTTGCCGTGGAAGATGCCCGTGGGATACGTGCCGGCAATGACCACAGGCACCGTCTTGCCGCGGTCGTTCTGATAGTAGAGCGTGTCGCCCACCGATTTCTTCAGGCTCCAGATGAGTGATTCTTCGTCGATGAAAACGGCAGGGTTCGAGATTTGAGGTGAGAGGCCGAAAGGCTCCATGTATTTGAGGTCGACGCCGAGTACGGTGGGCGTGCTGACCTGATTGAGGTTGAGACAGCTGGCTTCGTCCTGCGTGTGACGCAGGAAACCGAGGAACTGTGTGCTGTCGGGCAAGGATTCGAGCGACAGCTTCTGGCGGACAGCCGGATTGTTCAGGTCGTATTGTATGGGCACGCGACTATCTACATAATACTGATAGCCGCCCGTCGTCTCAGTCGTCTGACTGAAATCCGGACGGTTCAGGCCTACGGCAAACACGGTGAAGACGCCCAACGCGAGGGCCCAATATGCCAACAGATGCTGCTTCAGCGAGGCACGGACAGACTGCCATACCATCTGCGTGCGATTCATTTCCCCAGATTGGCGGCGCAAGATGTAAAGACGGAGGAATAAGCCCCAGGTGAGAATCCACAACAGTCCGCAGACGATAAACAGCACCATGTTGTGGAGGAAGATGAAGTTTATGGCAATCAAGATCGTCGTTAGCAGCAACAGCCCGATGAACAGACAGCCGTTCCAACTACGTTTCTGTGTTGCTTCGATGTGCTCGCCCTGTTTCTGTCTGAGCATCGTCCTTATGACCCACCACAAGACTGCGGCGCAGATAAGCAGGGCGACGAGCCAACCGACGATGACCGTCAACGGCCGGATGTGCAGGGCGAATCCTTCGGTGTGCGTGGCTCCGCTCCAGACGTTGCCGAGTAGCCACAGCGTCAGGCCCGAATAGAGCAGACCCGCAAGGACGCCAAGAGGTGAGGCGCAAAGCATGGTGGTGAAGGCTTCGCGGTAAAGGTTTCTGAATATCGTCGCGTCGGCGAAGCCCATCTGCCGATAGAGGGCAATCTCGCTGCGGCGCTGGGTGAACATCTCTACCAAGGGGTTCTTCATCAGCAGAATAGCAGAAAGGATGATGAAGAAACCGAGGGCGAGGAACAGACTCGCAAAGTCCACGCCGCCCGTAGCACCCTGCAAACCCTGTGCGCGGGGATGAATGACCTGCATGCCAGCGTCGTGCGGTGTAAGCTTGATATCGGGGCGCGATATGAAGTGCAAGGCGGTGGCACTGCCGAACGCATTGCTCCAATCAGCACTAACGGCCTCGTAGCTGACGATGGCCTTGGGCGTCTGGTGATAAGCGTACCAGAAATCCTCGTCCTCCTTCTTCACGCGCTCCATCTTGATAGGCAGATCGCTGTCCCAGTCGGTGCATTTCTCCACGTGGCTCAGGCCGGGAAACTCCGCAATCAATAGACTGTCGCGCATGAAATCAGCAAGCGGCACAATGCGCTTCACCCTGAACATCTGCCCATGCGTCTCAAGGTTCTTCAGATCCTTAGCAATGTAATAGCTCATGTCTATGGAGTCGCCCTCCGAGACATGCAAACGCTTGGCAGCATAATCAGACAGAATCATATCCTGACCGTCGAGCGGTTCGCCTTGCCATTCGCTGACTGCCGTCACGAAGGAGTAGGGGATGGTATCGCGGCCATTGACAAGGTCGTTGACAAGATAAGAGAAATACAATTCGCCTTTGCACTTCTCCACGATGTCGTTGGGGATGAAGATACCGTCGCTGGTGAGCGCCGAGTCTGTCATGTGGATGCCCGACAACTCCGGCGTCCAGCAGTCGTTCAACTGTTCTTCGCTGATGATATCGTTGGAGAGCACGAGGTTGATTTTGCCCTCTAATTCCATCTTCTCCGCCAACTCCTGTCGGTTGACGAAGATATTCAGCGGCAAGGTCTGCTCATTCTTCAGCAGCAGGTTGCCGCCCTTTTCCACGCTCTTCACGCCAGCCACATGGACACGCATCTGTGTGGCATAACTCTTGGTGACGAAAAGACTTCCCGACGGGACTAAGTTGTGGGAGGGAAGATGCAGAACAATATCCTCCTGACCTCCTATCTTGGCACGAAGCGGCTCGTTGATGATGACCTCGACTGGCGACAATGAATCAGCATCTGTACCCCACACATAGACAGGCAGGAGCTTATTGTCCACTGACACAAAACCATCCATTAGCAGATAGCCTTGCGCATCCTTCAGCAAAGTCTGCTGCATCAATTTGTCGCTCATGAACCCCGTACCGCTGGTGATGATGGTCTCGGTCTTTCCCAACCGTTCACTCACTCGCTGCACCAACGTTCCGCGTACCGAGTCGCCCAACAATAGGCTACCCGTCAGTACCGCCGTCATCAGAATGACAGCGAAACTGACTAACCGGTAAAACCGTCGGTAGTGCTTCCGGCTTTGTGCTATGAGCGATTTCTTCAATTCTTCAATTCTTCAATTCTTCAATTCTTCAATTCTTCAATTTTCCATCGGCCAGATGGAAAATTGTCTTCGCCACCTTGGCCATCTCTGCGGAGTGGGTGGCCATGATGATGGTGGTATGCAACTGGTTGTTCACCTGTTGGAAGAGCTTGGCAATGGTCTGCGCGTTGGCGGCATCTAACTGTCCCGTCGGTTCGTCGGCCAGCAGAATGGCGGGCTGGTTGATGAGTGCCCGACAAATAGCCACACGTGTCTGTTCGCCACCAGAGAGTTGTGTCACCGGACTGTCTTTCAGCGCAGCGATGCCCATGAACTCCAGCAACTCCATTGCCCGCTGCTCTTCCTCTTCCGTCGATGCCGATTTTGTGGCGAGCGTCGGCAGCAGGATGTTTTGAAGCACCGTGAACTGCGGCAGCAGCCGATGGTCCTGATAGACGAAACCAATCTCCTTGTTGCGTAACTGGCAAATCCTTTCTGTCAATCCCCCTCTATCGGAGGGGTTAGGGGAGGCTTCTTCACCACGTATCAGGTATCGTCCCTCATCGGGTGATACTAACGTTCCGAGGATGTTCAGCAGCGTGGTTTTCCCCGCTCCCGACTCTCCGGTGATGGCGATGAATTCCCCTTCCTCCACCTGCAGCGAGAGACCGTCGAGCACCGTCAGCGCCCGCTGTCCGTCAGCAAATCGTTTCGTTATATTTTCAAGTTCTATCATTTATATTACTTCAATTCTTCAATTCTTCAATTCTCCCCAAAGCACATTAGCGTTCCTCTACTGGTTAATATATAGAAGCGGTTACCGATGATGGCTGGCGAGGCGATAATCTGTTCGCCCGCTTCGTAATGCCACAGTTCGGTGCCGTCCTTACTATCAAGTATCGATACATGGCCGTCCTTGGTGCAGACGAGCACTTTATCCTGCGCCACTAACGGCGAACACTCGCCCGTCATGCCACGCAGCATTTTCCGCCAGCGCATCTGGCCCGATTCCCGATTAATGCAACTGATATATCGGTCGCCCGACAGGATATATACATCGGTACGCGTGAGCGTCGGCATTGACACCACACCGCCATCCTGCCCCTCATTATCTTCTGATGATGCCAGCAGTTTTCGATGGCTCGCAATCTTTCCGCCTTCGAGCGTCATTTCATACACGTTTCCATTGTAGTCACAGGCGCAGGCCACCCCGTCGAGGATGGCGGGTGAGGCTGGCACGTAACTGTCAAGTTCAAGCGAGTCTGTCATCACGCCCGTAGCCACATCAACCACTCGCACCCAAGCGTCACAGCCGCCGAACATGATATAGTTCTTCCAGACAGCTGCCGTGCCATTGATGTAATAGCCCGTCTCAAACTGTCCTTTCTTGCGACCCGTATTCTTGTCGAGCGTGTACATACTGCCGTCGTAACTGCCCACAAGCAACTGATCGCCGACGAGGTTGGGAGAACCAGATATCTGACCCAACGTCTCATAGTTCCATACCACCTGCTGACGATTGATGGAGAAAGCATTGACATAGCCGTCAATCCTACCCACATACAGCATCGAGTCATCCACGACAAATGACGCTTCGACAGCTGTCTGGAAATCATGCACCAGCACGGAGTCGCCCTCTGGTGAGAACCGGCGCAGGCGTCCCTTTCGGTCGAGGGTATAGACCATGCCGTCGTATACGATGGGGGCAGCTACCGTACGCGACTGTACCGTTCTGCTCCACAGCAGTTTGGGCGATGCAGGAATGTCACATTCTGCATAGCCACACAGCGACGGCGAACCTCGGAAGATTGTCCAGTCACGACTCAGGCCGTCCTCAACATAATCACTCGTCACGGCGCAACTCACGCACAAACAGAGCACCAGTGGGACATAAGTCAGCCAACTTTTCATCTACATTCTTTTTATTCTCTTCAGGGATGATCACTTGCATGTCATATCCCCGATACATAAACGTGAAACCATTCTGAGAGTTGTACACACACAGACCGCAACGGATGCACTTGGCGGGTTCGAAATACAGGTGACCGCAGACGTGTATCTGTTCTTTCTCACCAACGGGGGCTATAGGACCGAAGCGCGTCCACTTCGCCTTCATCTGCACAGACAATTCCCTCAGTTTGCATTTCTCCTTACCCTCACAGACACCACAGCGAGCACCGTGATCACTCAACAAAAGTTCGATGCCCATCTTCCGAAGTTCCACAACTTCTGTCGATTCGGTATCAATCTCCATGCCCTCGCGTGGAAAAGTGCTGCAACTGGGAATCATCTGTCCACTTCTCACATCCTTTACCATGCATACCATGCACGATGCCTGATGCTCGGCGTCGGGCGCATAGCACAGCGACGGTATCTGCAGCCCGCGCTCACGCAGTTCCTCAATCAGCACACGCTGTCCCGTCACCTCTATCTCGTTGCCATTGACTTTAATCTTCATTGCTCTTCACTTTTATGATTGCATGATAATCACAAACCTCCATACAGAGTCCACACTGAGTGCAGCGCTCCACATCGATGTGGTGCTGCTCGTAAGGCGTATATTCAATAGCCTCCGACGGACAGTTACGGGCACACTTGGTACAGCCGACGCAGTCATCGGTAATCGTCAGCTTCACCATCTGTTTGCAGACACCGGCCCGACAGATGCCCTGCACATGCTCCTCGTATTCCTTTCGGAAATAGCGCAGTGTGGAAAGCACGGGATTGGGGGCTGTCTTGCCTAAGCCACAGAGTGCCGACACCTTGATACTCTTGGCCAACTGCTCCAGACGGTCGATATCTTCCATCGTGCCTTGACCTGTCGTCAGTTTGTCGAGTATATCCAACATCCGACGGGTGCCAATCCTGCAGAACGTACATTTGCCACACGACTCCTGGGCGGTGAACTGAAGGAAGTAGCGCGCCACATCGACCATACAACTCGACTCGCCTAATACCACCAAACCACCAGAGCCCATGATGGCTCCCATCTTGTTGAGGCCATCGAAGTCCACCTCCGCATCGCAGAGTTCAGCGGGGATACAGCCGCCGGAGGGACCACCTGTCTGAACGGCTTTCAAGGCCTCGGCTTTCATTTCTTCTTTAGCACCAATTTGTTTGCTTTCCACGCCACCACCAATCTTCTCAACGATGTCGCGCAGTGTGGTGCCCATCGGAACCTCAATCAGTCCACCGTGGTTCACTCGGCCAGCGAGCGCAAACACCTTCGTGCCAGGACTGCCCTTGGTGCCCACCTCGGTATATTCTTCAGCCCCATGACGGATGATGTAAGGAATCTGACTGAGCGTCTCCACATTATTGATTAAGGTAGGCTTCCCAAACAAGCCCGACTGCGCAGGATAAGGCGGACGCAGATGGGGGAAACCACGCTTGCCCTCTATCGAAGCAATAAGAGCCGTCTCCTCACCGCACACAAACGCGCCAGCACCCTCGAACACCCGGATATCGAACGAGAAGTCTGTGTCCATGATACGTTCGCCGAGTAATCCGCGCTGTCGGCACAGGTCGAGGGCCTTGCGCACACGGATGACGGCTTGGGGATATTCCGCACGGATGTAGAAGATGCCCTCCTTGGCACCTACCGCCCATGCAGCGATTGTGAGACCTTCGATGACACGGAGCGGATAAGACTCCAAGAGGATGCGGTCCATGAAAGCACCTGGGTCGCCCTCGTCGCCGTTACATATTACATATTTCCCTGCATCGGAGACGGCATCAGCCACTAACTGCCATTTCCGGCCTGTAGGGAATCCGCCACCACCACGACCACGAAGTCCGCTCTTCAGCACTTCGTCGATGATGTCTTTCCTCGGCATCGTGGTGAGCGCCTTCTTCAACGCTTCAAAGCCACCCAAGGAGATATATTCGTCAATATCCAGCGGATTGAGATGGCCGTAGCCCTCGGTGGAGATGCGGTATTGTCCTTCGAGGAAGGTATTCACTTTCTGCGTTCTCACCTCCTCGGGAATCCAGAGGCTGTTGTTCCAAGTCTGGTCGGTGTGGAACGTGTCTATCTGGTTGAGGACGGCATTGCGCAACCGCTTCAGTTTGCTGGCGGGCTTGAAATGATGCAGCAGAATTTCCTTCACCTCTTCTGGCTTGATGTTCGGATAGCGGAACATCTCACCCTCATGTGTCACCACATCAATGAGCGGCACCTGGTTGCAGGCTCCCACACAGGAGATAGGTTTCAGACGCACGTGGATGCCCAAATCGTGACAGGCTTCTGTCACAGCGGTATAGACCTCAGCCGTGCCACTTGCCTGACAACAGTTCTCCATCCCCAGACGTACTTCGCCCTGTATCTCCGCCTCTTGTTCTGTATGCTGCGACTTTGTTGCAGCAATCATCGATTCAAACTCATCGAGCACCTCGCGCACCTTACCCGGCTGCACATGTCCGAAGATCTTGTCATCTATCTGTACCACGGGAGCCAGAGCACAACAGCCCAGACAAGCCACCTTCTCGATGGAATATTTGCCGTCGGCCGTCGTTATCGTCCCCTCTGACAGTTTCAGTTCGCGCACGAACGCATCATACACGCGGCTGGCACCCTTCACGTGGCATGCCGTACCGATGCACACCTTGATGACGTGCTGACCGTAGGGTGCCATGCGGAACTGCGAGTAGAAGGTCGCCACGCTGAGAAGCTGGGTGCGGTCGATGTCGGTGCGCTCGTAGACACAGTCCAGCGCATCGGCAGGGAGATAGTTGAACTCCTGCTGAATGGCCTGCAGTAGCGGGATGACCTTGTCTCGCGTGGTGCCGACCCTATTGATGAGGGCGTAGGTGCGCTGCTTTATTTCTTCAGTTTTCATCCTTCTTTACGCAATAAAGTGAGTTGTCCGACCTTACAATCATCATACCATCCGTAAAGGCTGGCGTGGCAAAGGTCTTTTCCCCTGTCTCAAACGACTTGATAAGGTTGAAATTGCTCGACGAGAAGATATATACTTTGCCGGTGTTGCTGAACAGATAGACCTTACCGTCAGCCACTACGGGTGAGGAATAGAACGGCGTGGTCAGGTCGTGTTCCTTGACCACCGCACCCGTCTTGGCATCGTAGGCACACACCATGCCGTAGCTCGTAGCACAGAATACGAGACTCTTCGTGGCACACAGGCTGGAGCATTCGGGTAGATAGTCCGAAGCCTCCCACAGCGTCTCACCCGTAGCACCGTTGATAGCGATGCACTTGGAATATTCGCTGGCACCATAGACCACGCCATCGGCAGCAGCAGGACTGGAACCTACCTCACCGCTTAGGCATTCCACTCGCCACAGCTCAGCCCCGTTGTTGGGATTGTAGGCGGCAATGGCTGGATTGCCCATCACGACCAAGGCAGACTTACCACCTAACGATGCAATAATCGGTGAACTCCATGCAATCTTGTCATTTCCCGACTTACTCCATATCTGATTGCCATTCGCCGTACTCAACGCCAAGATCTTGGCGCCGGAGTTGTTCTGATACTGTATAATCAGTTCATTGCCAAACATCAGCAATGACGACGCATAGCCATAATGGTTGTCGGGCAAACCAATGTTCTTCGCCCACAGACGCTTGCCCTCCATGTCGGCACAGATGACGTCGCCCGTTGCAAAGATGGCACACACCTGCCGGCCGTTTGTCGCCACTGAGCTGGCAGCAAGCCCCGTATCAGCATTCACTTTCGGCATCGTTGATGGTGAGCCGGGAATCTTGTCGGCCACCACCTTCCACTTCAGTTCGCCCGTATAGACATCAAAGCAGTAGAGTTCGCGGGCCTGTTGGTCGGCACCCGTTAGGAAAACGTTGCGGCCGTTGATGACAGGCGAGTTGTAGCCATGCTTCGGAATCTTCGACTGCCAAAGGATGTTCTTCTTGCTCTTCAGGTCCCAAGTGGTGGGAATGCCACGGGCAGAAGAAATGCCTAATGAGTTATTGCCACGGAAGGCATTCGATGTTATCTTGGGGATAGGCAGGCTATCTACTTCTTCTTTGGCTTCCACCGAATCGGCAGCAGCCACCAGCGCAGTAGAATCCGTCTTGAGCGTATCGGCAACAGCGATAAGAAGGGAGTCTCCTGTTGCGCCTTGTTCTGTTGGTTGCTGTGATACAGCAACAGACTCAACAGGATTCTTTTTCAGCAGATTGCCAACGTCCACATGCTGCAAAGCCACCAGTGCCAACACCGCTGCCGCAGCACCCGCCGAAGCCCACGTGATATACTTACGCGAGCGGCTCTTGTTCATCCATTCATCGACAGGATCCAGTTCCTTGTCGGGAAGTGTTTTTGTACCTTTATAATATAGGTTAAGGCTCACAACGAGCACACCGGCCATCGCAAGGAGGATGAAAAGCCCCACTTTCAACTGGCCTTCTTTCACGAAATATGCCTTTCGGGAAAGGAGGTCGAGCTGGCGTACCTGCTGTTGCAAGGATTCATTCTCGCCATTCGCCTCGTTCAACTCCTTCAGCGTCTGCATCACCTCCGACTGTAGGGGTGACACCTGCTGCATCTGATAGTAACTGACACCCAGCATCACTACCATGACCAACATGAAGATGCTGGTGACAATGGCTATGTTTCTATTAAGCTTTCTCATCTTTCTTGACTGTATTTTGTGGACAATAACTAAAGCACCTGCCGCACATCGTGCAACGTGCTGTATCTATCTCGTAGGTCTTGCGCGACCGTTTCACAGAGAGTCGGAGCAGTTTGAGGCCTATCACAAAGCCAATCAAGGCACCTGCCAGATAGGCATAGATGGCGTATTGATGCTGCACCTCAGCGACCTCCGCCTGCAAGGCTGCGATGTCACCTCCCAAGGCGTGGAAGGTCTCCACCTCCAACGGCATCTCCATTTCGGGGTTAGCCTGTTGCTCTTGGATTAAATGATAGAGATAAACGCTCTTGTGTGCGCTGCTGAGTGCGTCACTCTGTCCGCCTACAAGCAAGGCTCCACACAACGTGAAGACTGGCAGCAGTATAGCAAAGAGAATGACGCGCCTGACACCTGCCGACCTCGACTCTTTGGTCTTGCTGGTCTGCGGGGAATGAATGGCATCAACGGGACAGGATTTGATGCACAGGGCACAGTTGATGCAGGTCTTGGAGGTGATGGTCAGTTTCTTCCACGAGAAGGAACTGAATACCGAAAGCAAGGCACCGTAAGGGCAGAGGAACTGACAGAAGGGACGGCCCACGAACACCGAGAGCAGGAGCAGCGACACCCCAAAGATAATCATACCGAGGTCGCCGCCCAAGCGGAAAATTCCAACGAAGGGGTCGAAACGGCAGATGAGGAACTGGCTGCGGGTGGCTGCATAGAGGATGGCGAAGGCCAGATAAATCCACGGAATGACAGACAGGGCGGCAGACACAGCCCTCGTCAGACGGAAGTTCTTCACATTCACCAATTCCTGCAGGGCGCCCAAAGGACACACACCCGCACAGAAGACCCTTCCGAACAGCACGGCTGCCAACAGCGGTATGATGAAAAGACAGAGCACATACCAGGGAAGATGATAGGAGGAATCGGTCAGTGCCAGCACCACGTTCTGGATGCTGCCCACGCTGCACACACAGCCACTACGGAAGAATCCGAAATAAGCCACCGACACCACCGACACGCCTAAGATGACACTACGGCTCCTCCGCTTGTAGGCCGCCCACACTACGACACCCATCATGGCGATGAGCAGCACGATGTCCACCACATTCCACAGCCATTCCAATGGCACACCATGCTCAATGTCCGGGTATTGGTAGCCGGAGGTGAAGTCCGGCTTTGGGAACCGGGCCACACACATCGCCCGAAGACTGACGAGAGATGCCATAGCAAATAAAAATAATCTACGCATGGTCCTTCAGTTGATAAGCTTCTTCGTATGACACTCGCTTGATGGCATTCGACGGACACACCCGCGAAATCTTGCACTCGTTGCAGTTCTGGCAGAGGTCTTGCTGAATCTGCAGGAACAGCGAGCCGTTACCGAAGGAGGTACACCCCTTCACGCACTTGCCGCAGCCCGTACAGAGGTTCTCGTCGATGGTGTATTCAAAGTAAGGTTCCTCCACGAACTCCCGCGTGATGGCTCCCGTAGGACAAAGCTGGTTCTCGGCAGCCGTGTTTAAATCCTTTACGCTGGGACGGTAGTAGCCGCCGCAGAGATCGCAATAGCCACACACGCGGTTGGCATGGAAGCACTTCACCGCCGACACGGGGAGCACACACTCGGTCTCACACCGTCCGCATTGGGTACAGGCATACGGGTCAATCTGCCAGAAGGTATCACTCTCCTTACCCTTGGCGCGGGTGGCAAGCACGCCGCCAGTCGCCAGCCCCACGCCAGCCACCAGCAGGGTGCCACACTTTTGCAGGAAATCCCTGCGGTCCATCGGACTTTTACTATTTGACAATTTCACGATATGACAATTTTACGATTTGACTATTCTATCCTTTTACCTTCAACGGGCAGTCTTGGTTGCATTGCCCACA
>Ga0265298_10009161_pt1 | contig 11812 bp, 10 predicted proteins | sample AusTroGonzalo_MG_3_FD_193486 | JGI IMG/M metagenome (GOLD analysis project Ga0265298, IMG submission 193486) | Bovine rumen microbial communities from tropical cattle in Woodstock, Queensland, Australia - Gonzalo_01 | ecosystem: Host-associated > Mammals > Digestive system > Stomach > Rumen ...
TCAAGTATCCTGGAGAACGCGTAAATGCAGAAATTGTCTATGTGCCTGTACCGCGATACTTCCAGATGCCAATCCAGGAAGACAATCCCTGGCGTCCGGACATGCCCGAAAAAACGACTTTCGATTTCCCGAAGGGTCCCGAAGCCCGTTTCAAGAACGGCGATTTCGGAACGCGCCTCTCGTTTTTCCTCTCGAAATTCGACTTCTCCATTTCGGCGCTGCATACGCATAACCAGTCGCCAGTAACGGTTGCGGGTTACGATATCAAAAAGGATTCCATCGTCATCCATGGCATTCACGAAACAATGACGATGTTCGGTGGAGACCTTTCCATGCCCCTCGGGGAATTCGTCATCCGGGCCGAAATCGCAGAATATCTAGACGAGGCACTCGGTTACAAGAGCAATCTCGATTACGCCCGCAAGAATACGTTCAATGCGCTCGGCGGTATCGACTGGTACGCAGGCAACAACTGGACTTTCATGGTGCAGTACCTGCACAAATACATTGCCGATTACTCGGATAAACTCGCTGCTGAAAAGAACTCCTCCGAAATGACTTTCCGCATTTCGAAGGAACTTTTGAACAACACGCTCAAACTTTCGCTTTACGGAATGTTCGACATCGACAACCTCGCCTATTATGGCCGCGCTTCAGGTGATTATGCGCTCACGGACCAAGTGACGCTTTCTGCTGGCTACGACCATTTTGGAGGCAAGCGCGGACAGCTGGCTCAGTACAAGAAGAACCGCGAAGTTTGGGCAAAAGCCAAGTACTATTTCTAGATGAGAAATCCTTACGCATCATTCCTCATGAAAAACGCCTTTTGGGTGGGCGTATGTCTTGCGATTGTCTTACATGTCGGTTTCTATGCCTGGGGATTCTTAAGGCATACGCAGGTAGTCACTACACGCGAGGATGCCGAAGTTATCCATGTGGAACGTCTTCTGCTCACTCCGCCGGAGCCTCCTCCTGAAGTAAAGAAGGTCGTGCAAAAGGTTGTGCGAGCAAAGATTATCCCAAACATCGTGCAAGATACAGTTCCAGAACCGGAGCCAGAACCCGAGCCGGAACCGATTATGGTTACAGACGCCGAAGTGGTCGAAGCGCCCATTGTCGAAGAACCGATTGCACCGCCCCCCCCGCCTCCGCCACCTCCGCCGAAACCTTCCAAGGATTCGCTGATGAAGGTGACACGCGCCTACCTGATGGGACTTTCGAAGGAATTCGAAAAACGCAAAGATTACCCCGCAACGGCCCGGCGCTTAAAGCAAGAGGGAACCGTTCGTGTGCAATTTACGGTTGCCAAGAATGGGGCCATCAGCGATGCAGTGGTTGCAAAACCATGCCCGTATTCCTCTCTGAACGAAAGCGCGCTGGCGGCAGTGCAGGCAGTTTCCAAGTTCGATCCCATTCCGGCAATTTTGGAAAAAGACACGTGGAAAATGGAGATACCGATCAAATACAATCTGCACTAACACTGTTGTCATTGCGAGCGAATCTCAATCCAAAATTTGGCAAGAGATTGTCACGGTCACTAAGTGACCTCGCGATGACAAAACAAAGATTTTAAAAAACAGGAAAGATAAACATGAACTACATCTTAGACTTTATCAAACAGGGCGGCGTGATTGCCTACGTACTCGTGGCCATGAACTTTGTGGGTTACGCAATTATCGTATGGAAAGTTATCGCGCTTGTACTTTTTAACAGAAGCATCCGCAAGCGTCTTCCGGCAAAGATTCTGCATCGCGTGGTGACTCACAATACCGATCACCATATTATCGTCGAGAGCATCCGCACCGAGATTGCGCTGGCATTCTCACCTCTTTCGAAAGGACTCACCACCATCGAGAACATCGCAAGTATCTCTCCGCTGCTAGGCCTCTTGGGAACGGTATTCGGCATCTTCAATGCCTTCAGCGTCATTGCCGTTTCGGGGCTTTCTGACGCCGGCGCTTTTGCCACCGGCATCAAGCTTGCCCTCATTACGACGGTCATCGGCCTCGTGGTTGCCATTCCGCATGTTATCGCCTTCAACTACCTAAATGCCCGTCTAGAATCAGAGCAGGACAACGTGGAAAACGACGTGCTTTTGCGTTTGGGCCGCATCTTGAAGGAAAAAGACCACATCCGTTCTCAGGAGATTGCCGTGTCGCCTACGGCTTCGCACAATGACAATGATGAAAATGATGCCATTGATTCGATAAACGAGGATGCATAAATGGCACGCCGCACACGTCGCATACGCCCCGACATGACGCCGCTCATCGACTGCGTATTCTTGCTGTTGGTATTTTTCCTTGTCACTTCCGTTTTCAAGCAAGACGAATCTGTGCTCAAGTTGATTCTGCCCGAAACGCAGAGCGAAGTCAAGCGCGATACGCCCGAAGGCCTGTACATCGAACTTTCCGAAACGGAACTCGCCTTCAATGGCGAACGCGGTACACCTGATGATTTACGCGTCAAGGCCGCTTCGGTGCAAAACAAGAAATCTCCGGTGGCAATCAAGATTGACAAAGGAACGACTTACGAACGCATCGCCATCGTACTCGACATCTTGCAAGTCCAGAAACTGTACAACATCCAGCTGATAAACGAACTTGAAAATGGGGAATAAAGCACAATGAAGAAAAAACTCGAACTCAAGGCAGTCTCGTTTATCGTGGTGGTGCTCTTCATCATCTTGGTGACGGCCATTTCCGCGCGGGCCCAGGAGGACGAAGTCACTTCGATAGACGATTTTCTAGAAGAGACGAGTGACGGCAACGGCACTAATTTTGCTGACGATGCAAACAAGACAAGCGACGCAAATAAAGCAAGCGGCGAAATCAAGCCTGGCGATGCGTCTTCTGCAGGCGTGACACAGCTTGACGAGCTTTCGGTGGAGACCGATGTCGAAGCGGAACAAGCAAAGCAGGCGAAAAAAGTGGAGACCGTATCGACAATCGACGCCGCAGAACTGCAGAACACGAGCAAGAGCATTTCGAAAGCGGTAAACACCTCCTCGGGCGTAAAAGTGCGCAAGTCCGGCGGCATGGGAAGCGAAGGCAAAATCAACATCCGCGGCATGGAAGGCAAGAACATCAAGGTGCTCGTGAACGGCGTTCCAGTCGAAACACAAGGCAATATCGGGCTTGACGACATTCCTATCGACCAGATTGCCGATATCGAAGTGTACAAGGGCTACATTCCGGCACGCTTTGCAACGGACGGAGCCGGCGGCGCGATTAACATTGTCACCAAAAAGCGGCCCACCAATTCGGTAGATGCCTCTTACAGCCTTGCAAGTTACAACACCCACAAGGCATCGGTTACGGCTAGCCATACCATCGACAGCATCGTGGGCGCTACCGCGTTAGAAATTGGCGTATCGGGCTACTTTAACCATTCCGACAACGATTATGAGTTCACTTCGCCCTACATGAAAAGTTCCAAAGGCAAGGACACCTCTGTCGTCCGCGATCACGACCATTATACTTCGTATAATGTGCAGGCTTTTGCCAACTTGATGAACGGCTGGTTTGACAACGTGGCGTTGGGCGCAAGTTACGGAGCGAATGAACACCAAGTGCAGGGAGACGCCTACCGCATCACTCAAACGATGGTTGACGGGTATAGTTTCGGTTCGACATTCGGCCTTGAAAAGCGAAATTTATTCGTAAAAAATTTAAATTTCAACAATAATTTTGCATTCTCTTATAGCGAAAATACAGTAACGGACACTTCGAGCGTTCGTTGCCGCAACTGGTATACTTGCGACACGACAGCGAAAAAGAAGGGAGAACTATCGCAAATGGGGCTTCCGAAATTACGGACGGTGGAAGCGTACGAGTTTAACAACATGCTGAACCTGGATTATGAATTCCTCAAAAAACAATTTGTCTATTGGAATACATTTTTCAAGTATCACAAGGAAACTCCAGAAGACGACTTGGGAGCAAAACTGGTGGGATTCAATACGGCGGGATTCCCCGGCAAGAGCATCTCTGTGACATCGGGGCTCTCGCTCGAAGACCGCCTTTGGAATGACCACATCCAAAACCTGATTGGCTTTAAGTTCCATTACCTGAAGGCGGAAATTTCGAAGCCTGTCTATACAGCTCTCAACGAACCGGAAATAAAATCCAGTGATTTCAAGGAATTTAGCTACGACGAGAGTCTGCTTTTACAAATTATAAAGCCCGTTGCGTTTAAGGCGTCGTACCAGCATGCGGTACGCCTGCCCACGCCTGATGAACTTTTTGGCGATGGAGCGAAAGTGAGCGCCGCTCCAGGTTTAAAGCCTGAAGAAGCGGACAACTTCAACGTGGGACTTTCCCTTGACTTTATGGAAATGCCCTTGGTGGCAAGGCTTCGCTTTGACGGAGACGTATTCTATTCTTATTACAAGAACAAGATCCACTACATAACGTTGGCACAGGTCGAAACACCCTACTCGAACTTGAACCCGATTCGCGGCTGGGGCTACGAAGGCGATGTCAAGCTGGATGTCAACGAATGGATTTTGCTCGGCACGAACTGGACCTTCCAAGATTTGCGCAATGTGGATTATGTGGCCAAGCAGGGGATTCCCGAAGATGCCATCATGCCGAACATTCCGCGCTATTTCATGAATTACCTGGCAGAATTCCATATCGGCGACTTGGTCAACAAGGAAGATTTCCTGAAACTTTGGTGGTCGGCAAATTACACCGCCGAATACTACTACGGTTGGAAAATCAGTTCCCGCCAAGATCGCAAGATTCCGTCCTCGTTCTCGCAGGATGTCGGCATCGAATACTCCATTTGGGATAATACGCTCGCCTGGAGTTTCGAGGTGGACAACCTGATGGACCGTACCGTCTACGACAACTACGGCGAAAGCAAGCCGGGCCGTTCGTACGCGACAAAGATTCGGTATAGCTTCAAGTAATTTTCTAAATTTGGGGCGCAAGGAGTTACAGAACTTCAAAAAGCGCCCCATGAAGCACCTATTCGTCATCGCCACCGCAAGCAGCGGAAAAATCAGGGATTTCGCCCACATTCTGGGCACGGACCACTACGAATTCAAGACCTTGAAGGACATCGGCTTCGACGAGGAAATCGTCGAGAACGGCACTACGTTCGCCGAAAACGCCATCATCAAGTCAAGCACGACGGCCCGTTGGCTTGCCAAGCGCGGCATCGAGGCGACCGTACTCGCCGACGACTCCGGGCTCGAGGTTTTCGCACTGAACGGCGAACCGGGTATCTACAGCGCCCGCTACAGCGGCGGCCACGGCAACGACGACGAGAACAACAACCTTCTGCTGAAAAAGCTCGAAGGAATTGCCGACCGCAAGGCCCGCTACTTCTGCGCCCTCGCCTACCAGACAATCACCAAGGATGCTAGCGGGAACCTCACCATCAGTGAACCCATCGTATTCGAGGGAGAATGCCGCGGGCAAATCAACCACGGCCCCGTAGGCGACATGGGATTCGGCTACGATCCGCTCTTTGTTCCCGATGGTGAAACCCGCACGTTCGCGCAGATGGAACTCGAAGAGAAAAAGCTCATCAGCCACCGCGGCAACGCCATCCGCGCACTGAAAAAGGCTCTCCACAAGTAACGCGGAAAAACGCCGACAACGGAACCGCGCCATGCAAGTCCTGTTCGCCCCGCTGCAAGGTTACACCACCGGCATCTACCGCAAGGCCCATGCCGAAATCTTTGGCGGAGTCGATGCCTATTACGCGCCCTTTCTGCGGATAGAAAATGGCCGCCCCCGTGAAAAGGACCTGCGCGACTTGGGTAGCGGACACGATTTGATTACCGGGACAAAGAGTACCGGCGCAATGGTTAACGGAGCAAAGAGAACCGGCGCAAAAACCGTGCCGCAAATCATCGCGAACAGCGTCAACGAATTCAAGACTCTCGCCGACGCCATCATGCAAAAAGGGTTCACGGAAATCGCCTTCAACATGGGATGCCCATTCCCGATGCAAGTCAGCCGCCACCGCGGAGCTGGCCTGCTGAGCGACGTCCAGACCGTCAAAAGCATCATGGACGAAATCGCGCGGCTTACCGTCAAGAATTCCATAAAGTTTTCCGTCAAGATGCGGCTCGGCCAAGACTCCCCCGACGAAGCGTTAGCCCTGTTGCCCATCTTGAACGCTACCCCGCTCGCCCACATCACGCTCCACCCGAGACTCGGCAAGCAGCAATACAAGGGAGCCGTCGACTTCACCTCCTTTGTGCGGTTCTACGACGAATGCCGTCACCCCCTCGTCTACAACGGCGACATCACGAGCGTTAGCCAGATGCGCAAAATGGAAGCGGGCTACCCCAAGCTGGCTGGCATCATGATTGGGCGCGGGATGCTTGCCCGCCCAAGCCTCGCCGCCGAATACAAGGCCGCATCCGATGCAAACGCAGCCAGCGTCAGCGAAAAAGACTTGCTAAGCAAAATCCTTGAAATGCACGGCAGGCTGTACGAGCACGCACGCAGCACCTACCAAGGCGACAGCCAGATTCTCTCGCACATCAAGAGCTTCTGGGAATACCTGGAGCCAAGCATTCCCAAGAAGGCCTTCAAGAAAATCAAGAAAGCAGGAAACCTGGGCGAATACGACGCAGCCGTATTGTCGCTCAACATGGAGTAGGCCGATGGAAAGCGTGTACATCGAAATAACGGATTCCTGCAACCTGCGCTGCAGCTTTTGCCCGTGCGGAACACGCCCACAAAACGGCGACACTAGCGGATCCCTGCGCAACTTCATGCCCACTCCGCTTTTCGAAAAATGTATCGCCGGAGCGCAAGAAATCGGCGCGAAGAATGTCTTTTTCCATGTCCTCGGCGAACCGACACTACATCCCGGCTTCGTGCATTACCTCAAAAAGCTGGAACAGACACCGCTCAAGCTGACGCTTACCACCAACGGCACCACCATCGAGCGCACTGGCCGCAGCATCCTTGCCAGCCCAGCGGTACGGCAGGTCAACTTTTCGACCCATGCTTACGCAGAACTCCCCCGCGCGACAGCGGAACGTTACTTGCAGAACGTCCTCGACTTTTGCCAGCTCGCCGCCGCCGAGCGACCGGACCTCTACATCAATCTGCGCCTGTGGAACGTGGGAGCCGCCGAAGCCACGCCCTGGAACCGCTACATGCTCGGCCGCATCCGCGAAACATTCGGAGTCGAGGTCACGCCGGGGCACTTTTGCAGCCGTCACAAGAGTTTCAACATCGCAGGGCGAATTTACCTGCACGAAGACACGCGATTTGAATGGCCTGGATTAGACGAGAGACGAGAGACGAGAGAAGAGAGAAGGTTTGTTCTGGGGACGTGCCGGGCGCTGGATACGCACGTGGCCATCTTGCACGACGGACGGGTTGTCGCCTGCTGTCTGGATTACAGCGGACAAATCACGCTCGGGGACATACAAGAAACCAGCCTCGCCGAAATTATCGAAGCGCCTCTCGCTCGCGAACTCCACGAAGGATTCGCACAAAAAGAGCTGCGCCACCCATTATGCAGGGCGTGCTCGTATTGCAAAAGGTTCGACAGCACCAAGCCTAAAGCTGGTCGTCAATCAACATAAGAATTTTCTGGATTGCAAATTCAGGATTCGACTCAAAATCGCCGCCAGCCGCGCGGACATGGCCCCCACCGCCAAACGTCTTGGCGATAGCGTTGACATCCACGATGTAATTGCTGCGCAGGCTAACCTTGTACTTGCCATTGGCCGGATAGATGAACACGGCGACTTCCGTGCCGCCCACTTCACGAAGCGTGTCGATGACGTTGCTCAGGTCAACCGGCTGGACACCGAAATTTTCCATGTCCTTCTCGGTCACGATGGAATACACGACCTTGCCGTCAAGGCCCAACTTGCAGTTTTCCAGGGCATACCCGGTAATCAGCGTCTGTTTGTAGGTGCGCGTATAGTACGTCTCGTTCACGATCTTTGCAAAATCGACACCCTTGTCAATCAGGTCTCCCACGACATTCATCGTGCGCCGGCCCGTACACGAATACTTGAACACACCCGTGTCGTGAACGATTCCGAGATAAAGGCAGTTTGCCGTTTCGGTGCTGATTTTCCCCTTGTCCATCAAGAAGTACAGCGTCTCGCAAGTTGAACTGGATTGAGCCTCTAAGAAGCACTTTGTACACAAATTTTGCGGATTGCTGACATGATGGTCTATGTTACATGTAAACTTGGCGTTATTGATGCACTGGACGCCATTCGCTCCGACACGTTCAAAGGAAGGTGCGTCCAAAAGGAAGGCAATATCGCAATCCGAAGCGAACGCCGATTCGGAATACTCAGGCAAAACGCAGTCGGCACCTCGCAGTATTCCATAGGTTTCGGGGAACTTTTCCAAGAAAACCTTGACATCGACCTGCGGGAAATTGTCCTTGATATAATTATAGAGTGCGAGAGCCGATCCGACGCAGTCCCCATCGGGGCGGACATGCCCAAAAATAGCGGCAGTCTTGGCGTTTAGCAACATTTCATCGATCATCATCACCATCCTTTTATATAAATCCACTATCAAAGATAAAAAAAGAGGCCTACAAAATACCGAATTTGCCAAAAATCCCTGAATTAACCTATTTTTCTGTAATGCAAATCACAATTCACGATTTCAGCGGCGTCTATTCCGGGCAAAAATTCATGCAAACCCTGCGTGAATCGACTAAAGCCCTATGGCTAGACGGCACCGGAATCGCGGGGATTGACTGCTACTGCGACGACGAGGCCGTCGCCGCCATTCGCGAACAAATTGCCAATGCGGGCATAAAAAATGCCGAAGGAATTCACTTCATTGACGGAGGCAATTACCACTACATGAGCAAAATTTGGACCGACATGGTCCAAGAGCCGTTCACGCTTGTGGTATTCGACCACCATCCAGACATGCAACCGCCGCGATTCGGAGACATTCTAAGTTGCGGAGGCTGGGTCAAGAAAGTCCTGGACGAAAATAAGTTCACAGACAACGTTATCATTATCGGCGTTGCCGACCACCTTGTAGATGAAATCTGCGCAGAGATTGCTTCGCACCCTACGGGTGCTCGCAATGACGATGTTTTCTTCATCCGCGAAAGCGAGATTGCAAACATACAAACAGGCTCACTGCCTACCGCCCATAGTACACAGCCCCTCTACATTTCCATCGACAAAGACGCGCTCGCGCCCGCCTTCGCGGCCACGAACTGGGATCAAGGCTCACTCAGCCTTGATCAAATGAAAACCATTATCACCGAAATTGCCAAAGACCACCGGATTATCGGCGTCGACATTTGCGGGGAGCGCGCCCGCGACATCGAGGACTCTCGCGCCGATGCGTTGAACAGCGAGCTCAACCGCGAACTGGTGGAATTTTTCAGAAATCTTCTAAATCCATCCCGTGAATGACAACATCGTCGATATACCATTCCACGGTGGTCGTCTGATCATGAGTCACATCGGAACCATTCTTGAAACCGACCTTGTAAACCCTGTCCTTGGCCTTCGCCCATTCGCCACCTAGCGTATCGAGCTTGGAGAATTTCTCGGGAATTAGGGCATCTGACCAGACAACATAACGTTGCCACTCATCGGTCAAGCCGAACTCGGTAGAGAAACCGGCCGCCCATTCCACCTTGTTCGCACTTGCAACAGAATCGCTGTATGCCGTATAAAGCACCAACTTGATTCTCCCCTGTCCCTTGGCATAAAAAGATATTGCATCCATCTTGGAGAAATCAAAGTACGCAAGACCGTCTTCTCCGATCGGCGCCAGATTGGCTTCCATCGCAAAGTAGGGATAGACATTTTTCGGGGCCTTGGCCACATGTTTCATATAGAGCCCTGCACCATTATGCCCATCGTTCGTCTTGAACGTCGCCAAGGCGGCAGACTCCGACCTAGTTCCGCCTTCATTGGTGGTTATCACCGTATCGCAGGAAGTCTTACCTTTGCAACTGTTATAGAAGCCCCATTTTTCGCCATTCTCCAAGTCAGAAGAAAGCTTACTGATCGGGAAATCTTCACCAAAATTTTCAAGAACGGTCGTTTTGGAAACCGTATCCAGGTCGGGACGGTCGGGAGCGGTAAACTTGTCTTTCGGATTGAACAGCGCGCGGAGCTTAAAATCCACCCACTTATCAGTCCTCAAGTAGTACACATAGTAATCTCCGGCAAAATTATGCATGGCAGTCGCAAAGCCGAACTCGTCGGCGGTCTGCGTGATGGCAGCCAGCCATTTTTCTGCACCGGAGGAATCCTTGGTGTAATAAGACGTTCCGTATTCTCCTAGATAAATAGGAATGTTCCCGTTTGCCTTGGACCACGCCGCCACATTGCTAAAATCGTCATAGATAAGCGCTTTCTGGATTCGCGTTCCCTCCCATTTTTCGTTTCCGCATTTACTCGTATCCGGCTTGGTGGCGGTCGGGCAATTTCCGCTTGTAAAGCCGAATGGGTCGTAATAGTGGAAGCTCGCCATCAAGAGTCCATCGGAATTGTCCAACTTCAATTCATTCAGGTAATCCTTGCTATAGAAGTTGCGGCTCCCGACGATAATCACACGAGCCGGGTCGATGCCATGGACAATCTTGATAAGGCTATCGGCAAGGTCGTTCCACTGCTTCGCCGTGATATACTTGTCCAGGTTCGGCTCGTTGGGCAATTCAATAATCAGGGAGTCCGGCGAATATTCGCTCATGGACATAGCCATCTGCCTGAAAATTGCCTTCTCGCAGGGCGACACCTGATCGTAATCATAACCGTTTCCATCAAAATTCAGATTATCAGACGGCATCTGGTAAAGTAAGTAATGCTCGTTAACCACGGCAATCATACCGTTTGCAATGGTATTTTCTACAGCCCACTTGACCTGGCGCATATAATCGGGGTCGATTTCACACTTGGAGGAATCTCCCGTAAAATGAGTATCCCAGCGCACCTGGATTCGAATATGGTCAAAGCCCTTGTCTGCAATCATCTTGAAATGTTTCTTTTCGAGCTTGTCGTAATTTTTCAAGTCGTGCCACAAGGCCCAATCGGAAACAACCTCATTATCGTCAAAACCGCTGTAATGGTTCTTTAGGGGCGAAGCGAAAACAGACGTGTTGATACCACGGCTCATGCGCTTCACTAGCTTGTTTGCAAGGCCCGGCACCAGACCATGGCGGCCATTTTTGCCGTTCTTGCCGTTCAGAATCACACCCAGCGTGTCGGTGCCGCAAACGATTTTGAAGCCCGTGCTGTCGCCGCTATCAAAGGCAACGCCAGAACAAGAGGCGCCATCCGCGCCATCGTTACCATCGGCACCTTTTTTCCCGTCGGCTCCGTTCTTGCCGTTGGTTCCGTCCTTTACGGCCGTCGTGGAGCCATCCTTGCCATTCAGGACATACCATTTTTCACTGTAGCAGACATATACGTCTTTTTCGTCCTCGGTTATGACAAACGAGCCGTTGTTATCCTTGTCGCAGTCGGGCAAGTCCTTTTCGGACGAGACCGTGGATATGGGTGTCGATTTCACTTCGACGACTTTCGTCACCTCTGTCACATCGTCGCCGCAGGCGGTGAAGAAAACGAAGGCTGAAAGGCTAAAGAAAACAGCTGCATATATCGACTTGAAGTATTTCATACTTCCCCCTTTTTGAGGAACCTTCTATTTATTCGAAATCCGCTAATTCCATTCCGTGAAGAGTAATATCGTCCAAATACCATTCCACGGTGGTTTTCACGCCGCGGAGAATGCCATCGCCATTCTTGAATTCAATCTTATAGACGCGATCCTTGGCCTTCTCCCATTCCCCTCCGACGGTATCCATTGTGGAATACCTTTCGGGA
>Ga0265298_10009162_pt1 | contig 11810 bp, 8 predicted proteins | sample AusTroGonzalo_MG_3_FD_193486 | JGI IMG/M metagenome (GOLD analysis project Ga0265298, IMG submission 193486) | Bovine rumen microbial communities from tropical cattle in Woodstock, Queensland, Australia - Gonzalo_01 | ecosystem: Host-associated > Mammals > Digestive system > Stomach > Rumen ...
ACGTCTTCCTATTTGACAATTCCCATTGGAGCTATAAGGGCTCTGAGGCTGTCGGCAAAGAACTTGGCAGAAGGGTAAAATTGATGATGAGACAATGAGAACTATTTTTATATTCGTTTAATTTAAATTTTAACAACAATGAAAGCAAAAAGACTTTTAATCGCTCTAGCAGTCCTGCTGCTGAGTATTGGAGTCGCCAATGCGCAAAGTACGCAAGGCGATGACAATGGCACGCCGACAAATGAGGTCGTGCAAGGTAATGACGATGGTACGCCTACAGGTGGTGACACTGGTACGCCGACTAATGAGGTCGGACAAGATGAAGACACTGGTACGACTGACGGTGAGGTCGGGCAAGGTGATGACACAGGTACGCCTGACGGTCAGGAAGAGGCCACGACTGGCGAAAACACTGGCGAGAATGCTGGCGAAAACACAGAGGAACCCACTGGCGAAACCACTGGCAAAGACATTGTTGAAGCAAAACAGAATGAAAAGATGCCAGGCGATGTTGACAATAATGAAAAGGTGAACACAGACGACGTGTCTACTCTTGTTGACATCATTATGGAGAAAGAGGGTGCTGAAGGCTTTGGCGATGTCAATGGCGACAAGAAGGCCAATGCCGCTGATGTTACCGCTCTTGTTTCAATTATTTTGGACACCAACTATTTCTACCTGGGTCTTGAGATGCCTACGAAAGACAACTATACCACCCTTGATGGCGTAGTCACCACCTACAAGTCTATGGAAGAAGTACTGAAAGCTGAACCAAAGCCAAAGCTTTCTACGTTGACTGCCAATGAAGAAGGTTTTCTCCTTTGCCCGGAGAACTGGGATCCAAGGGAGGATTTGGTGCTTCAGAACGAATATAACGGCTACTACGAAGAATTAACAAAAATAAATACCGACATCAGTGGCTATATTCTCTTCACAATCGAAAATCTCGGTGGTAATTATGTACTGACAACTGAGGCTGCTGCTGAGGAATATTTTAAGAGCCTCCATCCTGAATTCTCATGGTTCTGGCTGGGTAACACAATGCCTACATCTAATAATTTCCCGACCGTAAGTGGAAAAGAAGTTCCAGGAATTGTCACTACCTATACATCTCTTGCTGAAGCGATGGAAAAAGCATCTCGTGATTATGCCGCAGGTGAATGGGCTGTTGTCATGTATCCCTTAAGTTGGGGTGAAAAGGACGAACTGGTGTTCCTGGACAGTGCCAACAAGCAGTATTATACAACAAAACAGAAGGATGTTGCAGATTTCCCAACCTATCTTTACTACGAGTCAACAGCTAAGATGGGTGCTAATGCTACGATTAAGTTGTCAACAAAGACTGATGCAGAGGCTGCTGGAGCAAAAGAGTATGTATATGTGGCTCCGACGCCAACTCCGACTCCGACACCAACTCCGACTCCGACACCAACGCCTACTCCGACTCCTACTCCAACACCCACTCCGTCTTCAAGTTCAAGTTATGCGGTGTATACTGGTGGAAACGGAATTAGATTCGTTATAACGAATAACTGTGGTGTAGAAGCAAGATTCTCCGGTGGAGTAGTTCTTAACTTATCTAAAAATCCTAATGACTGGGCAAATTCGACACAAGCCTATGCTCATATGCATGCACCGACTGTAGGTAGTAGTTATGCATATAACGATATTATTATACCACCAGGCCAATCTTATACCTCGCCTGAAATAACAACAATTACTGGTATATATATGCCTGGTGTAAATTTCACCGACGGTAGTTGGTATTTGATGAATAGTGATAACGGTGAATACGTTCATTCGATATATTTGTATACCAGGATGTGGTCAAAGTCGAAAAATTCAAGCGGTGGATCTAATCACATGTATGTTGCTGCTCCACCTCAAAACACGAAACTTCAAAGAGGTTATACCTATTATCTGAATTTGTATTGGAAAAATCCAGATGCAAGTTTGTGGCCTGATACGAGTGGCAGTAGGTATATTATATTAGGTTATGGAAAAACAGGTTTATAATAATCTACGGAAACGCAATAATCCTTGATGCAGATGAAGAGCCTATCTGCTCAAGACACCCTCTAAACATAAGCAGGAGCCACACCAATGTGCGGCTCCTGTTTTTTTAGTTAGGATGCTTACTGAACTTATGGGGACCTTGATTTCTAACTTTTCGGGGCAATTCGTTTCTTTTTTATCTCAACTGGCTTATAATCTCAGAAATTTTGTATAAATTTGCAGCGGCAAATATGCTTTTACGCTACTGCGGAAAAGAGTACAACAACTAATTCATATTGTATGATGGCGAATTGTGAACAAATATCAATTGGGGGGGGGAGGGATAAACCACAAACTCAAAAAGTTAGGGATGAACGGATTGATTCTGTTAAGTATTGTTTGATTGTTGTGGTTATAGCAGGACATGTCATTGAGTATTCAGAAACAACGGTTTCCATTATAGTATGGAAATGGATCTATATTTTTCATATGCCGTTATTCATTTTTATCTCTGGTTATTTCTCACGAAAGAAAGATAAGGAATTATGGCCAAGCATTTGGAAACTATTAGAGCCACTTATTGTTTTTCAAACAGTAGCAATTATAACAAAATTAATCAATGGTGGCGAAACGTCTTTCAGAGACATCTTAACTCCTTGGTACGTGCTTTGGTATTTGCTTAGTCTTATCTATTGGCGACTTATGCTACAAGTGATACCTGAGAGTATTTTAAGAAATGCCAAACTCATTCTGCCCACGGCATTCGGTATTAGCATCTTCACTGGCTTTCTTCCGATTGATAATTTTCTTTCATTACATAGAACTTTCGCATTCATGCCTTTTTTCTTTCTTGGATATTACATGAGAGGAAAGAATCTCTTTCTACCAAAGAAATATAAGCCGTTGTGTTTCTTGTTTCTTATTTTGATGGTTGCCGCTCCATTATACTATCCACAATACTTAGGTATTCTAACACACTCAATCCCTTTCGGCAGTATCTATGATGGCGGTTTCTATAATGCAGCAAAGCGTATGATTGTATTTAGTCTTGCTATACCAATGTCGATAGCATTTATAAACGTATGTCCAAATAATCCGTGGATTGCCAGACAGGGTAGATTAACAATGCAATATTTCATATACCACGCTCTGGCGATAATACCGCTTATTGTAATAACAATGGAATTGAACATTCCTATGTCTTTCGTCACTGCTACTATCTATACAATAGTATTGACCGTAGGGTTAGGTATTGCATCACGATTGACATACTTTACCAAGTTTACCAATCCTTCGTCATTCTTAAAGAGCCCACTGAAAAAGTGACTCTTCTTGAGACAGTTTTACATATATTCCCTGAAACAGCCAAATTTTAATATGAAATACATGGTTATTTGGGAAAAAAGACTTAATTTTGCACCCGAAAAAGAATAGGGTATATAAGGACAAAGATTGCTATGTATTTACAGATTTGTGAAAGAAAGTTTATTTCAACTTGGATTGTGTTGCTTTTACTGCAAGTTTCCGTTGTCGCCAAAGGCGAGGAGGTTGGAAGGCAGTATTGCTCCGGCACGCTACCCATTATGTTCATCAATTCGGAGGCGCCAATCACAACCAAAGAGTATTACGTAAATGCTACTTGCTATATTGATGCCCTTGGACAGGAAGGGTATGAGTCGTTAGGTACGGCAGAGTCACCGTTGCCATTGGAAATCAAAGGACATGGCAACTATACATGGAGGTTTTATGAAAAGAAACCTTATCGTCTGAAGTTTAATGACAAAGTGAATCCGCTGAGGATGGGAAAGAACCGCCATTTCACCCTGTTGCCTCATGTCGATGACGATATGGTGTATCTTCGTAATACCGTAGGCTTTGAATTGAGCCGATTGATCGGAATGGCTTATACGCCAGCACAGGAGCCTGTGGAGGTGATTCTCAACGGAGATTACGTAGGTCTCTACATGCTGACGGATAAAATCCGTATTGGTAAGAATCGGGTGGAGATTACTGAGCAGGCGGACATGTCCGAAGATCCGGAAGAGATCACGGGAGGATGGTTGATGGAAATTGACAACTACGAGTATGATGACCAGATAGTTATAAAAAACGAGATCAGAGACCAGGATTGTTTGAACATGACAATTCATGAGCCGGAAGTGTTGTCGCGGGAACAAAGAAGTTACATCACTTCATTCATAAAGGAAACCGATAAGGCCATCTATTCGCCCAATAAATCCAGCAAGATCTGGGAGAAATATATTGATATGGATACGCTGGCGCGCTATTACATTGTCAGGGAGATTGTCGATGATGCGGAGTCATTCCGAGGCAGTTGCTATATCCATAAGGAGAGAGGGCGCGACACCAAATTGATCTTCGGCCCCGTGTGGGACTTTGGAAATGCGTTTCACCGAGGGTTCAACAAATTTATATGGCAAGATCCGCCTTATGGATCCGTCTGGATAAAGGAAATCTATAAGTTCCACAGGTTCCAGGACTGCGTTATGGATATTTGGAAACCTTTCCTTGGCATGGAATATCCTAAGTTGGATAAGGCTATCGATGACTTCATAGAGCGCATCCGTTATGCCGTAGAGAGCGATTTGGCTCGTTGGCCAGGAAATAATACAGGTTCCATAGATGATGGAAAGCAGTTGATGAAACAATGCCTTGCTGAAAAGGTGGCGTTCTTGACGAGCGAATGGGGCGAAGGCACTATTACTGATGTCGGTATCACTTCACCAGTAATGTCACAGGACAACGATCCTTATTGGTATACGCTGGATGGGCGACGACTTGAGGCGAGACCATCAACTCCCGGCTTGTATATCCATAGGAAGAAAAAGGTGGTTGTTAGGTGAAATGGGTACTTAATCAATGTCTGGTCACATGAATCCTAAGCGTGTTCTCTCGTTTGACGTGATGCGTATTGTGGCAGCTTTTTCCATTGTGGCGCAGCACGTCTGTGGACAGTTCTTGTATCTGCTTTTCCCTTCCGCAGAGTGGGAGATCAGAAATGTTTATACAGCCATATCCCAGTGGGGAGTGCCGGTCTTCTTCATGATCTCTGGCGCTTTGTTCCTTTCTCCTGACAAGCCCCTGATTATCAGACGCCTTTTTGGAAAGAATCTGCTTCGTATCGTTTATGCCTTCCTCTTTTGGTCTGCCATATATGTCCTGGTCACCGAAGGGCTTGGCCAAGGACTGAAGATATACTTCTTAAGTGTGCTAAAGGGACCGCCTCATTTCTGGTTCCTGACGGTGATGATTGGTATTTATCTGACGTTGCCGGTATTGAAGGTCATTGCTGGACATGAAAAGGCATTCAATTATTTGGTAGGGTTGGCCATCATAACCACGTTTGTCATTCCATCCCTATTCAGTCATCTGGAGCTGTTCAACCCGTTGCGGAAGCAAGCGCTGGCTGACTATTATGACGGCTATGGTCTGTCTTCGCTATACTTTATTACCTATTTTATATTAGGACATTGGCTCTTTTCACATACGATCTCCAGCCGTATGAAGATGATCATCTATTTGTTGGCAGCCTTGAGCATTTTGTGTTCTGCCGTCGCTACCCGCTGGCTGTCATATAGGTTAGGCTACTGCCATAGTTTCTTCTATGAAGACCTTCACCCCTTCATTTTCATTCAGGGAGTGGCTGTATTCGTATTCTTCAAGGACCGCTTTGGGAATCTCTCTCCACAGCGGAGTCGTATCGTCGTCAATCTATCTAATTATAGTTTTGGTATATACTTGGTGCATCCACTCCTTATCTATTTGTGTACGAATATATTTGAATTCAGTTCCTCTTCTTTCCCAGTGGTGTGGTTTGCTCCGGTTTATAGCGTATTCATATTTATCCTCTCTTACCTCTTAGTGAAGTTGATCAGCTTGATTCCTTTCATGAGAAAGTTTGTGATGTGACCTATTATTTGGATTGTTCTATGACAAACGAGTATCAGATACGGGTAACGCCTGAGGTGGCGGCACAAGAAGACAGGCTGAAGCGATGGTTGGCAGATGAGCAGGGCATCGACGAAAGGACGATATATGGGGTGAGGATCCTCAAAAGGAGCATTGATGCCCGGCAAAGGCAGATATTCGTCAATCTGAAAGTCAGAGTCTATGTCAACGAACAACCTCATGATGATGAGTATGTAAGGACGGAATATCAGAATGTGGGGGGATGTCCTCAGGTGATTGTCGTGGGGGCTGGTCCTGGTGGACTGTTTGCTGCGCTGAGGCTGATTGAGTTAGGACTGAGGCCCATTGTTCTTGAACGGGGAAAGAATGTCCATGAACGTAAAAAAGATCTGGCCAATATCACCAAAACTCAAAAGGTAGATGCAGAGAGCAACTACTGCTTTGGCGAGGGTGGGGCAGGTGCCTATTCTGACGGAAAACTCTACACTCGCAGCAAGAAACGTGGTAATACGGATAAGATCCTGAATGTCTTCTGCCAGCATGGGGCTTCGACGGCTATTCTGGCTGATGCCCATCCTCATATAGGAACAGATAGACTCCCCAAGGTGATTGAGGCGATGCGCAATACAATTATCCAATGTGGGGGCGAAGTGCATTTTCAGACGAAGATGACGAGGCTGATGATCAAGGGCGATAAGGTCATTGGTTGTATTGCAGATAAGGAATATATGGGTCCTGTCATTCTTGCCACAGGTCACTCTGCCAGAGATGTTTATCGTTATTTAGCTGAAGCAAAGGTGGAGGTTGAGGCGAAAGGCATTGCCGTAGGTGTGAGACTGGAACATCCGTCTCTTTTAATCGATCAGATTCAATATCATTCGAAGCAGGGCAGGGGACGATGGTTGCCTGCTGCGGAGTATTCGATGGTGACACAAGTAGAAGGACGGGGCGTGTATTCGTTCTGTATGTGTCCTGGTGGTTTTGTGATCCCTGCGGCCACAGACAAAGAGCAGATTGTTGTGAATGGTATGAGTCCTGCCAGCCGAGGCACTCAATGGAGCAATAGCGGCATGGTCGTAGAGGTACGGCCGGAAGATGTCCATGGAGACGATGTGCTGAAAGTCATGAAGTTTCAGGAAGATCTGGAACGTATGTGCTGGCAACAGGGCAACATGAAGCAGACGGCCCCTGCACAGCGAATGGCAGACTTCGTCAACAACCGTTTGAGCTATGATCTGCCGAAATCGTCCTATGCCCCAGGATTGATTTCAAGTCCCTTGCACTTCTGGTTGCCAAAGATGATCTCCAAACGTTTGCAGGAGGGCTTTAAGACGTTTGGCCGACAGGCACATGGCTTCCTGACAAATGAAGCTACTCTGATTGCTGTAGAGACAAGAACGAGCAGTCCTGTGCGCATTGTAAGAGATCACGAGACACTGCAACATATTCGTATTCAGGGACTTTTCCCATGTGGGGAAGGTGCTGGATATGCCGGTGGAATCGTCTCTGCTGGTGTCGACGGGGAACGATGTGCAGAAGCAGCAGCACTATACATGAAGAGTTTATAGTTTAAGAAACAAAAAAATCTCCGAAAAGGTTTGGTGGTTTCAAATTTTTTTCGTAACTTTGCCAACAAGAAAATAGTTTAACTAAAAGATAACGCTTTATGAACAGGGAGGAAAAATTCGTGATTACAATCAGCCGTCAGTTCGGAACTGGCGGACATGAGATTGGCGCAGAGTTAGCCCGCAGACTCAATGTGAAGCTGCTGGATAAGCAGATTCTGAATGAGGTGGCTAAGCGTAACAGAGTTGTAGAAGAGGCGATGGAGAAAATTGAAGCCAGAAATCCACTCTGGCGTGATGACTTCACCAACTTCTACCAGAATTACATGAGTAAGGCTGAGTATGACGGAACGGAACACGATCAGACGTCACATGAACTCTTTGATGCACAGGCAGAGACGATTCGGAAGATTGCTGCCAAGGAGTCTTGTGTCATCGTTGGTCGCTGTGGCTTCCACATCTTTGCAGACCATCCGAATGCCTTGAAGATCTTCATCCATTCGACTGAGGATTGCCGGAAGCGCAGGATAGCCGAGAAGTACGGTCTGGACATGCGGGATGCTGCCGCAATGGTGGTCGATAATGACTACAGCCGTGAACTCTACACGAAGACTTTCACGGGCAAAGACTGGACCGATGCACGCAATTATGACATCTCGATTGATGTCCGTAAATTCGGCATAAACGGCGCTGTAGATTTCTTAATGAACTGTATTGAGTAGTTTTCTTGAGAAAAATTTGTGTATATACCGATTTTTTAGTACCTTTGCACGCTGAAATTTCACAAGTTGGTAATTACTAAAAAATCGGTATAATGAATATTTCCTACAAATGGTTGAAGGAATACGTGGATTTCGACCTGACGGCCCAGCAGGTGTGTGATGCCCTGACGTCAACAGGTCTTGAAGTCGACGCATTGGAAGAAGTACAGAGTATCAAGGGTGGTCTGAAGGGCCTCTATGTGGGCAAGGTGCTCACTTGTGAAGCCCATCCCAACAGCGACCATCTGCATGTGACAACGGTAGACTTAGGCAAAGGTGAGCCCTCCCAGATTGTTTGTGGCGCACCGAATGTGGCTGCTGGTCAGAAGGTGATCGTGGCAGACCTTGGTTGTGTACTTTACGATGGCGATCAGGAGTTTGTCATCAAGAAGTCCAAACTGCGTGGGGTGGAGTCCAACGGTATGATCTGTGCAGAGGATGAGATCGGTATTGGCCATGACCATTCTGGTATTATCGTGTTGCCAGAGGATGCCGTAGTGGGTACACCTGCTGCTGAGTACTATCATCTGGAGAGCGACTGGCTCATCGAGGTGGACATCACGGCCAATCGTGCCGATGGCCTCTCTCACTGGGGAGTGGCCCGTGACCTCTATGCCTGGCTGAAGAGCAATGGCTATGAGACCAAGATGCATCGTCCTGACAGTTCAAAGTTCAAGGTCGACAATCATAATCTGCCCATCGAGGTGACAATAGAGAATACTGAGGCCTGCAAGCGCTATGCGTGTGTCTCAGTCACAGACTGTGAGGTGAAGGAGTCACCAGACTGGTTGAAGAACAAACTGACTACCGTAGGTCTGCGTCCTATCAATAACATCGTCGATATCACTAATTATATCATGATGGCCTATGGTCAGCCGCTGCATACGTTTGATGCCGATATGGTGAAGGGTCATAAGATCGTGGTAAAGACGATGCCTGAGGGTACGCCATTCCAGACACTCGATGGTGTAGAGCACAAGCTCTCTGACCGTGACCTGGCTATCTGCAATGCCGAAGATCCGATGTGTATTGCCGGTGTGTTCGGTGGCAAGGGTAGTGGTACTTACGAGACTACAAGGAATGTGGTGCTCGAGAGTGCCTACTTCCATCCTACATGGATCCGCAAGTCTGCCCGTCGTCATGGTCTGAGCACAGACGCCAGTTTCCGTTTTGAGCGTGGTGTCGATCCCAATGGTACCATCTATGCACTGCAGCAGGCTGCCATCCTCTGTCAGGAGTTGGCAGGCGGTAAGGTGTCGATGGAGGTTTGCGATGTCTATCCGGAACCCATGAAGAATGCTGTGGTGGAGCTGAGCTATCAGTATGTGCACAACCTCGTTGGCAAGGATATTTCTGTGGAAACCATCAAGAGTATCTGTGAGAGCCTGGAGATGAAAGTGCTCAGCGAGACTGCTGAGGCTTTGACCCTTGAGATTCCCGCCTATCGTGTTGATGTGCAGCGTCCTTGTGACGTGGTGGAGGATATCCTGCGTATCTATGGTTATAATAATGTAGAGATTCCCACCCAACTGAAGAGTTCGCTCGTCATCAAGGGCGATGAGGACCAGAAGCACAAGTTGGCCAATCTCGTCAGTGAGCAGTTGGTAGGCGAGGGTTTCAACGAGATCCTGAACAACTCGTTGACGAAGGGAGCTTATTATACAGATCATAATGCTTATCCTGAGGCCAACAGTGTGAAAATCATGAATCCGCTGTCTACCGACCTCAATGTGATGCGCCAGACCTTGCTCTTTGGCGGTTTGGAGAGCATCCAGCACAATGTGAACCGCAAGCGCCAGAACCTGCGTTTCTTCGAGTTTGGTAATGTCTATACCTTCAACCCTGAGAAGCAGAACGACGATGAGCCGATGCAGGCTTACAAGGAGCAGTATCATGCCGCACTTTGGGTGACTGGTAAGCGTGTGGAAGGCTCTTGGGCTCACAAGAACGAGGATTCTACCTTCTATGAGTTGAGTGCCTGCGTGGAGAACATCCTTCGCCGTATTGGTGTGAAACCGGGCATGATTGTCCGCAAGAAGTCAGAGAATGATATCTTCTCTGCTGGCTTGACCATCGAGAACCGTGGAGGTAAGACACTCGTCGAGATGGGTATCATTACCAAGAAACTCCAGAAGCAGTTCGGTCTCGACAATCCAGTCTATTATGCAGAACTTAACTGGACGGCCCTGATGAAGGTCATCAAGAAGAACGAGGTGCTCTATACGGAGATATCCAAGTTCCCGCCTGTCAGCAGAGACCTCGCCTTGTTGGTGGATAACAGCGTAGAGTTCGCACAGATTGAACAGATTGCCCGTCAGACGGAGAAGAAACTGCTGAAGAATGTGGAACTCTTCGATGTCTACGAAGGCGACAAACTGCCTGCTGGCAAGAAGTCATACGCTGTGAACTTTATCCTCCAGGATGAGGAGAAGACGATGGGTGACAAGCAGATCGATGCCATCATGCAGAAACTCATCGCCAACCTGAAGAAGCAGTTGAACGCCGAACTTCGCTAAAATCGTAAATCAGTAAATCATAAATAATATGGGAAGAGCATTTGAATATCGTAAGGCTACAAAGCTGAAGAGATGGGGCCACATGGCCAAGACATTTACAAAGATTGGTAAGCAGATCGCCATTGCCGTGAAGGCAGGTGGTCCGGAACCTGAGAACAACCCCACACTGCGTGCTATCATCGCCAATGCCAAGCGCGAGAACATGCCGAAGGACAACATCGAGCGTGCCATCAAGAACGCAATGGGTAAGGACCAGAGCGACTACAAGGAGGTGACCTACGAGGGATATGGCCCTCACGGCATTGCCATCTTCGTGGAGACACTGACAGACAACACCACCCGTACTGTGGGTGACGTGCGCAGCGTCTTCAACAAGTTCAATGGTAACCTGGGTACACAGGGTTCACTCTCATTCCTGTTCGATCACAAGGCTGTGTTTACTTTCAAGAAGAAGGACGACCTTGATATGGACGAGATGATTCTCGACCTGATTGACTATGGCGTAGAGGATGAGTACGACGAGGATGAGGAGGAGAACAGCATCACCATCTATGGCGATCCTTCTTCATTCGGCGCTATCCAGAAGCATCTGGAGGAGAACGGCTTCGAGGTGACGGGTGCTGAGTTCACCCGCATCCCCAACGACTTGAAGGATGTGACAGACGAGCAGCGTGAGACCATCGACAAGATGGTCGAGAAACTCGAGGACTTTGATGATGTCCAGACAGTTTATACGAACATGAAACCCGAATAATCATTCAGCCCTCGCCAATCGGCGGGGGCTGAATCTTTAATAGTCTTTATCTGTGAACAACAGATCAAGCAATATCTTATCAGGATCTTTCTCTGACCTATAGGTGTAGGCAAAGCGATAGTGATTGTCCTTGTAGAGCTTCAGCGTCGTTGTGTTGCGCAATTCGTTCTTCAGGATATTCGCAGCGTCAAGTTTCTCCACAATACTGTCATTATCGGCAAAGCCTGTCAACCTATAATGATAATGTAAGGTGTGGGTCTCCCGTTCAAAGGTCAGACTGTCAAGGATG
>Ga0265298_10009163_pt1 | contig 11809 bp, 9 predicted proteins | sample AusTroGonzalo_MG_3_FD_193486 | JGI IMG/M metagenome (GOLD analysis project Ga0265298, IMG submission 193486) | Bovine rumen microbial communities from tropical cattle in Woodstock, Queensland, Australia - Gonzalo_01 | ecosystem: Host-associated > Mammals > Digestive system > Stomach > Rumen ...
TCTTTGCGATCCGTGAGACAAAGACGAAGGAAGTGCTGGAGGATGTGCGGACGCTGCGCAGTGAAGTGGGGGTGGTCTCATTTTCCGAGGGAAGCGAAGCCCTGATGAAGAAGCTGTTCCGCGAGTATCAACTCACATTCGTCCCGCTGATGCAGCGCGACACCTACATCTACGTGTGGGAAAATCACCCGCTGGCAGCGGCATCGGAGGTGTCCCTGGAGGAGCTTCGGGAGTATCCGTGCATCTCATTTGACCAGAGCGACGACAGCGATTACTACCTCACCGAGGAGGCCATGGCAGACCGCGAGTTCGAGCGGATGATCCGCTCCGACGACCGCGCGACCACCATGGAGCTGATCGCGGACCTCGGCGGCTATTCCGTCGGAACCGGCATGCTCTCGGGGGACGATGCGATCCTGAAGGGCTTGGTTGCAATCAAACTCAAGGAAAATGACCCGCTGGTCATCGGCTATATCACCCGCACAGGAAGCCCGCTGTCGGCCTACGGGAGCGTGTATGTGGAGGAAATACTTCGGTATAAGGAGCTGTAGGAATTGCACTGTTGCGGCATAAAGAACAATAGAAACCGCGTACATGAGGGGAGCACACCAGGTTGGTTTCTCCTCTTTTTGTTCTCCTTGGCGATAACCGCTGTTTATCACTAACGATCAGTTCCCTGTAATTTTCAAATCCGTTTTTCCGTGATATGATTGGCCCATCGAAAAAACAGGCAGGCACCGACCGAACCGTCAAACCCTGCGCGAAAGGAGGAGCGACATGAAGAAGACTCTGAATAACGGTATGTGTATGTATATGATGCGAATGTTGTACTCCCGGGCGAGTCAATCGGTACGGTGTATGGCTTGTTTGTCATGCACATTGTAATTTTGCGGTTTTTTGATCGCTGATACCGAATCGCCCGGGAGTTTACAAGCTTCCGGGATTTTTATTTTGTAAAGGAGATAAATAAGATGAGTGAAAATATTAACGCTTGCAGCCTGCAGGCACACAAGGATAAGGAAAAGGACGGGCCGTGGCCGGCGCCGAGAATCGATGAGGAGCTGGCAGACAAGCTGGCAGCGGAAAGAGGTGTTCGCGAGAGACCGAACGAAACGTTAAATGAGATCGATGAGAGGGGCGTGTTCGTGAGACAGCCCAACGCTTTCATCACTCCCTTCGGCGAGAAGGAAGGCGAGTTCAAGGCTGAGGCCAATCGCTTCAAGATCTTCTGGGCACATGGCTGCCACTGGTCGAACCGCCCGGTGATCGTCCGCGATATTCTCGGGCTTGAGGATGTGATCGACGAGCTGGCGACCTCGGGAATCGGCAAGTACGGACACGGATTTACCGACCAGCCGAATTACGAAGATCCCAGCACGGGCGCGGTGTTCCTTTCCGAGTTTTATGAGAACGCAAGACCGGGATTTTCCGGAAGAGCGACAACCCCTACGCTGGTGGACGTGAAGGAGAAGAAGGCAGTCAACAACGATTATCACCGCCTCACGAACTACATCGAGGTGCAGTTCAGAAAATTCCAGAAGACGGACATCGACCTTTATCCGAAGGCTTACCGCAAGGAGATCGACGAGTTCAACGACTGGCTGTTCCCGACCATCAACAACGCGCATTACCGCATGCACTTCTGCCTCTCCTGGGTGGCGTACGACGAGGCTTATCAGGATTTCTTCGAGGCTCTCGACAAGATCGATGAACGCCTAGCGACGAACCGTTTCCTCTTCGGCGACTACGTGACCGACGCCGACGTCCGCCTGTACGTGACGCTGGTTCGCTGGGAGACCTACTACTATCACAATGTCGGGCCGCTGAAGAAGAGGATCGCCGAGTTCCCGAACATTTGGGGCTACGTGAAGGACCTCTTCGCAATCCCACAGTTTAAGAAGTACACATTTTTCGAGTTCCCGAAGAACCGCTTCAAGGGCAACCGCGGTTGGAACGGTTCCTTCCTCGAGCGCATCGCTTCGCAGGTGCCGTGGGATGAACTTTGGAAGACGGACGGCGAGAGAGCCAAACTTTCCGAGGATCCGGACGATGTCTTCCTCCACACGGACATCAGCCCCGAGGAGTACCAGAGCGAGATCTCGGTTTCCAAGTGGAACAGCCCCTCGTGGGATGACCGCCAGCCGAGAAATGTCAGCATTTCCGTGGATCCTTCCATCAACCCGCTCAAAGGTCTTCTTCACAACAGGAAAGCCTGAGCACAAAACGGCCGTAAGGCCTTGACATGACAAACCCTTAAAACATGACAAAATCCTTAAAACTTCCAATAAAAAATAACAAATCTTACGATACAAGGAGATATAAACCGATGAAAACGAAACTTACCAAACTTATTCTCACTATCCTCTTCGTGCTGTCCGCAGCGGCTCTGACCGGCTGCGGCGGCAAGGCAGAGGGCGAAAACGGAAAGAAGGTTATCAAGATTGAGACCAACGGACGCCCGGCCCCGTTCATTGAGACCGTGGAAAATAAAGAAGATGCGCTGTACACCACCAAGGATGGCGTTTACCTTACCGGCTACGACATCGCAGTGCTTGTTGAACTCTTCAAACTGCCTGAATTTGCCGATTATGAGCTGGATCTCACGGTGAGCTCCAACTCCCTCGTGGACACTCAGCAGGGCGTGATCGACGCAACCATCAACAACTGGAGCTACAACAAGGAGCGCGCGGAGACATTCCTGTTCTCCTTCCCGTACACGAAGTCGAGATACACCATCACCTCTGCAGCAGGAACGAGCATTAACTCCTTCGAGGAGCTTGCTGAGTCCGGCCTGAAGATCTACGGCGGCGCCGGCGGCAACACCACCAACGCGATCGAGCGTTGGAATGAGGCCCGCAAGGACGGCGAGAAGAAGATCGTTCTTGAGTACACCAGCGCGGACATCACCGTGCAGCTGCAGGAGGCAATCGAGGGCAAAGTAGCGCTCATTCATGACCAGCCCGTTATTCTCAAGTATAAGCAGGCGTATCCGGAGCAGTTCAAGAGCCTGAACATCACGGTTCTCTCCGATGAGGAGACGGCCACGAACATCACGGCCAACAACACGTCCCACATCCTTTTCGGCAAGACCGGTACCCATTCGAAGGAGTATCAGAAGCTGATCTCCGAGGGCATCAAGAAGCTTTATGACAACGGAACTTTAGCTGAGCTCGGCAAGAAGTGGATCGCAGACAAGCTCGGAGATGATTCGGTGAGCGTGCTGCCTCTTGCTTCGGATCTGATCTACCTCAACTGATATCAGCGTTGGGAGGAACCCGAAAATGGACACGAAATTTTCCGACTATTTCAGCGTGAAGCTCATGTGGTCGAGAATACCTCATCTGATAAAGAAAATCCCGATCACGCTGGAGTTGGCGGGGCTGGCATTTTTAGTATCGATCATCATCGGATTGCTGCTTGCCATTATCCGCTACAAAAAAGTGAAGATTCTGAGCCCGATCGCTTCGGCGTTCCTCTCCCTGATGCGGGGCACACCGATGCTGATCCAGCTGTATGTCGCCTACTACGGCATACCGGCGATTCTGCGGATCTTCAACTCCTGGGGCGCGAACATTGACGTGAACATTATTCCGAAAATGGTCTACGCCTTCGTAGCGCTCGGTCTGTATCAGGCTGCGTTCACCAGCGAGATTTTCCGAGCTGCCCTCGAGTCTGTCGACAAGGGTGAGATCGAGGCGGCGACGGCGATGGGAATGACCTATCCGCAGGTTTTGCGAAGAATTATTGTGCCGGAGGCTTTGGAAAATGCCCTTCCCGGCATCTGCAACTCGGTGATCGGCCTTGTGAAGGGGACGTCGCTCGCGTCCACCTGCGGCATCATCGAGATCACGTATCAGAATTCCATTCTTGCCGGCCGCGACTACCGCTATCTGGAAGGTTATGTGGCTCTGGCGATCATTTACTGGGTGATCACGGTCATCCTTGAGAAGATCTTCAAACTGATCGAACGGCGGTTCCGGATTCCGGAGCAGCCCAAGGCGGTTGAGGCAGCTGAGGAGGTGTAACGATGGCTATTCTGGAGCTTAAAGACATTCACAAAAGCTTCCGGGACAATGTGGTTCTCGACGGGATCGATCTGTCCGTCAACAAGGGCGACATCATCGGAATCGTCGGGCCTTCGGGCACCGGCAAATCCACCCTTCTTCGCTCCATCAATCTTCTCGAGCGGCCCGAGCAGGGCGAGATCCGTTTCGATGACATCACCATTCCGCTCTCGCTCAAGTCGAAGGACCGGAAAAATGTGACCGCTCTTCGCAAGCGGATCGGCATGGTGTTCCAGCGGTTCTACCTCTTCGAGCACAAGACCGCGCTTCAGAACGTGATGGAGGGCCTGATCACCGTGCAGAAGAAGTCCAGGCAGGAGGCTGAGAAACTGGCCCTCGAGGCTTTGGAAAATGTCGGCCTGAAAGCCTGGCAAAACCACTACCCGAGACATATGTCCGGCGGACAGCAGCAGAGAGTAGCGATTGCAAGAACGCTTGCGATGCGGCCGGACATTGTCCTCCTTGATGAGCCGACTTCGGCGCTTGATCCGGAGCTGGTGACGGAGGTTCTCACGACCATCAAACAGATTGCGGAACAGGGCTACACGATGCTTTTAGTTTCCCACGAGATGGATTTCGTGAGTAAAATATCAACGCGCGTCATTTTCCTGGACGGAGGCAAGATTATAGAGGACGGTTCGCCGGCCGAGGTGTTCCGCCATCCGAAGAGCGACCGCGCAAGAGAATTTTTCGAGAAAATGAACAAGCTGAAGGAGCCTGATTATTTCATATAAGGCCTGGAAGGCTTTGTATGAACCCTTCGGGGGAATCGCAGAACCGCGCAGAGAAAGGAGAATCACCGTGGGAATCTTTTTTACATCCGATGTCACGCCCGTGGACCGGGAAGCGATAAACGCTCTCTACGGCGACGCCTCCCGGTATGAGCGGTTCCGCGACAGCTTTGTGAGCCGCCTTGCGTATGACCGCGGAAAGCTTGTCGGAGCGGTCCGTGTGATCAGCGAGGGCGTTGAGACGGCACTTCTGGTTGACCTGGCGGTTTCACCGGAATACGTCGGCGGGGAAGCCGGCCGGGAGGAGATTTTGTTACGGCTTCTTGCGGAGATTGAGAAGGATCTCACAGGTCGGCGCGTTATGGTTTTCGGGAAGCGAGAGCATTTGGAAATCTACGAAAAGGCCGGGTACGGCCGCTGCAAGAACGCATGGACGCTGTTCCGCGAGGGAATGAAGGAGAGCGATTTCCTGCCCTGGGGATACCGGTTCGAGAACGAGTTCGGAGGGGATGCTCCGGCTCCCGGCATTGGAAAAACCGAAGTCAAGAGCGCGGAGGTCCTAATCGCCGACGGCCTTGCGAAAGCAACGTATGCGGAGGTCAACGAGGTGCTGACGAAGGCATTTTTCGGAAGACCGCACGACCTTGCGAAGACGGAGAAAGCTTTCAGCAACAGCCAATATGTGACAACGGCATTCGACGGGGAACGGCTTGTGGGCGTTGCCAGAGCCGTGGCGGACGGCGGCGTGTACGCGACGATACTGAACGTTGCGGTGGACCCGGAATACCAGGGTCTGTCAATCGGAAAGAGGCTTGTGCGAAGGCTCGACGTGCAGATCCGCGAGGAGGTTGTCGTTCTGAATACCCACCCGGGCGCGGTGGGATTTTACAACCGTTTCCCGGAGTACCGGAGAAACAAGTATGTGTTTGAGAAACACATTGCGGATCCGGTTCGCTCGCCGTTCGGAGCAACCGCGGACAAGTGGCATCAGCCCGGAGAGAAGCATTCGGAGCAGCAGACCGGGGATGGCGCACAAAGGCGCCCGGCAAACCCGCAGGGCGGCGAACTCGGGGCGAAACGCCCGCAGGGCAGCCCGGCGGACTTCAGGGCGAAAATGTTTACGCCGGCCGGATATCGGTTCCCGGATGAATATTGAGTTTCGCAAAAAAGAGAGACCTTTGGAAAAATGCGACAGAAAGGAGGAGCGCGCGATGGAAAACCGAATCAACAAGAACCGGCTGCTTCGCCGCTTTTCTGACTATGTTGCGATCGACAGCGAAACCTACAGCGAGCGGGAGCTCGGCGATCAGGTCGTCCGCGATCTGCAGCGCCTCGGTGTGAGCGTGCGGACGGACACGACAGACGAAGCGTTCCTTGCAGCGCATCCCGGAAGTTTTCCGAACATTCACGGATTCCTTCGGGGAACCGCGGAGGGCGAGACCGTTTTGTTGTCGGCGCATTTGGACACTGTGAGACCGGGCAAGGGCAAACAGGCGGTTGTCCGCGAGGACGGCACGATCACATCCGACGGATCTACGGTGCTGGGAGCAGACGATGTTTCCGGGCTGACGGTAATTCTGGAAGCGATTCAAATTGTTGAGGAATCGGGATTGCCTCACCCGGACATCGAAATATTGATCACCTCCGCGGAGGAGAGTTTCTGCGAGGGCTCCGAGGCGTTTGATTTCCGCCTCGTGCACGCAAAGAAAGCGTATGTCTTCGACCTGAACGGAGCGGTCGGAACGGCAGCGGTCGCTGCCCCGTCAATTGTCTCATTTTCCGTAGAAATCGTAGGAAGAGCGGCCCACGCCGGCTTCGCGCCGGAGCTGGGGATCAACGCGGTGAGCATCGCGGCGGATGCCCTTGCGGGATTGTCCGCCGGGCGGGTGAACGGCCGGAGCTCGGTGAACTTCGGCACCATCAAAGGCGGCACGGCGGACAACATCGTGCCGGACCGGGTGGTCATCACCGGGGAGGTGCGAAGCTTCTCTCACGAGGAGGCACTCCGGCTGGTGAACGAGGTGTTCACGCGGTTTGAGCAGACGGCAAATGCGTCAGGCGGCACGGTGCAGTGCCGAAGCCGGGAGCACATCCGCGCGTATCATCTTGACTTTTCCGAGGCGGTGGTAAGACATTTTACGAAGGCTGCGGAGGCCGCGGGCCTCGGCGCAAATCTGATCACAACCTACGGCGGAAGCGATGCAAACCGCCTGAACGAGCACGGTATACCGGCGATCGTCGTCGCCTGCTCGATGGAAAATTCGCACACGACGGAGGAGTACACGGAGCTTTCGGAGCTTGCCAAAGCCGCGGAGCTCGCGGTTGCGCTGATCACTGCGTGACGCCGGAAGTCGGGACGGACAGCGGCGAAACGGTGCACGACAGGGCTTTTCGGAACGAATTCCTGACCGGAAAATGATTGAAAGAAACACGAGGGAACAACATGTATTCGATAGAGACACGATGTATTCACGGGGAGGGGCACACGCTTTCAGATGCGAACTGCGCGGTCAGCTTCCCCATCTACCAGACGGCCTGTTTCAGCCATTTGACGCCGGGGCACAATCCGTCGGGGTTCGACTATTCCCGTGAATCCAATCCGACCAGAAAATTTCTGGAGGAAACCGTTAGCTCCCTGGAAGGAGCGTATGACACGGTGGCATTCGCATCGGGAATGGCCGCAATCTCGGCTTTTTTTGATTGCTTCCGGCCCGGCGACCGTATTTTGTGCGGCGAGGATCTGTACGGCGGCGTGGTGCGCCTGATCGATCAGATTGAGTCGAAAAATGACTACCGCATCGAGTACGTCGACACCACCGACCCGGCCAAAGTAGCAGCGGCAATCCGCCCGGACACAAAGGCAGTGTACCTGGAGACGCCGTCGAACCCGATGATGCGCGTAAGCGACATCCGCGCGATCGCGGAGATTGCGCATCGAAACGGCGCCGTGCTGGCGGTGGACAACACGTTCATGACGCCGTACTTTCAGAATCCCATTGCGGAGGGCGCTGATTTCGTAATCCACTCCGGAACGAAGTACTTAAGCGGCCACAATGATACGGTCTGCGGCTTTCTGTGCAGTAAAAGCCCTGAGGCAGCGGCGCGGATCCGACTGCTCTCCAAGACCACGGGGGCAACTCTCGGTCCTTTCGAGTGCTGGCTTTGCCTGCGCGGCATGAAGACGCTGGCGCTTCGGATGGAGCGCCACAAGAGCAACGCCGAGACCGTGCGCGACTGGCTGCGCGGCCGCGAGGAAGTTGATCAGGTCTACTACGCGGGCAGCGGGATGATCTCATTTTCCGTGAAGTCCGCTGAGAAGGCACTGTCGATCCTGCGCAATGTGAAGCTGATCACATTTTCCGAGAGCCTGGGCGGCACGGAGAGCCTTCTCACGTACCCGTCGCTGCAGACGCATCCGGATGTGCCTGCGGAGCAGAAGGAGCGCCTCGGGATCACGGACCGGCTACTGCGGATGTCCGTGGGAATCGAGGATCCGCGGGACATTCTCGGGGATCTGGAGCAGGCGTTTACGGCGGAGTGAGAGTGCTGCGGCTGCTTCCTGAGGGCAGGGAGATCGCGGCTGACACTGTGTTTTGCCGAGGCGTGACGGATTTTGACCGGGGACCGGGCAGAGCGCGACGAATGCGTGGTAAGGAGACAACAAATGGCGGAGAGAAATCTGATTTTTGACGCGGTGATCGACCGCAGAAATACGAAGTGTCTGAAGTATGATTTTGCGAAGAAGCGGGGGTATCCGGAGGATGTGCTGCCGCTCTGGGTGGCGGACATGGATTTTCCGACGAGTTCCTATATTGAGGATGCGCTTGCGGACCTTGCGCGCCACAACATTTACGGTTACACGAACGTGCAGGACGGCGATGGCTTCTTCGATGCGGTTGCAGGCTGGATGAAGCGGCACCACGGCTGGGAGGTGCAGTCGGAATGGCACGTGAAGACGCCCGGCGTGTGCTTTGCCATCGGGGCGGCGGTGCGCGGCCTGACGGAGCCCGGGGACGGCGTGATCATCCAGGAGCCGGTGTACTATCCCTTCGCGGATATCATCAAAAAGAACGGCCGAAGACTCGTGGTGTCGGAACTTCTGCGGGATGAAAATGACCGCTATGTGATGAATTATGAGGATTTTGAGTGGCGGTTAGCTGCGGGCGGGGTCAAGCTTTTCATCCTTTGCAATCCGCACAACCCCGTGGGGCGTGCCTGGACAGCCGAGGAGCTGCGGCGTATCGGCGAGCTGTGCCGTCGCTACGGCGTGACGGTCTTCAGCGACGAGATTCATTCCGATTTTGTGTGGAAGGGAGAGCATCAGGTGTTCCAGGAGGCGGACGAGTCGTTCCGTGATTTTACGATTACGGCAACTGCGCCAAGCAAGACCTTCAACCTGGCGGGGCTTCAGCAGTCCAACATTTTCATTCCGAACGAGAGCATTCGTCATCGGTTCCGGCTGGCCATCGCACAGACCGGGTACGACGAGCCGAACGCGGCGGGCATTGCGGCTGCGCAGGCGGCGTATGAGCACGGGGACGAGTGGTATGCGGCTGCGCGGAAGTATATCCGCGGAAACTTGGATTTTCTCGCGGAATTTGTCTCGAAAGTGCTACCCGGCGTGCAGGTCGCGGAGACGGAGGCCACCTATCTGGCGTGGCTTGATTTCCACGAAACCGAACTGTGTCCTCAGGCACTCGACAATCTCATCGTAAACAAAGCGAAGCTTTGGCTCGACCGCGGAACCATGTTCGGCCGCGGCGGCGAGGGCTTCCAGCGGATTAATGTCGCCTGCCCGAGAAGCGTGCTTTCGGAGGCGCTTGAGCGGTTGTGGGAGGTTTTTCGTTAGTGCCAACCCCGATTTTATGTAAATTCTGAAAGATAGTCATCCCGATTTTATGTAAATTCCGGCAAAACAGCCCCCCGATTTTATGCATTTTCGAGAAAACAGCCACTCCTTCCGATTTTGCTACGCAGTTCCGCACTTTTTCGTTCTTTCGGTAGCAAAGATTTCTCCGCAAGACGTCCCAAAACAGCGCCTCCTTTCGATTTTGCAACGCAATCCGGCGTTTTTCATTTTTTGCCGTAGCAAAGATATCCGTATTACTCTTCCGGTGGCAGCTGTTCCCCTCTGCTTTTGCTACGCGTTCCCGGTTTTTTCGTGATTTCCGTGGCAATTTCCTGGAAGTCGACTTTTGAGAGCATTCATTTTTCTGCTTTGGTGCTACGGGATTACGGCGAAACATCGGTTTGCGTAGCATTTTTCCCGAAAAGGACAAATTTCACAGATTACCAGTAAATTTCAGCGAACGAGCCCCCTTTTTTGCAGAGGCATGACAATCGATGAAGCTTACATATTTCAGGATGTTTTCACAGCATTCCTTGCAAGTATCCCCGTCCCGTGATATACTGTGGAAAACCCGTTGGAGAGTGGAAATGAAACTTTCTGAAATTATGAAAAACGGCCGCACGGCCTTTACCTTTGAGATCTTCCCGCCGAAGAAGGACATGCCCATCGAGACGATCTACAAGACGCTCGACGGTCTGCAGGGGCTGCACCCCGATTTTATCAGCGTGACCTACGGCGCAGGCGGCAGCGCGGCCGATACGAAGACCGCGGATATTGCGCAGATTATCCGGAAGGACTACGGGATTGAGTCCGCAGTTCATCTGACCTGCCTGTACAACTCGAAAGAGGATATCGACCTCATTTGTGAGCAGTTGAAAGAGCGCGGGATCGAGAATATCCTGGCGCTTCGCGGCGACCGCAATCCGAATGCCGAGAAGGAAATCCAGACCGATTTTGCGCATGCTTCGGATTTGATCGCGTATCTGAAGACCAAGGGCGATTTCCATATCATGGGCGCATGCTACCCCGAAGGACATATGGAGGCGGCGTCGCTTGATGCGGACATCGCGAATCTGAAGAAGAAGGTTGACGCGGGGGCGGATCATTTGCTGTCGCAGCTGTTCTTCGACAATGACGCATTTTTCGCATTCCTGGATAAAGCGCGGGCCGCAGGGATTACGGTGCCGATCGAAGCGGGCATCATGCCCTGCACCAGCAAGGCTTCGATCGAGCGCATGGTCACGATGTGCGGCGCGAGCATTCCGTCGAAGTTTGCGCGGATGATGGCGCGCTATGAGGCGTATCCGGACTCGGTTCGCGAGGGCGGCATCGCCTACGCGATCGACCAGATCATTGACCTGGTGTCCCGCGGCGTGGACGGAATTCATCTCTACACGATGAACAATCCGTACGTTGCAAAGCGCATCACTGACGCGGTGGCGCCGATGATCAACCCGGGACTGATCCGGACGGAGTGAGCCGGAGGGTTCAGAAGGATTGAGCGGATGGTTCGGGCAGAATAAGCCGGACTGAGCCGGACGATACAATGTGACGGTACAGACGATTTCATCGTCATGACAACAGTACAGAAAATGCATGGCACGCCCCGGTATGCGAACCTCGGCGTGCTGTTGGAGTGTTTACGGGGCGGAATTCCGGAGCAATCGGACCGGCAGTTCCGCGGAGGCAAGGAGAAAAACATGGTTGAGTTGAAACCGATCCGTATGGAGGAGGCTGCGCGGTACCTGGGCTACGGCGGGCAGATGCCTGACGAGACGATACTCGCTCTGATGCGCGAGTGCGAGGGTCCGCTGCTGGCGGCGTGCCATCCGGCCTACAGCGTGGGCATTTTCGACATGGAGTGCTGCAGCGAGGACGAAGTGAAACTCATGGAGTGCGCGCTCACGCTGACAGGAAAGGACATCGTAAAGCACCTGGTCGGCTGCACGAAGGTCGTGCTGATGGCGGCGACACTCGGGTCGGGCGTGGACACGCTTCTTCGGAAACTCCAGAAGACGGAGATGCCCAAAGCCCTTCTCACGGACGCGATGGCGGGAGCGGCCATCGAGCAGATCTGCGATGACGTTCAGGCGGAACTCGAGCGGAAAATGCCCCTCTACCGCCAGACCTGGCGCTTCTCCCCGGGCTACGGCGACCTGCCTCTT
>Ga0265298_10009164_pt1 | contig 11809 bp, 7 predicted proteins | sample AusTroGonzalo_MG_3_FD_193486 | JGI IMG/M metagenome (GOLD analysis project Ga0265298, IMG submission 193486) | Bovine rumen microbial communities from tropical cattle in Woodstock, Queensland, Australia - Gonzalo_01 | ecosystem: Host-associated > Mammals > Digestive system > Stomach > Rumen ...
TGTCGGTGTAAGCCAGTTTCGTGGCATAGTACGGCTTGCTGAAGCTGTGGGAGGAGGACATCGTCGCCCGGTAGCCGAAGCGGGAAGTGAACGTGAAGCCCTTGAACGGAGTGAAGTTGGCGAAGAGCACGCCGCGGAAGTTGAGCCCCTCGTTGGTGGACTCGGTCTTGTCCCGCTGGATGAACGGGCTGCCGTTATCATCGTCCACATACTTGGATGTGGCGTACCAGTAGCCGGTCACAGGATCCTTCATGATGTTCTGTCCCTTCTCGTAAGCCTCGAGCATACCGGGGGCGAACTGGCTGGGATCGGTATAGTAGACCGGAGTCAGCGGGTCGATCGTGAGGACGGAACCGAGCATGGAGCCATAACGGCCCTGCTGGGAAACGCCCTTGGACTCACGGCTTTCCATGGAAGTATTGACACCGACCTGGATCCAGTCATAGAGCTGGTAGTCGGCATTGATCTGGGCGCTCAGACGGGTGTACTCGTCCTTGTCTCCGACGATGATACCGTTGTTCCTGAGGTAGTTGAGCGAAACGAAGAAGTGTCCCTTGTTGTTGCCGCCCTGGAAGGAGAGGGCATGCTGGGGAGAGAACGTGGGTTCGAAAACCACGTCAAACCAGTCGGTGTCGGTGCCGTCGTACTTGTTGGCGGCCAGGGCACCTTCCATATCGATACCGGAAGCCTGCTTATAGGCAATCCACTCCTGGGCGCGGAAGATTTCCGCTTTCTTGCCGAGGGACTGATGCGTCAGCTTGAAATCATAGGTGATGCTGGAGCGGCCGTTGTTGGCGGCACCGCTCTTGGTCGTGATGAGCACGACGCCGTTACCGGCCTGCGCGCCGTAGATGGCAGCGGAGGCGGCATCCTTCAGCACCTCCATGCTGGCAATCATGGAAGGGTCAAGATAGCTGATATTATCTACTTTAAGGCCGTCCACGATGAGCAGGGGGCCGATGTTGCCGGAGTTGGAAGAGTAGCCGCGGACACGGATGGAGGCAGAGGAACCCGGCGCGCCGGAGCTGTTGATAATATGGATACCGGCAGCCTTGCCCTGCAGGGCAGCGGCGGCGTCGGAAGTCGAGCGGTTCTGGAACTCCTCCTCCCGGATGGAGGAAACCGATCCGGTGAGGTCGCTCTTCTTCTGGACGCCATAGCCGATAACGACCGTTTCTTCCAGGAATTCTGCATCTTCCTCCAAAACAATTTTGTAATCGGACTGGCTGCCGACGACAAAATTCTGGGAAGCATAACCGATGCAGGATACGGTTAGCGTTGAACCGGCCGGCACAGAGAGCGAGAACGTTCCGTCGAGGTTCGTGACGGTTCCCGTTGTACTGTTGCCCACCAGCATGACTGAGGCGCCGATGACCGGCTGCCCTGTTCCGTCAAGCACGGTGCCGGTGATGGCCTTCGACTGCGCGAAAGCGCTCACCTGACCGAAGATCGCTGCTACCGCCAGGATAGCGAGAATGCGAAACTTGCGCTGAATTAGGTGTTTCATAAAGATTAAAAAGATTATTGGTTAAAAACTGAGTGTTTTCCTCGGAGCCAAAATTACCCTTATGGACAGGAAGCCGATGCCAAATCCGAATCAAATCATGTCAAACGTCTCCGGATTCGCCGGCTCTTGTATGGAATGAGCCGGGATTATCATTATTTACTGTTTTTGACCATTTATTTTCTATCTTTATCGAAAAGTCCCAATTTTGGATAATAAAATGTAAGAGAACCGAGATGATTCACTTTTGATATTTCTTCGTGTTATTGTTATACCCCTTTTTATATAGTCCCCATACCTTTGTAACGCCTGATTCGATATGAAGAAAATTGTTCTGACAGTTCTTGCAATCATGCTCGGCTGCGCTGCTGCAAACGGCGCACAGCCGCACCATTTCCATGCACGTTTCACCAGTTGGGACGGCCTTCCGGAGGCCTATCTGTCGTCCGTCTGCCAGGATGCGTTCGGGCGCATCTGGGTCGGCTCGAAGGACGGCGTTTTCTTCTATACCGGGGACGAATTCGTACCTTTTACCAATGCGGACTACCTCGCTGCCTGCGCCAAGTCCACGCAGGCCGTCAGACTCGACGCCGACGGCTGTGTCTGGATTGTATCTGTCGTCGGAACAGGGTTTTATGACGTAAGTACGGACAGTTTCACCCCGGTCCGGGAGCTTCAGGGGACCATCATATCCGACATCGATATCACGCCCGACGGGGCCGTATGGCTTACCTCTTCCAGCGGAATCTGGAAGTATGACAAGGCCTCCGGGGAGCTGGCCAACATGACCGAATCCACGTCTTTCTCTCCCTATATGACCTGCGTGACCGCCGACGGGAACCTCGTTTTCACGGCGCGTAACAACAATGTTTATCTGTTCGATACCGCGAGCGGGAACGTCCGGTCCATCCGGACCGACCGTCCGGCGGCGTCTTACGAGCAGATCGCATATATAGGGGAAGGACGGCTGCTGCTGAGCAACGGCATCCACGAAGTCTGTCTGGCCGACATCAATTCAGGATCCACGAAGACGCTGATAGACAGAAAGGTCATACTCAACAAGGCGGAAGTCCAGTGTCTGCTCTACGAAGACGGATTGTACTGGATCGGAACCACTTACGGCCTGCTCATCTATGATCCCGTGACGCACACGGTCGAGAAGCAGTTCCCCGACGAGCTGAACACCGCCACCCTCGGCGGCGAGAGTGTCCGCTGCCTGTTCAGCGACCGTTACGGCAATGTCTGGGCGGGAACCTGGAACGGCGGCCTGCGCTGCTGGATGACCTACGAGGTGGGATTCAGCCGCTTTGTCTCCGACGACAATCCGCACTCGCTCGTCGGCAACACCGTCCGGGCCATCTGCGACGGCCCCGACGGGAAAGTCTGGATCGGAAGCGAAGAAGGATATCTCTGCCGTTTCGACCCCCAGGACCAGACCTTTACGGACTTTACGCGCTACGCCGGCGTCGCGCTCGGAACAGCCATCACGGATATCACCCGGATCGGGCAATATCTCTGGATCTGCTCCTACGGCGACGGGATCACCGCCTTCGATCCGCAGGAGGGCAAAGCGGTGAAGAAATACTACCTGCCCGACAACGACTGCCTGACCATCATGCAGGCCAGCGACGGCTGCATCTACGCGGGCACGCGCCAGGGCATGTTCCGCTATAATCCCGCCGCCGACACGTTTGACCTCGTCGATATTGTCGGCAAGCCGTTCGTGCACAGCATCATCGAGGACAGGAACGGCCACCTGGTCATCAGTACCTTCTTCCAGGGGCTCGGCATCTACGACCTCGCTTCGGGCTCCTTCAGGAAGGTAGCGTCCGAACCGGGCGTCGCGATCACCAGCTTCATGCTGGATTCCGATGGGATCGTCTGGGCCACGACCGATGCCTCCGGCATCTGCAGGATTGACATCTCCGCCGACGGCAACTCCATAGATATCAAGTATTTCGACAGATCCTCCGGCCTGCCGTCCAACTGCACCGGCAGCATCACGGAGGACCGCGACGGACTGCTCTGGGTTGCCACCACGATGGGACTGGCCGAATTCGATTCCCGGCAGGAAAAGGTGCGCGAGATTTACATGGAGGCCGACAACGTGATCGGAAGGCACTTCACCTACGGGAGCAACTACAAGTCCCCGGACGGGCTGGTCTTCCTCGGGACCAACGAAGGCATGCTGATATTCGAGCCGGAATATATCCGGGAACGATTCGGCCACTCGGTCATCCACATCACGGACATCACGCTCGGCTCGGCCACCGGCTATGCCAACATTGCCCAGAAAGGGCGTTCAGCCATCACCTCCGAATCCATCCGGATCAAGCAGAAGGATGCCTCGCTGATCCTGCTCACCTTCTCAGCCATGAACTACGCGAGCCCGAACATCGAGACCTACGAATGCACGCTGGTCAGGCGCGGGTTCAGGAACCAGATTGTCACGGACGAAAACCATATCACCTACACCGGCCTGATGCCGGGATCCTATCGCTTCACCGTCAATTTCGCCGAGGAGCCGGATCCGTCCACGGAGGCCGGGCTGGACATCGTGATCCTGGCCCCCTGGTACCGTTCCAACGTGGCCCTGTGCCTGTATCTGCTCCTGCTGGCCGGCATGGTCTATGGCTACTTCAGGAGGAAGAGCATCAAGGAGGTAACCGAAGCCAACCGTCGCCTGGAACTGCTGGAGGCGCAGAAGGAGAAGGATCTCGCCCATGAGAAGATGGATTTCTTCACCAACATCGCCCACGAGATCCGCACGCCGGTATCCGTACTCCAGATCCTGCTGGACAAGTCGTCCTCCGAGCGAAAAGGCGCCGACATCGCCACGGACGACATGAACGCGATGCGCCTGAACGTGGAGCGGCTCAAGAAGCTGTGCGACGACCTGCTCGACTTCCGGAAGATGGACAAGGGGCAGATGCACCTGGTCTTCACCACGGAGGATGTCTGCGCCATCGTCCGCAAATCCATCGACTCCTTCGAAACGGCCGCCAGGGCGCGCAATCTCGAATTGACTTCTTCCCTGTCCCGGGATGCCATCATGGCGGTCTGCGACGCCGACGCCATCGAAAGCGTCATCTGCAACCTGCTATCCAATTCCATCAAATACTGCGACAGCCGGATCAGCGTCAACGTGACGGAAAGCGACGGAAGGATCATCATCCGCGTTGAAAACGACGGCGTTCGCGTGCCTGAAGAGGAGAGCGAACTCATCTTCGAAGCGTTCTACCAGAGCAAATCCCTGGAGAAGAACGGCACCGGGCTCGGTCTCACCTATTCCCGCAAGATCGCATCCCTGCACCAGGGACGGCTCTACCTCGACACGTCGGTCAAGGACCTCAACTCCTTCGTCCTGGAGATTCCCGAGAAGCCGTCCGTTCCGGAAAGCGACAAGGAGGCCCCCACCTCCGCACACGCAGCCCTGGCGGAAGAGGAGATGCCGGAGAAACCCGGCCAGAAGGCGGTCGTGCTCGTCGTCGAGGACAACGCAACGATGCGGGACCTCATCCGCGACGAACTGGCGAAGGAATACGACATCCTTACGGCCGAAAACGGCGAACAGGCCCTTTCCCTCATCCGGAGCACCCGCGTGGATCTCGTGATCAGCGACATCATGATGCCCGGGATGGACGGCTGCGAACTCTGCAACACCATCAAGGAGGACATCAACTTCAGCCATATTCCGGTCCTGCTCCTGACGGCCGCCGTGGGCATCGAAACGCACATCCGCTCCCTCAAATCCGGCGCCGACGCCTATATCGAGAAGCCCTTCAAGATGGATATCCTCAAGGCCAATATCAGCAACCTGTTCAGGAACCGGGATATCCGCAACGAGCAGTTCTCCTCCTCTCCCCTCTCACACTACAACTTCTCCAGTGTCAGCAAGGTGGAGCAGGACTTCATGAACTCGCTCCACGGCTTCATCCAGGACCACATCGCCGAGACGGAGCTCACCATAGACAGGCTGGCCGAGGCCATGGCCGTCTCCCGCGCATCGCTCACCCGGAAAGTCAAGGCCAACACCGGACTGACCGTAAACGAATATGTCAGAATCAACCGCCTCAAGAAGGCCGTCGAGCTGCTGACCGAGAACAACTACCGCATCAATGAAGTGGCGTATCTCGTAGGCTACTCCTCCCCTTCCTATTTCACCCTCAGCTTCCAGAAACAGTTCGGCAAACTCCCGTCCGAGTTTATCAAGGACAAAACACAATAAATATTGAACATTGAACTACATGAAAGTTGTTATTGACTGTGACGATGCCGCCATCGATCTGAAAAAAATCATCGTGGCGCATCTTGAAAAAAGCGGCATCGAGGCCGTGGATCTCGATTATCTCGGATCCCACCCCGGCGCCTTCTACCCCGAAATCGGGTACAACCTGGCCCTGAAGGTCCAGGACGGGACCTTCGAAAGGGGCATCCTCATCTGCGGGACCGGCCTGGGCATGGCGATGATCGCCAACAAAGTCCAGGGCGTGTACGCCGGCGTCTGCCACGACGTATTCTCCGCCGAAAGGCTTCGCAAGAGTAATGACGCACAGATTCTGACTATGGGCGCCCGCGTCATCGGCCCCGAACTTGCCAAAACCGTCGTGAACGCCTGGCTCGCATCCGAATTCCAGGGCGGGGGCTCGCAGCCCAAGGTCGCTCAAATGCACGCGCTTGAGAGACAATCGTTTGAGTCAAAATAAACACCCACAACCATGCAAAAGATAATCAATGACCCGTCTCGTGTTGTCGACGAGATGGTACAAGGCTACGTCAAGGCGCACCGGGATCTGGTCTCGGAAACGGCAAACGAGCGCGTCCTGAAATACAAAAATGCACCGGTCCCCGGCAAGGTCGGCATCGTCACCGGCGGCGGCTCCGGCCACAAGCCGGCATTCATCGGCTACCTCGGCAAGAACATGTGCGACGCCGTCGCCATCGGCGAACTGTTCTCATCTCCGCCCGCCCAGATGTTCTACGACGCCATCCGCGAGGCGGACGCCGGAAAGGGTGTCGCCATCCTGTACGGCAATTACGCCGGCGACAACATGAACGTCGCGATGGCCATGGAACTGGCCCAGGAGGAAGGCATCCGGGTCGGCAAGGTGGTCGCAAACGACGATGTCCCCTCTTCGCCCGCTCAGACGCGCGAAAAACGGCGCGGCGTGGCAGGAGAAATCCTGATGTGGAAAATCGGCGGCGCCAAGGCCGCCATGGGAGGAAGCCTCGAAGAAGTGCTCGCCGCTGCCCAGAAGGCCATCGACAACACCCGCAGCATGGGTGTCGGTCTCAGCCCCTGCACCATTCCGGAAGTCGGTCATCCCAACTTCTCCATCGAGCCCGGCTATATGGAAGTCGGCATCGGCCACCACGGCGAACCCGGCATCGAGGTCGCCCGGCTTGAGTCCGCCGCCCGGATCGCCGCGCGCACGTGCGACGTCATCCTGCCGGACCTTCCTTTTGCCTCCGGCGACGAAGTCGTCGTGCTGGTGTCCGGCCTGGGCTCCACACCGCTGCTCGAACAGTACATTTTCTACAACGAGGTGGAAAAAATCCTGACCGGGAAAGGCATCCGGGTTCACCAGGCGCTTGTCGGGAACTATTTCACCTCCCTGGAAATGGCCGGCATCACGCTGACACTCATGAAATTAGACAACGAGCTCAAGGAGTGCTTCGACTACGAATGCCACTCCATGGGCCTCACCCAGTATCCCAAAGACTGACACAATGGAACGATTCACCAAGGAGGCGGGAAGCCTCATCATCGACAGACTCATCCTGGCCATTCAGGAGAACAAACAATACCTGAGCGACATCGACGGCGCCATCGGCGACGGAGACCACGGTATCAATATGAACAAGGGATTCACCCTCTGCCGGGAGGCCCTTGACCAGCAGTCCGGCGATTTCACCTACGCACTGAACACCCTCGGAAAGATCCTGATGATGAAAATCGGAGGTTCCATGGGGCCGCTGTACGGGAAGTTCTTCCTGTCCATCGGCAAAGCGCTGGAAGGCGTGGACGAGATCGGCCGGGATGAGTTCGGGAAAGCCCTCGGGGCCGCCCTGGACGCCATCCACGCCATCTCCCCGGCCCAGGTCGGTGACAAGACCCTGATGGATGTCCTCTTCCCCGCAGAAAAGGCATACAGCGAGGCCGCCGCAGAAGGCCGTTCCTTCGAGGCCGCGCTCGACGCCATGGACGCAGCGGCGCTCCAGGGCCGTGACAGCACCGTGGACATGGTCGCCAAACTGGGGCGTTCGAGCCGGCTTGGCGAGCGCTCCCGCGGCGTGATGGATGCCGGATCGGCCTCCTGCTACCTGATTCTCCACACGATGGCGGATACCATCAAAGAGCTTCTGGCTGCCTAAGTCATGCTGATCATCCTGCTCATCCTCGCCATCGTCTTCATCGTCATCTCGACGACGAGATTCAACCTGCATCCCTTCCTGGCGCTGATCATCGCCGCCATCGGATACGGCCTGAGTTCCGGCGTGCCCCTGGACCGGATCATCGCTTCGGTCAACAACGGATTCGGCAGCACGGTCAGTTCCATCGGCATCGTGATCGTGGTCGGGTGCATCATCGGGACCTTCCTCGAGGAGTCGGGCGGAGCGTATATGATGGCGCGGAGCGCGCTGAAAGTGGTCGGAGAAAAACACGTGCCGCTGGCCATGCTCATTCTCGGATACATTATTTCCATCCCGGTTTTCGCCGACTCAGGATTCGTTATCCTCACGCCCCTCAACCGCGCCCTCTCCAAGAAAGCCGGGATCACCCTCGCCAGTACGGCCTGCGCCCTCGGGCTCGGCCTGACCATCACCCACTGCCTCATCCCGCCGACCCCGGGTCCGATCGCGGCGGCAGGCATCCTGGAGGCAGATCTCGGGCTGGTCATCCTCACCGGCATCGCATCCAGCATCCTTCCGCTGCTGGTCGCATGGCTGTTCGTGACCAAGTGGGCCACCCGCTTCCAGATTGATCCGCAGCCGAATGAGACCGAGGCTGACATCGAGCGGAAAGTCGCCCAGGCCCCCTCGGCCTTCAAATCCTTTTTCCCGATCGCCGTTCCGCTGATCCTGATTGTGCTTCGCTCAGTTTCGACCTTCCCTTCCGCACCTTTCGGAGAAGGCACCTTCGCGCGGATCATCGGTTTCGTCGGAGAGCCGGTCATGGCGCTCCTGATCGGCATGGTCCTGTCTTTCACCCTTCCCAGGAAGTTCGAACGCGCCATGCTGTCCGCGACCGGCTGGGTGGGGAAAGCCCTTTCTTCCGCAGCCATCATCATCATGATCACCTCCGCCGGAGGCTCCTTCGGTATGATTCTGCGCGACTCCGGCATCGCCGACGTGCTTGGCGAGGTCATTTCCCGCTTCCATCTCGGCATCTGGCTGCCCTTCCTGATCACGGCGGCGCTCAAGACCGCCCAGGGATCTTCCACCGTCGCCATCATCACCTCGGCTTCCATCGTGGCTCCGCTGATGGGCGTCATGGGATTCGACGCGCCGCTGGAAAAAGCGGTGCTCGTCACGGCCCTTTGCGCCGGCGCGATGGTCGTCGCATGTCAACGACAGTTTCTTCTGGGTCGAGACCCAGATGTCCGGCATGAGCATCAAGACCGGATACAAGCTTCATTCACTCGGCACCTTCCTCTGCGGCTTGTCCGCCATGCTGACCATGTGTTTTATTTACGCTGTTTTCTGCTGATATCATGAAAAAGAAATCTATCCTTGAAATCCCTTCCGTTTACACCGCCAACGCATTCATCATCGACGATGTACCCTATGTCGGCGCCGGGTCCGAAACCACCCCGGCGGTATATGTCCATAATCTCCAGACCGCCTCTTCCAGCCTGGTGGACGGATGCCCGGGCGGCGTGATGAGTTTCGTTCCCGTGCCCGGGAATCCGAAGCTCTTCTACTCCGTCATGGGTCTCTTCCCGCCCTTCGTCGGGAAGGATGCAGGCATCTTCATGCACCGCCGCACGGGCATCACGTGGGTGACCTCCAAGGTCATGGCCCTCCCCTTCGCGCATCGCTGCGACATTCTCCGCAAGGACGGCCGGAACTGGCTGTTCGCCGCATCCTGCAGCAAGTTCAAAGCGGAGCCCGCTGACTGGTCCCAAAGCGGCGAACTATACGTCAGCGCGCTTGACGAGCTGACCGGCCTGTCCGGTGTCCCGCAGCTGGTTTATGACAAGATCTGGCGCCACCACGGGATGCTCAAAGCCCGCGTGGGCGGCGAAGATACCCTTCTCTTCTCCGGAGCTGAGGGCATCTTCTACATGGTCCGCGAGAACGGGAAATGGGGCGTCAGACGCCTTTTCGATCACGAGGTCAGCGAATTCGGCCTGATCGACCTGGACGGCGACGGGCAGGATGAGCTCGTGACCATAGAGCCTTTCCACGGCAACAGCCTGAACGTTTACAAGCGCGACGCCGGGGCCTGGACGAAATGCTACAGCGACGAGCTCTGGTTTGGCCATGGTCTGAGCTGCGGAATGTTCAAGGGCGAGCCGGTCATTGTGGTGGGCAACCGCCGCGGGCCCCTCACATTGAACCTTTATCAGCGGAAAGCCGACGCCTCCTTCTCCCGCAGCATCCTCGAGGAGCAGGCCGGCCCCACGCAAACCCAGGTATTTACGGCTGGCGGCAAGGACTACATTCTCAGCGCCAACCAACTCAAAAATGAAGTTGCACTCTATTATTAATGAACGACATGGACAATAAAACAAAGCAGATCGGCCTCGTCGGGCTGGGCGTCATGGGCAAGCCGATGGCCAAAAACATTCTCAAGAACGGTTTCTCCCTCACAGTCTTCGATATCAAGCAGGATCCGGTTCTGGAACTGGTGGCGCTCGGCGCCCGGGCTGCGGAAACGCCGGCGGCGCTCGCGGCACGCTGTGATATCATCATCACGATGCTTCCGAACTCTCCCCACGTGGAAAGTGTCGTCTGCGGTCCGAACGGCATCCTCGAGGGGATACGCCCGGGGTCCGTCTATATCGACATGAGTTCCATCTCCCCCGTCGTCTCCAAGAAACTCTACGCCATCATGGCCGAGAAAGGGGTCGAGATGCTTGACGCGCCCGTGAGCGGCGGAGAGCCCAAGGCCATCGATGGCACGATGTCGATCATGGTCGGAGGCAAGCAGGAGGTCTTTGAGTCCGTCAAGGGCGTGCTGCAGGCCATGGGCGACGCCGTCACGCTCGTCGGGGAGATCGGCAGCGGGAACACCTGCAAGCTGGCCAACCAGATCATGGTGGCCCTCCACCTTTCAGCCGTCGCCGAAGCGATGGTGTTCGCCGAGAAGGCCGGTGTCGATCCGGAAAAGGTTTACCAGGCCATCCGGGGCGGTCTGGCCGGAAGCACGGTGCTGGATGCCAAAATGGACAGGATTCTCGACCGCAATTTCACGCCCGGAGGTCCTATCTGGATGCATACCAAGGACTTACTGAACGTCCGCGATGCAGCCCTGGCCATCGACGCGCCCATTCCGCTGACCACCCAGGTGCTGGAAGCCTTCAAGGCCTGCAAGTGCGACGGGCACGTGAATGATGACCACTGCGGCGTCATTCAGTACTGGGAAAAACTCGCCAATGTCACGGTCAAACGCCGCAAATAATATGAATATCAGAATCTTGTACCTGTCCCTGACGGCAGGAATGCTCCTCGCGACGGGAGCCGTTGCGCAGGAGCCAAAAGAGGCCGCCATGCACAAAAAGGCGGCCCGGATCATCAGCGAGATGACGCTGGGTGAAAAGATCAGCATGATGATGAACAGCACCCCCGGCGTGAAACGGCTGGGCATCAAGCCCTATGACTGGTGGAACGAGGCCCTGCACGGGGTGGCCCGCAACGGCCGCGCCACCGTTTTCCCCGAGCCCATCGGCCTGGGGGCCACCTTCAACCCGACCCTGGTCCGGACCATCGGGGACATCGTCTCCGACGAAGGCCGCGCCAAATTCGAGAAGGCCCGGGAAGCAGGCAATTACAGCCGCTATACCGAACTTACCTTCTGGGCGCCCAACGTGAACATTTTCCGGGACCCCAGATGGGGTCGCGGCATGGAGACCTACGGAGAGGATCCTTTCCTCACGGGAACGCTCGGGGCGGCCTACGTGAAAGGCATTCAGGGAGACGATCCCTTCTACCTGAAGGCGGCCGCCTGCGCGAAGCATTTCGCCGTCCACTCCGGCCCGGAATCCGTCCGGCACAGCTTCGACGCGGTTCCCTCCCAACGAGACCTGTACGAGACTTACCTCCCCGCTTTCGAGCGGCTGGTGAAAGAAGCCGACGTGG
>Ga0265298_10009165_pt1 | contig 11806 bp, 9 predicted proteins | sample AusTroGonzalo_MG_3_FD_193486 | JGI IMG/M metagenome (GOLD analysis project Ga0265298, IMG submission 193486) | Bovine rumen microbial communities from tropical cattle in Woodstock, Queensland, Australia - Gonzalo_01 | ecosystem: Host-associated > Mammals > Digestive system > Stomach > Rumen ...
GCCGCCGTCAGGGCAGGGGGACAGCTCAAAGTCAGCGCCGGATCGACCACTGCCAGATCCGCGACCATCGACGGATGACGCAATGATTTCTTGATTTTGGTTTCAGGATCGGTCAGGACCGAATTGTTCGTGATCTCCGCCCCGGTTCCCGCAGTGGTGGGCAGAGCCGCAAAAAAGAGCCCTTTGCCGGGTATGGCTCTGCTGCCGGAAAAATATTCCGCGCAGTAGCCCGAAAGCGGGATGAGCGCGGCTGCCGCCTTCGCACAGTCGATCACGCTGCCGCCGCCAATGGCAACCACCGCTTCTGCCTGAAAATCACGTCCCGAAGCGGTCACGCGGTCCACATCCGCCAGGGGCGGTTCGGCGTGAATGCCGGTTTCAACTTTCACGGTGAAGTCTTTCAGTGAAGCGAGCAGTGAGTCGAACTCGGCACTCCGGGAAAAATGGGTCCCGGCCACCAGCAGGATCTTTTTGAACGGTGCAAGTTTTTCCGCCAGACTTTTTGCGGTCCCGCAACCGAAAACGATCTCCGCCGGATAATGAAGCTGATAATTGGCAGGATTCATGTTTTTTTCTCCTCCTGTTTTCGTTCCTTGAGCAACTGGACGGCCGCAAGTGCGGCGGCCTGTTCGGCGGCTTTCCGGTTCTGGGCTCTGCCGGTGCCCAGCTGTTCACCGTCGAGGAATACTGCGACCTCGAAACACGGTTCATGCTGGGGGCCGCTGACCCGGAGCACCTGATAGGTCGGGTGCTTGCCGCATTCAGCCTGAATATATTCCTGCAGGATCCCTTTCGGATTGAGCGTGGCCAGCATGTCCTGCGGATCGGGTATTTCCCGGGTGAAAATGGCGAGAATGAATTTTTCCGCCTCGCCGTAGCCGCCGTCCAGATAGACCGCCGCGGCCAGCGCCTCGAACGCGTCGGATATGGTGGATTCGCGTTCGCTGCCGTGCGAATCGATCTCGCCCTGGCCGAACTGCATGTATTTCCCGAGTTCGATCGACCGGGCGAACTTCGCCAGCGAATCCTGATTGACCACCGCGGAACGGATCTTGGTCAGGTCGCCTTCCTGCAGTTCGGGATAGCGGTCGTAGAGATAACGGGTCAGCACCAGTTCGACCACGGCGTCGCCGAAAAATTCGAGCCGCTGGTTGTCGTATTTGACATTCCATTCCGCAGCATAGGATTTATGGGTCAGGGCTTCCCGGAGCAGCTCCGGGTTTTTGAACTCGTAACCGATCACCTGCTGGAGCTGTTTCAGCGGTTCGCTCATGACGGCGATACTCCGTCTTCATTCCAGGCCGCGGATGCGTATTTTTCTGCGGCGAGCTGTTCGGCTTTCATCATGAATTCCGCATCCGGAGCGAACGGTTCGTAATCGAAGGAAAATGCTTTTTCCAGCTCGTCTTTGATGGCGTGCAAAATCTCGTCATGTCCGCCCGCTTTGAGGCTGACGCTGCCTTGATGCAGGATGCCTTTGCGGGTGCGCCGCTGGGCGGCTCCGGCCAGCTTGGTGTCGTCCGCCGCCAGCACATCATTGGGGGAGGGCGACACGAAACACTGGAGCGTGGCGCGGTCGTGCTTTATCCCGAGGTCGGGCGCCAGATGCGCTCCTTTGCCCAGATCCAGGATCGCTTTCATGATCGGCTCGTGGATGGCTTTGTAGCTTTCCAGCCGGTTCAGTTCGGTGATCGGATGGCCGGCCGGGATCACCATGGTGTAAGTCAGGTCCACGTCATGGTATACGACCCCGCCCCCGGTGGGACGGCGGACCAGGGTCAGCCCGGTGCGGGTGACGGCCCGCGGCTTCTGCGAATAGCCGAACGAAGCGGACGGGATGTTCCATTCGTAGAAGCGCAGGACGACCTTGCCGATGGAGTCCATATGCTCCAGCAGAAGCTCGTCGATCGCCATATTCAGATACGGTCCGTGCGAGCCGTCGAGCCAGAGCAGACATTTCTCCATGATGAAAACCCCGCCGTCTTACAGATTTTCGGCCACGAGGTCGCCGACTTCCGTGGTGGAATAACCCATCTTGCCGGCAGAGAGGCTCTTGAGCTTGTGTTCGGTCAGGAACGCCACGGATTTTTCGATGGCCGCGGCGGCTGCTTTTTCACCGAGATAATCCAGCATCATGGCGCCGGACAGGATGGCCGCGAGCGGATTGATCACGTTCTTGCCCGTATATTTCGGAGCGGATCCGCCGATGGGTTCGAACATGCTGATGCCTTCCGGATTCAGGTTGCCGCCGGCCGCGATGCCCATTCCGCCGGTCGTCATGGCCGCCAGGTCGGTGATGATGTCGCCGAACATGTTGGTGGTCACGATCACATCGAACCATTCCGGATTCTTGACCATCCACATGGTGATGGCGTCGACGTGACTGTAATTGATCTTGACTTCCGGATACTGCGCGGACATTTCGTTCAACGCGCGGTTCCACATGTCGAAAACGTAGGTCAGCACGTTGGACTTGCCGCAGAGCGTAAGCTGGGCGGTTTTGCCCGCGGCGATGTCTTCGGCCGAAAGCCCGCGCCACGGTTTGTCTTTGGAGTGACGCTTGCGGGCCATCTCGAACGCGAATTTCAGGCAGCGATCAACCTGGACGCGGGTGTAGGTCATCACCTGCGTCGCGGTTTCGTTCGGCGTGCCCTTCATGGCCACGCCGCCCATGCCGGTGTAAACGTCACCGGAATTCTCCCGGACCACCACATAGTCGATATCTTCCGGTTTCTTGTTGGCCAGCGGAGATTCCACGCCGGGGAACAGTTTCACGGGACGCAGGTTGATATACTGGTCGAGTTCGAAACGAAGTTTCAGCAGAATGCCTTTTTCGAGGATTCCGGGAGGCACGTCTGGCCGGCCGATCGCGCCCAGATAGATCGCATCGTATTTTTTCAGGATCTCAGAACCGTCCTCGGGCATGATGGAGCCTTCGCGCAGATAACGCGTGCCGCCCCAGTCATAGGAGGTGAATTCCATCCCGAATCCGTATTTTTTCGATGCGGCGGTGATGACTTTGATTCCTTCATTGATCACTTCCGGTCCGGTGCCGTCGCCGGGGATCACTGCGATTCTGTAATTTTTTGTCATTTTCTTTTTCCCTTTTTATGAGATTTTAAAATTATTGCAATTAGGGTAATTTACACGATGAACGGTGCAAGTTCAAGCGGAAAATCAACTTTTTTTACGGGATCGGCAGAATTGTCCGGCCGTTCGGGAAAGACCCTGTCAAAAAAAACGCAAGTTTTTTCTCTTTTTCGCTTGCCCTTATGAAAAAAAGAGGTAATTTACCTTATCCAGAGAAATGCAATCAGGAGGTATGGTTCATGAAATTTCTGTTTTCTGTTTTGGCCGCACTTTTTTTGATGTCCGCCGTTCAGGCGCAGGTCGTGGTCCGCGGCGATGGCAAATTCGAAAATCCCACACTGGTTTTTCACGGTGTGCCCGGTGATTCCCAGCTGACCAATTATGTTATGTCCGATCTCATCAACTGCGGCTGGTACAAAGTGCTCCGCGGCGGCAAAAGCGATTTCATCGTCAAAGGCCGTCTTTACGGTACCACGCTCGTTCTGGACGTCACCAACGGCGCCGGCTCACCTCTCTACAGTGTCCGGGTCACCGGGTCCGATCAGCGCAAAGTGTCCCAGACTGCTGTGGATGCCATCCTGAAAAAGGAATTCGGCGTCGAGGGCATCTGCCGCACGAAAATCGTGTTTTCCGCCGAGACCAACCGCAACCAGCGTGAGATTTATGTCTGTGACTTCGACGGCCGGAACATCCGCCGGCTGACTGCCAATGCGACCCTTTCGATCGAACCCTCCTGGCATCCCGACGGCAGAAGCATCATCTACAACCAGTATCTGCTGTCCTCCACCCCGCTGGTGCAGTTCGATATCCTCCACAACCGGAGCCGGGCACTTTCCAACCACCGCGGCATCAATTCCGGCAGGATCTCGCCCGACGGGAAAAAGCTTGCACTGATCCTGACCGACCGCAATCAGCTGGACCTTTATGTCCGCGACCTCAACGGCGGCAATCTGCGCCGCCTCACCAATGATCGCGCCACCGAAGCCAGCCCGACCTGGTCGCCTGACAGCCAGTCCATCTGCTATGTGTCCGACGTTTCCGGCCGTCCCAAACTTTACATCATCCGCGCCGCCGGCGGCGCTCCGCGCCGGATTCAGGGCGTGCTCGGCAGTGAAGCTGTTTCGCCCGACTGGTCGCAGGACAACAAGATCGCCTATTCCGCCAAGCTCGGCGGCTATGTGCTCAAAGTGGTCGATCTTTCGCAGACCATGGGCTATCCTCCGCCGAAGAACCGCGACAATTCGATCATCGCCGATTCCTCCGCTCCTGCGGTGACCGGCGAAAGTCCCTCCTGGGCTCCCGACAACCGCCATGTGGTGGTATCCAGCCGCGGCGCAATTTATATAGTTGATACCCGGACCAACCAGAGCCGCCGTCTGATCGGCGGAAAATCCAAATGCTCCGGTGCCCGCTGGTCAAAGATCCTGTTCTGATTCCCGGCAGTATCATGAGTGCGCAAAACAGTCTTTTCGATTGGCTGGCCGGACTCGAATTTTTCGGGGTCAAGCTCGGATTGTCTCAAACCCGGATGCTCTTCGATGAACTCGGTTCGCCCGACCGGCAGCTGAAATTCATCCATCTGGCCGGCAGCAACGGCAAAGGCTCCACCGGCGCCATGATCGAGGCCGGCCTGCGCGGCGCGGGATACACCACCGGTTTTTATTCCTCGCCGCACCTGGTCACCGTGAACGAACGGTTTCGGCTCAACGGCGAGGTCGCCGACGACGATACTGTGCTCGCTGCCCTGGCCAAAGTCAGGGCAGCCGGCGAACGCATGCTCGCCAAAGGTCATAAGATCACTTATTTCGAGGCAACGACGGCCACCGCGGCCGTGATCTTCGCCGACCGCAAGGTCGATTTCGTCGTCTGGGAAACCGGCATGGGCGGACGGCTGGACGCCACCAATCTGGTCATTCCGCTGGCCTCGCTCATCACCTCCATTTCGCTCGAACACAAGGAATACCTCGGCGATACGCTGGAGAAGATCGCCTTCGAAAAAGCCGGGATCGTCAAGCCCGGCGTTCCCGTATTCTGCGGCTGCAACGTGCCGCCGGAAGCCATGGAAGTCATCAGCGCCAGAGCCCGGGAATGTCATTCCGAAGTGACGCAGGCAGCCATGCCGGAAGATGCCTCAATCCGATTCGAGGACGACCAGCCGTTCCAGACCTTCTGCGGCGGCAAGCTCTCACTGCGTCTGCCGGGCCGTTTCCAGCGTGCCAATGCTGCGCTCGCGATGCTCGTCCTCGAAAATCTGGCAGGTCGTTTCCATTTCGATCTGAATAAATCCGTCAAGGCTTTGAAATATACCGTCTGGCCCGCGCGTTTTCAGGTCTTCCCGCATGAAAATCTGCTGTTCGACGGTGCGCACAATCCGGAATGCGCCCGGGAACTGGCCTCGGCGCTTAGAGAAGTCTATCCCGGCGAAAAATTTGATTTCATTTACGGTTCCTTTGCCGACAAGGAGACCGATCTTTTTCTCAAGCAGCTGATCCCGCTGGCGGCCTCGTTCCGCTTTGTCAAAGTCGAATCCGCCCGCAAGAGCCGCACACCTGAGGAACTCTGCAAGCTCCTGAACGGACTGGCTCCGGAAATCCCCTGCTCGGGGACGACTCTGGATTCCGCGCTGAGTCAGACCATGCCTCACCGGCAGGTGTTGTGCGGTTCGCTCCATCTCTGCGGCGAGGCGCTGGCGATCCGGGAGAAAGCGGACTACCGTTCGAGCCGTTACTGACTGAACATGCCCTGGTTTCCGCTGTCTATTCCTTTTGGAATCCGCAACCGGATTCCGGGAAGGAGGCAGTCTTCGCCAAATGGAAATGGAAACCGCTGAGGGTCCCGCCCCGGCCCGAAATCATCCGGGAACGCTATGCGAAATTTTTCCGGGAACAATCCCGCTTCCTGAAAAATTACAAAGAGCTGTATCTGGCCGCCATGAACAAGAAGTTTGACACGGCGGACAACCGCCGGCCTGACAAATGACATGCTTCAAATGACGCGGCTGACGAAAAAAAGGTCAGATTTTTGTCAGCCGCACATCAATTTCCGTTAAAGTTTTTCCTTCCTCCCTTGAAAAACTCGCCGGACGGTGCAAATTATTATTCATCCAGCATGGGAAGGATGACTTATGATTTTATTGGGAAAGACTCGCCTGACCTCGGTCACGGTCGCGGAAAACGCTTCCGAACTGACCCGTTACGCAGCTGCGGAATTGCAGAAATATCTCGCTATGGCTGCCGGGGAAAACCTGCCGCTCTGTACCGGTACGGCCGCTGCCCGATCGATCCGTCTGGAATTGTCTCCGGACGGATTCACTTCGGACAAGTTCGACCGGATCCGGGTGTTCACCGACGGCGATACTCTGGTGCTGCGGGGTGAAAACCAGGTGTCGGTGCTGTATGCCGTATACGATTTTCTGCAGGAATTCTGTTCGGTAAGGTTTTTCGCCCCGGGCGCGGCTTATGAGGATGTGCCGCGGACTGCGGAACTGCTGATCGATCCCGCCCGTCTTCCGTGGGAACACGGTTCGGCCATGGCGATCCGCGATTTCGTGAACCGGACCAATTCCGCCGAAGCGTTGTCGTTCGCGGTCAAATCGAGGGTGAATACTGTGCTCGGCTGCGGTCCTTGGCTGAACGGTTCCGAACAATGCAGTCCGGTCAACGCGGCACTGATCCGCTCGTTCGGACTGAAGGTGCGCGGTCCGGGTCACAGCTGGAAACATTTCGTGCCGGATCCTGCCTGTTTCGAGTCGCATCCGGAATATTTTCCCCTTCTGCACGGCCGCCGCACGGTGACCGGGCGGACCGCGTGTTTTTCGAATCCCGCCGTCCGGCAGATCTTCCGCGATAAACTGCGGGCGTATCTTCGCGAACATCCCTATTGGGACATTTTCGCCTTCTGGGCAGAGGATGTGCCCGATCCTTATTACTGCGAATGCGAGTCCTGCCGGCTGAAAAGCACGACCGACTGGTATTTCACGCTGGGGAACATCGCCGCGGAGACCGTGGCGGAGGAACTGCCCGATGCCATGTTCGAATGGATCGCCTATCAGGGCACGGCCGAACCGCCGAAACAGGTGAAACACCTGCTCAACAACGGACGGAACATGCTTGTCAACTGCTGCGTCAACACAATGCGGGACCTTTATCATCCCATGGACGGTGACAGCGAACCGAACCGCAAGCTCATGAAGACGATCCGCACCTGGCTGGATTTCCTGCACGGGATCGGTTACGAGGGCAGGTTCATGATGATGGAGTATTACAACCTCTGCGAATATCCGGACTCCGGGCCGTGCGGCCGGACGCTCCTGTGGCCGCTGGACGTGATGCGGCACGATCTCCGTTTTTACCGCCGTCTCGGCGTGACTGCGATGGGCGCGTTCACCGGCTTCGACAAACTGGCGTTTCCGACTCCGCTGCGGCTCTGGGCATGGATGAAACTATGGAACGATCCCGACCTCGATCTTGAGTCGCTGAAAAGTGATTTTTATGCCCGTTATTTCGGACCCGATGCCCCTGCGGTCCGGTCGTATTGCGAGGACATCGAACGGTTGATGTTCGAGCCTGTTGATGCGGCGAATCTCGCAGCAATCGAAGAACTCGGCGGCCGGATCGCCCGGATCGGCGGTCCACGCGGCGATGTCTTGCGCTGCCATCACGAATACTGTCTGCTGGCCAAACAGGTGTTTCAAGCGTATCTGGACGGCGACCGGGCGGAATTCGAGCGCCGGAAAGCGGTTTTTCTGAAATTTCCGGAAAAACATGCCCGGCTGCTGGCTGGGATCATGGCGCCGTTTCCGATGCTGTGGTTCGGACATTGTTTTTTCCGTATCGGCTGGAATGACGACGGGACCAGAAAAGAACAGCCCGGCGATTGGCTGGAATATTTGAAATAAGCTGCCGTCTTTTTGCATTTCATTCTTGAAAAATCCGGATTTGACGGTATATTTACACTGCTTTAAATCTGTAAAACTCAAAAGGCTGTGAAATATGTTCAAGAAACTGTATCTGCCGGTCGGCATGCTGGTCATGCTGGCGCTCTCCCTGATCTGTCCCCAGGCCGGTGCCTGGATCAAGCCGATGCACCTCAACAACGTGTTCATCATCCTGATCTTTCTGGTCTGCGGCTGGCAGACCAATATGAGCGGACTGAAATTCGACCGCAAATTCGTTTTCCTTTTCATTGCCGGAGCGGTGGCCAGCCTCGGGATCGCACCGTGGATCGCCAAGGGGATAGGCGGCGTCATGGGGCTCGGTGCTTTGCCGGTCGCCGGACTGGTGGTGATCTCGGCCATGCCGCCGACTCTGTCGAGCGGGATCGTCATGACCGAAAACGCGGAAGGCAACACCTTCCTTTCCATGACGTTGACGATCGGCTACAATCTGCTGGGCGTCTTCACCATTCCGGTCATCCTTTCCTGGATCCTGGCTGCGAGCGGGAGCATCGACACCGATCCGGTGCGCATGCTGATCAACCTGTTCCTGCTGGTGGTGCTGCCGTTCTTCGCCGGATTCATGGGCAAGAAACTTTCCGGCTGGAAACTGCCGTCCCTGGTCGGATATGTGCCGTCCACCTGCGTGCTTCTGCTGCTGCTCTCGTTCTTCGCCAGTTCGCATGCCCAGCTGAAAAATTTTCCGATCCGGGCGCTCCTGCTGGCTGCGCTGGGCAGCGTCATCATGCACCTGCTCCTGCTGGCGGTCATGTGGTACGGCGGACGTATGCTCCGTTATACTGCGTATGACTGCAAGGCGCTGATCTTTACCGCCGCCTCGAAAACTTTGACTATATCCCTTGCCACTCTGTCGATCATGCAGGCGGACAGCGGGGAAGCCGTGGTGCCCTGCATGATCTTCTATTTCCTGCAGATGCTGATCGATTCCTCCATCGCAGGAAAAATGGGCCTGGCGGCGAAAAAGCAGGCGGAAGCGCAAAGCAAAACCGCCTGAGAATAAAGGTCTATAAGACTTATAAGACCTATAAGTCCTATAAGCCCGATAGAAACTGTGCTTGGTCACGGCCGGATTTTCCGGCCGATTATGTTGACGGCTGGTCAATTGACGAAGATCCTGCTGCCCACCTCGGGCAGGGTTGCCGGAGTATGATCGGGGTAATGCAGCAAGCCGTGTTCCTGAATGCGGAATTTCATCGGAGAGATCCCCGCAATGGTGCCGAATTGCTTGATGAAGTAATTGGTGTCCCGGAAGCCCGTCTTTTCTGCCACCTCGGTCAGGGTCAACTGGGTGGAAATCAGCAGCTGTTTCGCCATGGCGATCCGGTATTCCAGCAGATAGCGGATCGGGGAGGTGTTGCAGCTCTTTTTGAACATCCGGCAGAATCCCGGGACGGACATATTGGCGCATCTGGCAAGTTTCTGCAGTGAGATGTGAGACGCGTAATTGTTTTCGATGTAGAGGATCGCGGCATACAGTCCGGAACCGAGCTGCTGCTCCTTGCGGGACTTCAGTTCCGAGCCGCTGCAGATCAGGGAAAGCGCCTGCAGGGTCTGGAACTCCTGACGCAGCAGCCAGCCTTCGTTTTTGTCGATGGCTTCCCGGCAGATGCAGAAGTTCATGCGGTCGAGTTCCAGCATCAGGTCGTCGGAAACGATCAGGGCGTTTTCCTGCTCCGGCGGCGAGGTGAGGCGCCGGAAGCTGCTCTCCTGTTCGAACCGTTCCCGGTAGGGTTCCAGCACTTCGGGCATGAAGATGAAGTGGAGCATGCTCAAGTGGGTGTAGCCGGAGTAAAAATGCGGAACGTGCGGAGGGATCAGATAGACTTCGTTCCTCACCACCGGCAAGACCTTCCCCCCGCAATGGAAATCCCCGTCGCCCTGCCGGACGGCGACCAGTTCGTAAAATTCGCATTCGTGCTTCTGGGAGCGGTCTCCTTCATCCAGAATGAACTTGTATGCCGCGGCACGCTGCTGGAGGGAAGAAGCGTAACCTTTCAGTGACAATACGATTTTTCTTTTCGGTTCAGCCATTTTTTTCTCCCGAGCGGAACGATCGCAGGTTTTTCGTCCGTCTTTTCTAAACTATAATGTGTCGACGGACCGATTTCAACCCTTTGGAAAAGCGATTTATCGAAAAATAAAGTGTTTTGATAATATCGTTAAGGAAAACCTGCCGAAATCATGTATATTATCGGCTAAAAGGAAATCATTCGGATTTCATGAAAAACCGACCAGTGAAAGGAAGACAAGATGAAAAGGAAGACCGCCCCCAACTCGTTTTTTGTATCTCATATTTCCTGTTTGAAGCGTAAAACGGCTCGCCGTTTTACGCTGATAGAGCTCCTGGTCGTTATTGCCATCATTGCAATTCTGGCAGCCTTGCTGCTGCCGGCGGTGAACCAGGTCCGGGAAAAGGGACGCACCCTCAGCTGCGTCAACAATATGAAACAGTGCATTGCCGCCGGACTGATGTTCGCCATGAACAAAAATGACAAGATGCTGCTCAAGCAGGGTTCGGACTATGCCTATCAATTTCTGCTGCCCTCCCTCGTCAACGGCCATGCTATAGCGAATACCGGATCCAAGACCGAACGGCTCCTGCCGAATTTCCGCGTCATTACCTGTCCGAAATATCAAGGGGAAATCCCGCCCGTCGGAACGACCGGCAATACCTTTATGTCGTTTTATGCAGTTCCCTATTACTGTGCCCCCAATGCATCCATCAACGGTCCCATGGAGAAAGATGCCTACACCGTTGGTTCGCGGGGTCTGACGCCTGCCGGAGCCTATCGCGACGACATTCTCATCGATCTCCGCAAATTGCGCAAGCCCTCCGACGCCATGGTCTTTTCCGAAGCGTGGCGCGCTGCCCTGAATAACTATTACTGCGTTTACAACCAGGAAAGCGTTTCGCAGAACAATAAACTATATTTCGGACACAACCGCTCGATGACGGCGGCGTTTGCCGACGGTCATGCCGAAGCCCTCAAACCGACCTGGCTGGGACAGAAACGCATCGAGGCGGGCAGGACCACCAGATACCGCTATTACTATCATCCGACCAACAATGTGAACGACTATCTGGAAATATGAGCGGACGGCTTGACGCCGGATAATAATTTGACAATAAGGAAATAAGGATTTACGACATGAGAAAACATCTGCTGTTGCTGCTTCTGTTCACCTGCTTCGGCGCGGCTGCCGGAGAAAATCTGCTGAAAAGTCCGGACTTCGCCGCCGACGAATACGGGGAATTCGGAGTTTGGAGCATCACGAAAAAACCGACCGTCACCGTGACCCGGCTGCCCAAGCAGGGGCCGGACGGAAAAGACGCGGTGCGCCTTGACCTGAGCAAAGGAGCGAGGATCTCCCACAAGGGGCTCAAACTGATCGGCGGAGCCAAATACAAGTTCGGCGGCTGGGTCCGCACTTCCGGGTTTTCCGGCAGCGAGTACAACGGCTTCATGGTCCACGATGCCGGCTGGAACAAGAAGAAAATGTTCCGCTCCGGCCGGTTCTTCCGCCACACCGGCGGCAAATGGATGACGATCGAACAGACCTTTACCGCTCCCGCCGACGGGATGTATGAATTGAACATCTATGCTCCCGGACAGAAAGGGACGCTGGAAATATGCGGTCCTTTCGTGGTCCCGCTGGATGAAAAAGGCGCCGGTTCGCAGTTTGTCCCGCCCCCGCTTCCCAAAAAAAAAATGACCGGTAAAAACATTATCCGCAATACCGAATTTCAGCCCGACATGTTCG
>Ga0265298_10009166_pt1 | contig 11805 bp, 11 predicted proteins | sample AusTroGonzalo_MG_3_FD_193486 | JGI IMG/M metagenome (GOLD analysis project Ga0265298, IMG submission 193486) | Bovine rumen microbial communities from tropical cattle in Woodstock, Queensland, Australia - Gonzalo_01 | ecosystem: Host-associated > Mammals > Digestive system > Stomach > Rumen ...
ACAAGAACACAGACACGACCAGTGCGCAGTACGGCAAGGCCTACGCGCGAGTAGATTACAAGGAGCAGTTTGACGTCGCCAAACTCGCCAAGCACATGAGTGAGCACAACACGCCCTTCAGCGAGGGCACCATCCGAGGCATCCTCACGGACATGGTGAAGTGCATCCGCGAGCTGACGCTGAACGGCAACACCGTGAAGATTGAGAACCTGGCTATCTTCAAGGCCAGCGTCAAGGCGAACGCCTGCTCGCGCTACGGCGTGATGCGCGCCACCATCGGCGCGAAGACGGTGCGCGTGGGCGGACAGCCCGTAGAGACCGGCAACGCGGTGAAGTCGATGAAGCTGCTGGCGCAGGCCACCGGCGAGTACACACCCGCCGAGCTGAACAAGGACGCCACACTGGGGTGGACGAAGAAGGCGCAGGACGCGATTAACGCCGACAAAGCTGCTATGCAGGCTGCGCAGGGCGGCGGTCAGGGCTAACGGAAACGAATGGGGGATTTTTTAGAAACGAATTTGAATAATTTAAACTAATTTGGTCCACGAATTATTCTAATTATATTTTCTGCCGCTGAAAAGTTTTAATTAAGAAAAATTCGTGATAAAAATTAAGACCAATTAGGATAATTCGTTTCTAAATCCCTCAGCCAAAATTCATTTCAAAGTACTAACACATTTATTTCTAAAGACGATGAAACTGAAGAACAAGATTATAGAAATTGGCTTGAAGATTGTGATTGCCGCACTGACGGCGGCACTCACCGCCATCACCACCACCAGCTGTATGGGCTACGGGCCCGTGACACTCTAATAAACTTCTAATATACTTTGCGTTTTAGATGATACTAATCATATCAGTTAGCCGCTCTGTCGCGATGACAGGGCGGCTTTCTTGTTGAAAATAACATTTAGACGAGTAGTGTGGAATCGCCGCTATACGCAGTAAACACTGCGGATGCGGCGAATTTAACAACTAACAAATAACATTTACCGTGTTTTCAGGATTGTATTTGCACCTTTCTTCAGCTTCACCTCGCGCTGCTGACCATTCATGAGCAGGTTTTGCTGTTATTTTACTAAGATTTCCGAAAGTTTTTCTGCAAGTTATTGATTATCAAGCAACTAAAATCTCACCAAAACTTTCACCAAAACTTCAAGAAGAAATTTTCTGATTTATATTTTGTTCTTTACCTATTTCTGTGTATCTTTGCATAACAAAAAATTAAAATGCTATGAAACAGACAAGAAACTTATGGCAGCTTGCTGCCATCCTTACAGTTTTCGCAACTATCCAGACTTCGTGTTCGAATGATGATGACCCCGTGACTCCGCCAACACCTGAGGAAGTGGTGGAAAAGCAACTCTCGCAGATGACTCTGCGCGAGAAAGTGGGACAGATGTTCTATGTGCGTCCTGAGGCGCTTGACACAACCATCAAGACTGACAACCTTGCTGCCTTGAAACTGCAGGCCGTGAACGAGACCATGAGGGGCGTGAACGAGAAGTACCCTGTTGGCGGCATCGTACTCTACGCCCACAATATTAACGACGAGGCCCAACTCACGCAGTTCGTTGCGCAGATTCGCAACCTGAAAGGCGCACCGTTGCTCTGCATTGACGAAGAGGGGGGACGTGTGGCGCGTATCGCCAGAAACGAGAACTTCGACGTGAAGAAATACGAGTCGATGGCTGCCATAGGCATAACTGGCAATCCTGCGAATGCCTATGAATGCGCCAATACCATCGGCACTTACCTGCGCCATTACGGTTTTGACATTGATTTCGCGCCTGTGGCTGATGTGAACACCAATCCCGAGAACATCGTCATCGGCAACCGTGCCTTCAGCGATGACCCGCAGGTTGCCGCGCCCATGGTGACAAATTATCTGCAAGGCCTGAAGGATGCCGGCGTGGCCGGGTGTATCAAGCATTTTCCGGGACACGGTGACACCAAGGCTGATACGCACTATGGCTATGCGCAAAGCATGAAGACATGGGACGAGATGCTGTCGTGTGAGATGATAACCTTCAAGGCTGGCATACAATGGGGCTGTCAGTTTATCATGACCGCGCATATCGCAGCTCCTAACGTGACGGGCAGTGATGTGCCGAGCACCATGTCATCAGTCATTCTGCAAGACAAATTGCGCCGTGAACTGGGCTATCAGAACATCATCGTCACTGATGCCATGGAGATGGGGGCCATCATGAAACAGTACACCAATACTGAGGCTGCCATAGGTAGTATTCAGGCTGGTGCAGACATCGTTCTCGTTCCCAAAAACTTTGTTGAGGCGTTTGATGCCGTTGTTGCTGCTGTTAACAGGGGAACTATCAGCGAAGAGCGTATCAATCAGAGCGTACGCCGAATCCTGAAGTTCAGGAACAATCATTAAGATATTCTATTTACACCTTTCTTCAGCTTCACCTTGCGCTGCTGCCCATTCACCAGCAAGGTCACTTGACAGGACTGCTGGGCGGTGAGCGTCAGCTGGGTGACGCGACGGGCGCGCCACGTCATATCGATGGTGATGCCGCCGCGGGCCCGGATGCCGCTGACGGAGCCGTCGCGCCAGTTGTCGGGCAGGGCGGGCAACAGTTCGATGCTAGTAATGGGTAAACGAGAAGAACTCTCATCAGGAATCAGATATTCGCTCTGCATCAACATCTCTATCACACCGGCACATCCGCCGAAGTTTCCGTCAATCTGGAAGGGCGAGTGGGCATCGAGGAGGTTGGGATAGGTGCCGCCGCCGCGACGGGCGTCGGGACCGCGATAGCCGTCGGGACTGACGTAGGAGAGGAGCTTGCGGTAAATGTGGTAGGCGTTGCGGGCGTCGTGGAGACGGGCGTAGAGATTGACGCGCCAGCCGGTGCTCCAGCCGGTGGTCTGGTCGCCCTTGAGCTCGAGGGTGCGCGAGGCGGCCCGGTGGATGGCCTCACGGCTGTTGACGCCGTCGTCGAGGCGATGGCCGGGATAGACGCCGAAGAGGTGGCTCTGGTGACGGTGGTGGGGGTCTTCGTCGTCCCAGTCGTAGAACCACTCCTGGAGGTTGCCTTTCTTACCTATCTTATATGGTTGCAGGCGTGCCAGGGCTATACGTGCCTCAACCATAAAAGCGTGATCGACTCCCAGGACCTCGGCTGCCTGCGCTGCATCAAAAAGACACTCACGAATCATTGCCAGATCGGCAAAGCCGCCATAGCAGGTGCGTCCGTGATAGCCATCGGACGTCACGAACGAGTTCTCGGGCGACGTTGCTGGAGCTGTAATGAGATACTCCTGTCCATCCTCACCCATGTCTTTCGTTGAGATGAGCCAGCCGAGGCAGAACTCGGCAGCGCCTTTCAGAACAGGATAGTACTCGCGGAGAAAGGCCCTGTCGAGCGAGAAGGTGTAGTGCTCCCAGATGTGGGTGGAGAGCCAGGCGCCGCCCATGTTCCAATTAGCCCACATGGGGTCGCCTGTGTGGAGGCCGACGGGACAGGTCATGGCCCAGATGTCGGTGTTATGGGCGAGGCACCAGCCGCGACTAACGCCGTAGTAGGCCTTGGCGGTGAGCTCGCCGGAGCCCTGCAACTCCTTCATAAAGGTGAAGAGCGAATGGTGCATCTCGGGCAGGGCTGCCGTCTCTGCGGGCCAGTAGTTCTCCTGGACATTAATGTTGCTGGTGTAGTTGCACGACCAGGGCGGGAGGACGGACTCGTTCCAGAGTCCCTGCAGGTTGGCGGGCACGTTGGGCGTGCGCGAGCAGCTGATGAGGAGGTAGCGCCCGTACTGGAAGTAGAGGGTCTCGAGCTCGGGGTTGAAGCGGCTCTCGTCGAGATAGTCGCGGAGCTTGATGTCGGTGGAGACGGACCCCTCCCCAGCCTCCCCTATAGGGGAGGAGCTATTTGTTGTGGCGTCAGCTGTGAGGGAGAGTTTGACGCGGTTGTAGAGCGACTGGTAGTCGCTGACATGACGGTACCAGAGCTTGGGGTAAGGGACGGCGGAGAGGTGGCGCAGGCGGGCGTCGGCCAGCTGGCGGTATGCCCTACCCTGCTTCACGGGGTCGCGGTCGTAGCCGTTGAAGGAGGTGGCATTGACGATGTAGAGCGTCACCTGGCGGGCGCCGTCGACGATGATGGCATCGCCCTCGGCCCTGACGTAGCGGGCACTCTCGCCGGCCAACACGTCGCCGGTGGTGCCCACGCTGCCGGCTTGGACCAGCACCTTGGTGCGGAAGTGGATACCGCGCTGCGGGTCGTAGGCGAACTTTTCCTTGGCCTCGTAGTAGCTGGGCAGCGAGGCGTAGCCGGCATAGCCGTCGGTGACGAGGGTGTTGCGGTTTTCGGTGCTGCAGCTGTGGCGCAACTGGCAACTGAGCGAGAAGCGCGCGTGGATGCCCCGGGGGTTGTCGGTGGTAATCTGGACGACGATGCCGGAGTCGGGGTGCGTGGCGAAATAGTCGGTGGTATAGAGAGAGGTGCCGCGGTAGTAGAGCGTGCCGGCCGTGGCGTTGCTGATGTCGAGCCAACGGCGATAGCCGGTGACGGCCTCGGCGGTGTCAAGATACTCAATGGAGAGCTGTCCCAAGGGCTGGTAGTTCTGCGAGAAATGGCCCTGCACGTCGCGCTGCAGGCTGTCGGCCCGGCGGTAGTCGCCGCGGCTGAGCGCCTGGCGGATGGCAGGAATGGTCTTGTGGGCCTCGGGCGAATAGACCTTCATGTTGCAGGGTTCGCCGGTCCACAACGTGATGTCGTTGAGCGAGATACGGTCGCAGTCGGGGCCGCCGTAGACGATGCCGCCCATGGTGCCGTTGCCGATGACCAGCGCCTCCTCGAAGTACTGCGCCGGCCGGTCATAATGCAAAACTTGTGACGACGCTGTCATTGCAACAGTCATCGCCACAAGCAGTATCAGCAGTAGTCTCTTCACTTACTTCTGTTCGATAATCTTAGCGCCCTCCTCCACGGCCTGCATGTTCAGGGGAATGAGGCCATGATGGCGCTCGGGCAGTGTCTTGTAGAGAGCCTTCTCCACGCCCTTGGTGCTGACCACGGGGGCCACCTTGAGCAGACCGCCCAGGATAATCATGTTGAACACCTTGCTGTTCTTCAGCTCGGCAGCCTTGTCCATGGCGTTAATCTCGTAGACGGTGATGTCCTTGCGCGTGGGCTTGTTGATGATGCCGAAGCCGTCGTAGATGAGAATGCCGCCGGGCTTGATCTTCGGCTCGAACTTCTCGAGAGAGGGCTGGTTGAGCACCACGGCGATGTCGTACTTGCTGAGGATAGGCGAAGAGATGCGCTCGTCGCTGACGATGACCGTCACGTTGGCCGTACCACCACGCTGCTCAGGACCGTAGGCAGGCATCCATGTGACCTCCTTGTCCTCCATCAGTCCACTATAGGCCAGAATCTTACCCATCGAGAGCACGCCCTGACCACCGAAACCTGAAATTATTATCTCTTTCTTCATAATTTATAACACTCAACAATTAAATTGTGTCTTTTAAATCTCCCTTGGGATAGAAGGGGAACATGTTCTCCTTCATCCATTCGTTGGCCTTGGCAGGCGAGAGCTTCCAACCGCTGTTACAGGTAGAGACGAACTCCACGAGGCTTGAGCCCTTGCCGGCCATGGAAGCCTCGAACGCCTTGCGCAGCGCCTTCTTGGCCTTGTTGATAGAGGCGACCGACTCGACACTCTGGCGAGTGACGTAGCAGGTGCCCTCCAGCTGGGCAGCGATATCGGCCATCTTCAGGGGGTAGCCGTGAATCTCGGGATCGCGGCCGTAAGGACAGGTAGAGGTCTTCTGGCCAATCAGCGTCGTGGGGGCCATCTGACCGCCCGTCATGCCGTAGATGGCATTGTTGACGAAGATAATGACGATGTTCTCGCCACGGTTCAGGGCGTGGATGGTCTCGCAGGTACCGATACAAGCCAGGTCGCCGTCGCCCTGATAGGTGAAGACGAGACGGTCGGGCCAGGTGCGCTTGATGCCGGTGGCCAGTGCGGGTGCACGACCGTGGGCAGCCTCCTGCCAGTCGATATCAATATAATTGTACGCGAAGACGGCGCAGCCTACAGGCGACACGCCAACGGCCTTGTCTTCCATACCCATCTCCTCGATGACTTCGGCAATGAGCTTATGCACCACGCCGTGACTACAGCCGGGGCAGTAGTGCATATTGTTGTCGTTCATCAGCGTCGGCTTCTTGCAGACGATGTTCTCTGGTTGAACTATTTGATTTCTATCCATATACATATTATCTTTTTAAAGACGAAATAACTGTTGTTTTAGACATAATAACATAAGAACATATATCTGTTCATCTTATTGATGTTAATATGTTAATCTGTCTTTTTAGTTACCATGTCTTATTTCATTACTTTGTCTTTAAGCGCAGCGACGATTTCCTCGGGGTCGGGCACGATACCACCCAGACGGCCGAACTGCTCAACGGGCACGGCACCGTTCACGGCAAGGCGAACGTCCTGCACCATCTGACCAGCATTGATCTCGGCGACAAGGATACCCTTTACCTGCTTCGAGAGCTCTGCAATCTGCTTCTCGGGGAAGGGGAACAGGGTGATGGGACGGAACAGGCCGACCTTGATGCCCTGCTCACGGGCTATCTCGACAGACTTCTCGGCGATGCGGGCAGCACTGCCGAAAGCGACGATGGCATACTCGGCATCGTCCATCTGCTGCTGCTCGAAACGGACCTCGTTCTCCTGAATCTTAGCATATTTCTCCTGAAGGGCGATGTTGCGCTTCTCCATGGCCTCGGGCTTCAGCTCCAGCGAGGTGATGACCACACGCTCGCGGTTCTTGGGCTTACCGGTAGAGGCCCAAGGGCACTCCTTGATAACCTCCTCGTCGGTACGGCGGGGCTTGAACGGGGGCAGCACCACCTTCTCCATCATCTGACCGATGACACCATCGGAGAGAATCATGGCGGGATTGCGATACTTGAAGGCGAGCTCGAAGGCGAGGTCGACGAAATCGGCCATCTCCTGAACAGACGACGGAGCCAGCACAATGACCTTGTAGTCGCCGTTACCGCCACCACGGGTAGCCTGGTTGTAGTCACCCTGCGAGGGCTGGATGGTGCCCAGACCAGGGCCGCCACGCTGCACGTTCACAAACACGCCAGGCACCTCGGCACCGGCCATATAGGTGATGCCCTCCTGCATCAGGGCGATGCCGGGAGACGACGATGAGGTCATGGCGCGCTTGCCAGCACCGGCAGCACCATATACCATATAAATAGAAGCCAACTCACTCTCAGCCTGAACCACCTGCATACCGGTGGTCTCCCAAGGCTTCAGCTCGGCCAGCGTCTCAATCACCTCACTCTGCGGAGTAATAGGATAGCCGAAATAGCCGTCGCATCCGCAACGAATAGCAGCGTGGGCAATAGCCTCGTTACCCTTCATCAACACAACTTCTCTTTCTTCTGCCATAACTTATTCCTCCACTTTTTTACGATACACGGTGATACAGCCGTCGGGGCAGACAATGCCACACGAAGCACAGCCTACGCAGGCTTCCTCATTGACAGCCTCCACATAGGGATAACCGTGCAGATTAACTTTGTTGGCCAGGGCGATGACCTTCTGAGGGCAGGCGATGATGCACAGTTGGCATCCCTTACAACGCTCAGTATCCACCACGATGGCGCCTTTCAATTTTGCCATATTGTATTTGTTTAATGCATTAACTTTCGAATTCGGGGTGCAAAGGTACTAATAAGTGAGCAAATTGCAAAAGAAAAACCGCTTTTTCTTTCATTTTAGCACAAATCAGAAACTTTTCCCGACATTTTCATTGACCAAAGAGAGCCACAAAGATACCAATACCCGATCCTACAAGCAAAGCACCCACCACACAAACGATGATGAAGGCCACCACAACATTGAGCAGCGTACGCTTGTAGCTGTAGCCCGACAGTTGCTTCAGCGGTATGAGGGAGAGTAATGCGGTCAGGAACTCCACGTTTATGCCAAGACAGAACAGGCCACAGACGATGGAGGCCATGGTCATCAGGTTTGTGGTATAAACCATGGCTACGAAGAACTCCGAATAGCGGATATCGGGGATGTTCGGACTGCGACGGAAGAACAAATAGAGAGGGGCCGAGAACACCAGCAGCCAGAGGAGCTGGAAAATGGTCTGGTGGTCCTGTAGCCAACGGGAAACCGACCGCATGTCCATCACCTTCTTGACCTTCTCGACCGCCTTCTGCTCTTCCTTGCTGACATTGGTGCCACCGTCCGTCTTCTGCTGCCTAACCTCCGACTTCTGCTTAGCCTCCGTCTTCTGCTGCTTAGCCTCAGTCTTCTCGTCGTCGCCATCGTCCTGCAGGTCGTCTATCCCAATATCGTCATAGCGGTCCATCGCCTGCTTCATCTCTGTGCTGAAACGGTTCTCGAGCTTGATATTAAAGCCGGAATCGACAATGACGGAGAAAGCGATGAGCAGGAAGAACATCTTGAACGGAGGGAAATAGGCCATCTGCATGCCCTGCAGATAGTCGCGAATCATGTAGCCGGGGCGCAACAGCAGGTCGCGCAAGGTGCGGAACATGCCGCGGTTGCCCAGTCCCCAGACGTCGAGGAACAGCAGGAAGGCGTTCTTGAACGAGTAGCGCCCCACCGTCGACGACTGTCCGCAACGGGGACAGTAATTGCCTTGATAGTGGGTGCCACAAGTGGCACAGTCGTGCTCTTCGACTGAGAGCGGTCTCACCTGATAGGGCCGTTTCTGCCACTCACGAAACCGTTGGTACTTCTCTTTCATGCTCTCCGTCATGGTGCTATGTATTTAGGGATTATACATATCCTTGCAGTAGAAGGCCATGATATCATCCAACATGCGCTTGGCCTCGACAGCAGGACTGTCAGGGTCAAGCGCAATAGCCTGGATGTAGCAGTTAATGGCTTCGTGCCACTGACTCTGCTTACGATATTCGTTACCTTTCTGGTAATACTCCTCAGCGGTCATTTATAATACTCCTTTTTGCCAGCTGCCAGCGTATTCTTCATCAGCGAACAGATGGTCATGGGGCCTACGCCGCCAGGAACGGGGGTGATGAACGAGCACTTGGGAGCCACCTCGTCGAACTTCACGTCGCCGGTAAGACGGAAACCGCTCTTACGGGTAGCGTCGGGCACACGGGTGGTGCCTACGTCGACGATGACGGCGCCGTCCTTCACCATGTCGGCTGTCACGAACTCCGGACTGCCAATAGCAGCAATGATGATGTCGGCTGCACGGCACTCGTCCTTCAAGGTTTTCGAACGCGAGTGGCAGACGGTAACAGTCGAGTCACCATACTGCTTCTGCATCATGAGCTGGGCCATGGGCTTACCCACGATGTTCGAGCGACCGAGGATGACACACTTCTTGCCAGAGGTCTCAATGCCGTAGCGCTTCAGCAACGTAATGATACCCAGAGGGGTAGCCGAGATGAAGCAAGGCAGGCCAATGGCCATGCGTCCCACGTTGATGGGGTGGAAACCGTCCACATCCTTGCGGTAGTCGATGGCCTCGATGATTTTCTGCTCGTCGATGTGCTTGGGCAAGGGCAGCTGTACGATGAAGCCATCGACATCGGCGTCCTTATTCAACTTGTCGACACACGCCAACAGCTCTTCCTCCGTGACATCGTCCTCGTAGCGAATGAGCGTCGACTTGAAGCCGCAAGCCTCGCACGCGAGTACCTTATTCTTCACGTAGGTTTCCGAGCCACCGTCGTGACCTACCAACACGGCTGCCAGATGGGGCTGCTTGCCGCCACGAGCCATAATATCCTTCACTTCCTCGGCAATCTCAGCCTTGATGGCTGCTGCCGTTGCTTTTCCGTCTATCAGTTGCATCTTCTAGAATTTAAGAATTTAAGAATTGAAAAATTGAAGTTTTCAAGCCGCAGAGACTTCCATTCTTCAATTTTTCAATTTTTCAATTTTCCTAAAACGGTTTGCCGCCTTTCATCTTCATCGCCGCAGCCATCTGGGCCATACGGCTGGAGCCCATGCCAGACACCATCTTCATCATCTTTCGTGTCTGGTCGAACTGCTTCAGCAGGCGGTTGACATCCTCCAGCTTCGTGCCTGAGCCACGGGCAATGCGCAGCTTACGGCTCTGGTTGATGATGTCGGGATTCTGACGTTCCTTCGGCGTCATCGAGTTGATGATAGCCTCGATGCCCTTGAAGGCGTTGTCGTCGATATCCAAGTCCTTTATCTGCTTGCCAACACCGGGAATCATCGCAGCCAGGTCCTTGATGTTACCCATCTTCTTGATCTGCTGAATCTGTCCCATGAAGTCGTCGAAGTCGAACTTGTTCTTACGGATTTTCTTCTCCAGACGCTTGGCCTCTTCCTCGTCGAACTGCTGCTGGGCACGCTCCACAAGTGAGACAACGTCGCCCATGCCGAGGATTCGGTCGGCCATACGCTCGGGGTGGAACACGTCGATGGCCTCCATCTTCTCACCCGTACCCACGAACTTGATGGGCTTGGTGACGACGGTACGGATAGAGAGGGCGGCACCGCCACGGGTGTCACCGTCGAGCTTCGTCAGCACCACGCCGTCGAAGTCCAGACGGTCGTTGAACTCCTTGGCCGTGTTCACGGCGTCCTGACCTGTCATCGAGTCGACCACGAACAGCGTCTCGTCGGGGTTGATGGCCTGCTTCAGGTTCGATATCTCGTTCATCATCTCCTCGTCCACAGCCAGACGACCGGCAGTATCGACGATGACGACGTTGTAGGACTCCTGCTTGGCCTTGCGGATAGCGTTCTGCGCAATCTCCACAACATTCTTGTTACCCTCTTCGGTATAGACATCAACGCCCACGGTCTGGGCTACGACCTTCAACTGTTCGATAGCAGCCGGACGATAGACGTCGCAGGCCACCAGCAACGGATTCTTGTGCTGGCGCTCCTTGAGCATCTTGGCCAGCTTACCTGTGAACGTGGTCTTACCAGAACCCTGCAGACCCGACATCAGGATGATGGCCGGACGACCTTCGAGCTTCAGTTCGGAAGCCTTGCCGCCCATGAGCTCCGTCAGTTCGTCGTGCACAATCTTCACCATCAGCTGGCTGGGCTTCACGGCTGTCAGCACGTTCATACCCATTGCCTTCTGCTTCACGGTGTCCGTAAACTGCTTGGCTACCTTATAGTTCACGTCGGCATCCAACAGGGCCCGGCGCACGTCTTTCAGCGTTTCTGCAACGTTAATCTCGGTGATTTTTCCTTCACCTTTCAGTATCTTGAACGACCGTTCCAGTCGTTCGCTCAAATTCTCAAACATCTAATTAATTGACTATTTGACGATTTACAATTTACAATTTGGAGTGCAAAGGTAGTGCAAATCGAGTGAAAAACCAAGAGAAAAACCTTTTTTCTTTTGTTTTTCCGAGATGCAGCCTACCTTCGACGTCAGTCAAAGGTACGAATAAGTGAGCAAAAAGCCAAATTTTAATCTGAGTTTCTCATCGAAAACTCACAGCCACAATACAGCTGATTATAGAAATTATATTCTCGCAGCAGTTGGTTGCGACGCTCCTGCAGTCCGCCCTTGCGCCAGTTCTGTGCCCAGAAGCTGACACCTTCTGCCGTTTGCTCCGCCTTTCGCCCTGCCCGCTCTATCTGCTCCAGGCTCTTCCACCGGCTGGAGGCCAGTGTCGTGGCAAAGTAGCGAATGCCCAGTTCCTGTGCCTTACGGGCCGTCGCCGTCAGTCGCAGCGTGAAGCACTGCTCACAGCGGAGTCCCCGTTCGGGTTGGTCCTCTAATCCACAAACACC
>Ga0265298_10009167_pt1 | contig 11805 bp, 10 predicted proteins | sample AusTroGonzalo_MG_3_FD_193486 | JGI IMG/M metagenome (GOLD analysis project Ga0265298, IMG submission 193486) | Bovine rumen microbial communities from tropical cattle in Woodstock, Queensland, Australia - Gonzalo_01 | ecosystem: Host-associated > Mammals > Digestive system > Stomach > Rumen ...
GGTTGCCTGTATGCTGAAGGATTCCAACAAGGTTACCATGATGGGCAGGACTTCCGCCGGCGGCAGCTGCGAAGTGCAGAACGCTTCTTCCGCCTGGGGTTCATCCTTCACGATTTCCAGTCCGAAGCGTTCTTCCTTCCTCAAGAATGGCTCCTTCTACGACATCGACCGCGGCGCGGATCCGGATTACCAGATCAGCATGCCGGAGAAGTATTATGACCGTCAGAAACTGACTGATTACATCAACAGCCTTTATTGAGGCACGATACCCGACTTGCAGCAAATATAATTGATTTGTGATTCTCATCACAGAAAAGAGGTTGTTATTATGGGAATTTTTGACAAGCTGTTCAACTACCGCGATGCCGGTGAAAAACCAAGTGTAAACAATGTGGAGAAATTCGGCGAGCCGGTTCGTTCGCTGTTCACCTCCACGGGAGCACTCTCCCTGAAACAGAACACTGAAATCACGGATGACCAGGGACGGCTGGCTTACAAAGCCAGTTCAAAAGTCGTCTCCCTCAAAGATGAAACCTTTGTGACGGATGCCGGCGGGAAACAAATTGCCCATATCGCGAGTAAAGTAATATCCCTTCATGAACGCCATCTTGTTGATATGGCAGACGGTACACATTTTGAACTCTCAAACGAGCTCAAGCACATCGTGAAGGATGTCACCAACATCGAGGGGCTGGGCTGGCAGCTGCGCGGCAACATCGTAGGTTTGGATTTCCAGCTTTACGATAAAGACGGAGGAATTATTGCCGTGATTTCCCAAAAGGCTGTCTCGATTAAAGACAAGTACTGCATCGATATTTACCAGCCACAGTATGAGGCTGTAGTTGTAACAATACTCGTTGCACTGCAGCATATGGTCAGGGATCGCGAGTACGGAGCTTCAATATAATAAAATCCCCGGGGATCATCTTTTCGGTCTCCGGGGTTTTCCTATCCTTCTTCGGACAAGCCACTGCTTGAGAAGGAAAGCTGAAATTATTATAATGAAGACGAGCAGAGCAGGGGGCATGAAGAGAGTGAAGCGGACAGATGCCGGGAAGGCACAGCTTATGTATTTGTCCCGTGAACGATGAACAAAGGAGCGAAGGATATGAAAAAGAACCTGGGTGGAAAAAGTAGGCCCGGACTGCTGATGTGCGTGGCACTGATCGTCCTGCTGACGGGAATCCTGCTTCTTTCCGCAGCCGGCGCGGTGACGGCGACGCATGAGGAGCTGAAGACGATTGCTGCGGCCGCCGAAGGCTATACCGGTCCCTATGATGGAAAGGCGCACGGAATCACCGTTTCCGTGACGGATCCCGCCGACGGAGCCGTGATCCGCTACGGGAAGACGGAAGGAACCTGTGACCTGACGGGCAGCCCGACCATCACGGATGTGGCGGACAGCCCGCTGACCGTGTACTATCGGATTACGGCGGACGGGTATGAAACGAAGACAGATTCCGAAACGGTGACGCTCAGCAAAGCTGCCAATCCGATGCAGGCGGCTCCCTTTGCCGGCGTGATGGTCGGCGGCTATCAGGTGGACCTGTCGGAGAATGTCATCAGTGCGGAAGGCGCTGTAACCTATACAATTACCGGGGCGTTGTCAGGATGCAGTGTTGATGAGACAATCGGTGTACTGACCTCCGGGAATAAGCCGGGGGTATGCACCGTCAGGGTGACGGCTGCCGGCAACGAAAACTATGAAAGCACAGAGGCGGAAATCTCAGTTTTCGTCACGGAAAAACTGGCCCAGACGCTTGCTTTTGAAGAGAAGCATGTGACAAAAACCTGCGGCGATGAACCGTTTGTCAATCCGCTGAGCGGCGCGAAGACGACGGTCACTTATGATGTTGAGGTCGGAACGGATGTGGCGTCGGTTGCGGAAGACGGAACGGTAACGCTGCTGGAGGCCGGAAAGGCGGTCATTGTTGCGGTTGCGGAAGAAACCGAGCTGTATGCGAAAGGATCGGCGATCTATCTGCTGGACGTCGAAGAACCGTCGTTGAAGACGATTGCCGCGACAGCCGCGGGTTATGCCGGTACCTATGACGGAATGGCGCACGGGATCACCGTCTCCGTGACGGACCCTGCCTACGGAGCCATGATCCGCTACGGGAAGACGGAAGGAACCTATGACCTGACAGTGAGCCCGACCATTACGAATGCGGCGGACAGTCCGCTGACCGTGTACTATCAGATTACCGCGGACGGATACGAAACGAAGACCGGCTCCGAAAGGGTGCTGATCGCCAAAGCGGACAATCCTATGCAGGTGGCTCCTTTTGCCGGCGTGATGGTCGGAGGTTATCAGGTGGACCTGTCCGGGAACGTCATCGGTGCGGAAGGCGACGTAACCTATGCCTTTGTTGAGGCGCCGGACGGCTGCACTCTTGACGCGGGAACCGGTATGCTGACTTCCGGATCGGAATCAGGGGTCTGCACGATTTCGGTAACGGCTGACGGAAACGGAAACTATAAAAAGAGCACGGCGGAGATCACGGTATATATTACGGAGAAACAGACCCAGACGCTTGTTTTTGAAGAAGAACATATGACGAAGACATACGGTGATGCGCCGTTTGTCAATCCGCTGAGCGGCGCCCGGACTGCTGTCACCTATGAGGTTGAGGTTGGGTCGGATGTCGTGTCGGTGGCGGATGACGGAACGGTGACGTTGCTGAAGGCCGGAAAGGCGGTCATCGTCGCGGTGGCGGAAGAAACCGAGCTGTACGCGAAAGGGTCGGCAGTCTATCTGCTGGATGCGGTGGAATCGTCTTCGGAGCCGGAGCATGAAGATCCCACGCCGGTGCCGGCGGATCCCGCGCCTGTCTCCCAGGATCCGGCTCAGGAGACGCCGGAAACACCTGCCGCTGCGGACCTGACCGATATCAGCGGCGCGGAGATCGTCGTGGAGGACCAGGTATACAAAAAGAAAAAAGCCTATACTCCGGAACCGATCGTGCGGCTCGGTGAAACGGAACTGGTTTCCGGTCAGGACTACACTGTCGGATACAGCCATAACAGGAAAATCGGTACCGCGACGGTGACGGTGACCGGGACCGGTGCTTACACCGGAACGGCACAGGCGAACTTCAGGATCGTTCCGAAGGGAACGAAGCTGGGGAAACTGATAGATAAGAACAAAATCCTGACCGTGACCTGGAACAAGGCCGGCGACGTCACCGGCTACGAGATTCAGTACAGTACGAAGAAGGACTTCTCGAAGGGGAAGAAAACTGTCAGGGTAACCGATCGGAAAGCTTCCTCGACGACGGTCAGGAACATGAAGACCGGGAAGACCTACTATTTCCGGATCCGGGTATGGAAGAAGGCCGGGGGAAAGAAGTACTTCTCGGCCTGGTCGAAGGTGAAGAAGGTAAAGATCCGGTAAAAAAGAAAGGATATGGCCGGAAACCGACAGATGGCCGGGAGAAGGATGGACAGAAAAACAGCGGATAGCCTGAAAAGGCTTTGCCTGCTTGCGCTGAGTCTGGTGCTGCTTCTGTTCCGCGATGAAAAAACGGCTTCGCAGGAGTCGCGGCTGACGTGATTGTTGATCGATATGGTACGGCTGAAGGAACCGGGGTTGCCTATGCCGAACATTTATACCAAATTGGCGGACACCTGTGCGCGGCACATCGGTGAACAGAAGAAGGATGAAACATGAAAGCAACTGACATCTGGACCATCCATCCCCTGGCGGATCCGCAGGCGGTGATCCGGGGAGAAACGTATCGCATCACCATGCTGACTGACCGCCTTGTGAGGCTGGAATACGCTCAGGACGGGCAATTCAGAGACGCTGCTACCCAGACGGCTCTGAACCGGGCGTTTCCGGTGCCGGTATTCACGGTGTCGGAGACGGAAAAAGGGCTGATTGTGGAAACGGAGCATATTCGCCTCCGGTATGACCGGAAGCCTTTTGCGCCTGCCGGGCTTTCGGTCGAACTGAAGGGAGCGTTTGCCGTGTATGCCAGCATCTGGCATTATGGGGATCCGCCCGCGACGCTTGGCGGAACGGCCCGGACGCTGGATGAAGCGGACGGAGCGATCCCTCTGGGGGAGGGACTCCTGTCCCTGCGCGGCTATGCGGTACTGGATGACAGCGCGTCCATGGGGATGGATGAAACCGGAAGGCTGCTGCCCGCTGACGCGGTGGAGACGGATCTGTACCTGTTCGCCTACGGCCATGATTATCAGACGGCCATCCGGGATTATCTGCATTTGTCTGGGAGGGTGCCGCTGGTGCCGCGCTTCGCGCTCGGAAACTGGTGGAGCCGCTTTTATCCCTATACTCAGCAGGAATATCGGGAATTGATGGAACGGTTTGCGGAGGAAGGGATTCCGCTCTCCGTCTCGGTGCTGGATATGAACTGGCACGTAACGGACATCGATCCGAAATACGGTCCCGGCTGGACAGGCTATACCTGGGACCGGGAGAAGTTTCCGGAGCCTGAAAAACTGCTGGTCTGGCTGCATGAGCACGGACTCAGGATCTCCCTGAACGATCATCCGGCGGAGGGGATCCGTCCCTGCGAGGAATATTATCCGCAGATGGCGAAGGCCATGGGGGAAGATCCGGCTGACGGCAGGAGTTTTCCCTTTGATGCGGCGGATGAAAAGCGGATCCGCGCGATAGAGGAAACGGTTCTCACCGCGCTGGAGAAAACAGGCGTCGACTTCTGGTGGCTGGACTGGCAGCAGCAGGGGGGCACCACGGATCCCGGGATGGATCCGCTGTTCGTGCTGAACCATACCCGCTACCTGCACGCGCTGGAAACCGGGCGTCCCGCGCTCATTCTCAGCCGGTTCGGCGGGCCGGGAAGCCATCGCTATCCGGTCGGCTTTTCCGGCGATACATGCATCACGTGGGCCTCCCTTGATTTTCAGCCGCGGTTTACCGCTACGGCCGCGAACATCGGATACGGCTGGTGGAGCCATGATATCGGCGGCCATATGCACGGTGCGCCGGATCCGGAGCTGATGGTCCGGTGGGTTCAGTTCGGCGTCTTTTCACCGATCATGCGGCTGCATTCCTCCAACAATCCTTTTATGAACAAGGAACCCTGGATGTTCCCCGCCGAAGCGTCGGAAACCATGAAGACGTTCCTGCGCCTGCGCCACCGGATGATCCCCTGGCTGTATACGCAGAACGTGAAAAACAGCGAGGAAGGAAAAATGCTTCTGCGCCCGCTGTACTATGATTATCCGGAGGATCTGTCCCTGTGCTTCCGGAATCGGAATCAGTATCTCCTCGGCGACTGCCTGACCGTCTGCCCGGTCACCCGGCCGATGGATCGGGAAACGCGGATGGGGGAGACGGAGGTATACCTGCCTGACGGAATCTGGACGGATCTGTTTACCGGGCTGCGCTATCACGGCGGAAGACGTATGAACATGTACCGTCCGCTGGATACGATTCCGGTGCTGGTTCGGGCAGGCGGCATTTTGCCCATGAACGGGGGGAGCACCCTGAGGAACGGGGCGGACCTGCCGGAACATATTCTGCTTCGCCTGTTTCCCGGAGAAGACGGGGAAACGGAGCTGATTGAGGATAACGGACTCCTGCCGGAGGATGCCGGATATCGTCGGGCGGTAACGCGGATCCGGATCAGACGGGAGAGAGGGCTTACGGTGGAAATCCTTCCGCCGGAAGGCGACGCGGCCCTGTTGCCGCCTGGACGGCGCTATACCGCGGAACTGAACGGAGTCCGGGAAATCCCGCCCGACAGCGGCGAAGTCTGCTCCTGTGAATATGATGACAGCCGACGGGCGATGCGTATCGAACTGAAGGGGAAAACAGGCTGCCTGCACTGGAACGCCTTCCCCGAAGCGGACAGACCGGATGTCGGAAAACTCATCGAGGATATGCTGCGGCGGGCATCTGTATCCTATGACCTGAAGGGCGAGATCATGGGGATTGTCCGGAAAGAGGAGGATCCGGTCAGGCTGCTGGCGGAACTTTACAGGCTTTCCCTGCCTGCGCCGTTGTTCGGAGCAATCCTCGAAATGCTGTCTGTGTGCTGAGTTCAGAGATAAGTGTAAAAAGAAGAGAGGAGCGGTGTGCCTGTGAAGCGGATCCTGATCGTATGGATGCTTGTCTTATGCGTAATGGCAGCGGCAATGATTCCCGCCATGGCGGAGGAGGAGAGCAGTGCGGCTCAGTCAGATCCGGCGGCTGAAACCACGATTGATCCGGCGGCTGTCGAAAAAACGGCGCGGCTTATGGAAGTCTGGAAAATGCCGGTTACGGTCAACGAAGAACTTCCGGACGGTTTGCCCGAAGATGATACGCTGTGCCTGGTCGGACTCGGTCTTCAGCTGAATCCGGATGGTACGATGCAGGCTGAACTGGTTGCACGGCTGAAAGTTCTGCTTGCGGCGGCGCAAAAATACCCGCAGGCGATCATCATCTGCACGGGCGGTCCGACGGCCTCTGAGAATCCGAAGGCTACGGAAGCGGGCCGGATGGTGGAATGGCTGAAAAAGAAAGGGCTGGATCCTTCCCGGGTGATCATCGAGAATCGTGCGATGACGACCGTCGAGAACGCCGGTTACGTCTTTGATATTCTGACGGAGCAGTATCCGCAGGTGAAGCAGATTGCCCTGATTTCCAGTGATTATCATATTCCCGCGGCCACGCGGCTGTTCATTGAGACGGCGATTTACCGGGACAGCGATATTGAGATCGTCAGCAACGCCGCCTGTCCTGTGTTCTGACGGCGAAGATCGCCTGTCCATGTTAATCGTATTTTCAAGCTGCGTTCACAGGCTATTCATATTCGGCGTCTATAATCATCCTGCGGCCCCTGAAGGAGCGAAACGGTTTTTCGGGACGAGGGAGGGAACAGAATGCTGGCAAAGGACAAGAGACTGACGGCACTGGCCTGGGCTGCGGCGCAGGCGGACATGAGCTACGGGCGCTTCACCATGAATCTGACCCAGAAGGACAAGCTGAAAATCTACAGGCAGTACCAGTCGATGCTGGAAAAACGGAAAGCGGAGGAAGCGTTGCGGCCGGAAGAACCGAAAAGGAAGAAAGCTTCCGGTGGCAGAAAGACGATGAAAAAGGTGGCTTCCCTTCAGGCGTGAAAGCCTGCTGAGCGGAAGACGGAAAAGGGCCGTCCCGGCGTTTCGGGGCGGTTTTTTATGAAAAAGGCAGGACGGCATCGGCTTACAGGAATCGGGCCGGTTCATGCAGAATATTTTTCTTTGTGGAAAAAGGATCTGTTCAGCCGAAGGATGGCCGGGCAGAAGCAGTCAGCGGCCGGTGACTTACGGCTTCCGGGTCAGCCGGAATGCCGGAAGATCCCGGCGGGTACAGGTACGGCAGGATGAAGAAGATATTACTGATTACTTCAGCCTATACAGGCGCGGGGCATCAATCGATCTCGGACGCGCTGGAAGAGCAGTTTTCCCGGATGCCCGATGTGGAAGTCAAAACCATTGAGGGGTTTGACCTGCTGGGCGGGACAGGGAGGATGCTTTCCGGTCTTTACGGGGTGATGACCCGCCATGCTCCGGGTTGTTACAACCTGGCCTGGCGCCTTTCCATGAAGAAGAAGCATCCGCCTGAATTCAGGATGACCGCACGCCTGGGTCGCCGCCGGTTTGCCGGGGTGATCAGGGAGTTTCATCCGGATCTGATCCTTTCTGTCCACTCGTGTTTCAACACTCTCCTGACGCGGATGGAAGACTCCCTCGGTTTGGAGATACCGGTCGTGGTGCTGCAGGCGGACGTGATCAATATTCACAGCACCTGGTGCAATCCCCGGGCGGCGCTGACGATCTGCCCCACGAAGGAGGCATACGAGGCCAGCCTTCTCCAGGGGATGCCCGCGGAGAAGATGAAAATCATCGGTTTTCCCGTTCGCAGCCGGTTCTGTGAAGCCGCGCGGGAAAAGGACCCACAGGAGTATACGGGCTCCCGTCCCCTGCGCTGTCTGCTGATCGGCGGCGGCGAGGGGACCGGAAGCCTTCGCGCCTACGCGGAAAGCATTCTCCGGAACACGGACGCGGAGCTTACGATCGTCTGCGGGCGCAACAGCGGGCTGCAGCGTCAGCTTCAGAAGACGCTCGTTCCGCAATACGGCGGCCGGGCGGAAGTGCTCGGGTTTGTGACCGCCATGGAACAGGAACTGCTTCGGCATGACCTGCTGGTAACCCGCGCCAGCCCGAACATGATGTACGAGGCTGTGGTGATGACGGTGCCGCTGATCACGATCGGGGCGATGCCGGAGCAGGAAAGGGATAACCCGCGGCTGATGGAGAAATACAATCTCGGGGTCATCGGCAAAACGCCTGAAGAGATTCCGCAGATTATCCGGAGTCTGCAGCGTGACGACGCATCGCGGTTCAGGGAGATCCGGGCCGCCCAGCGCAGTCTGCGCAGATTCGGGCATGCCCGGGAGATCGCCGCGTGCGTGGCGGGGATGATCCATGAGGAAAGACCGGAAAATAATCCGCGGTGAAAGCGCACAAAGAAAGAGGAATGGGGAAGGAACGATGAAGCATAAAGAGCAGGCAAAGGATGTTTTTCTTCGCTATGCGGAGCAGTATGACATGCAGAATATCCTGATCCGCCACAAAGTGGAGCATACCTTTCGCGTGGCGGAACTGTCGGAACGCTACGCGAAAGCGCTCGGGATGAGGGAAGAAGACGCCGATTTGGCCTGGCTTCTCGGTCTGCTGCACGACATCGGACGGTTTGAGCAGGTCCGGCGCTACGGCACTTTTATCGATTCCAAATCGGTCGATCACGCGGAATTGAGCGGGGATCTCCTGTTCCGGGAGGGACTGATAAACCGTTTTCTGAAAGAGGGAGCGGCAGAGGAGGGATTGCCGGAAGACTGGAGAATGATAGCGGAAACGGCTATCCGCCAGCACAACAAGCTCAGTCTTCCGGAGGCATTGGACTCCCGGACACGGCGATTTGCGGAGATTCTCCGGGACGCGGACAAGACGGACATCTTCCGGGTGATTGCCGCCATTCCCTTTGAGGACCGGGTCGGAAGCAGCAGGGCGAGCTTCGTGGAAGCGGAGGAAGCGAGTCCGGAAGTGATGGCCTGCGTGCTGGAGCACCGATGTGTGCCTTCCGGCCTTCGGCGGACGCGTTTTGAAGGGCACATTTCCCACTGCTGCATGGCTTTTGAGCTGGTGTTCGGCGTCAGCCGCCGGACCGTGAAGGAAGAGGGATGGCTTCAAGCGCTGCTGGCGGAGACCGACGCCGAAGGCAAGCAGATCTGGACCGACAGGGAAACGGAGCAGCTTCGTGTCCTGCGCCGGGAGATTGAAAAGGTGCTGGGGGAGGATGAACAGCAGTGATTCTTGCATTTTACGGGGCCGGAGCATTAGGCCGGGAGTTCAAATATGTCGCGGATGAGACCGGAGACTGGCCGGAAACGGTTTTCATCGACGATCATTCCTCGGAAGTGAGCCTGCTGGGCTGCCCGGTGATCGGATTCCAGGCATTTCGCAAACACTACAGCTCGGAGGACACGCGCTTCGTGATCACGATCGGGGAACCCGGATACCGCAGGGAGGCCTTCGACCGGATGAAGGAAGCCGGGTATCAGGGCGCTCTTCTGGTTCACCCCTCCGCTTATATCAGTCCTGATGCCGAGGTCGGGGAAGGAGCGGTCATCGGCCCCGACGTCTTCATCGGCTCCCTGGCGAAGATCGGAAAGGACTTTTACGGCGCCAAGGGGGCGGCGATCGGCCATGACGTGATCATAGGGGACCACACGCGGGTCGGGGTGGGCGCGTTTATCGGCGGACATACGATCATCGGGGAGAACGCGTTTATCGGGAGCGGCGCGATGCTGAAAGACCGGATCCGGATCGGCGATCGCAGCGTCGTGGCGATCGGCAGTGCCGTGTTCAGCGACGTAGCGGACAATACCACAGTGATGGGCAATCCGGCCAGAATCACCAACGAAGGAAAACGGGGGCTGTTGTACGCGCAGGACAGGCCGGCGTCCGTTCCGGGAACGGCGGAGCCGGAACAGGCGCCCGGGGCGGAGTCCCAGGCGGAAGAACTCAGCCCGGACCGCGTCGCGGAGCTTTACTGGGAAGCGTTTTCCGGGTGCTTTGAGGGGGTTGATTTCAATCCTGTCACTTTCCGCTTTCATGACGAAGGCTGGGATTCCATCGCGCAGATGAACCTGATCTGCCGGCTGGAAGAGACCTTCGGGATCTCCTTCAAGGGCAGGGAGACAATGAAGATCAATTCCTACCAGACCGGCCTGGAATATGTCTGGAAAAAGCTTGGCGAAACCGGCAGGGAAAAGTGAAAGGGAGGGCGACCATGGGAATCCTGTGGGATTTTGAAAGATTCGGTGAATCTCCGGCGCTGATCGCGGAGACCGGCGTAAGGATGACCTACCGGGACCTGGAAGCCATGGGCGGCGAGACGGAAGCGGCGATCGGAAAATGGTTCGGCGGGACGGCCGGGTCAAAGTCGCTGACGATGTTTCTCTGCCGCAATACGTTAGGGGCGATTTCCGGCTATGCCGCTCTGATGAACAGGGGCTGGCCCATGCTGCCCATCTCTGCTGAGCTTTCGGCGGAAATGCGCAAAGACCTGATGAAAGTTTACCGGCCGGGGCTTCTCCTGCTCCCGAAGGAACTGCGCGGTGAATATCCCGCGATGAAGGAAGTCTGCGGGATCCGGGATTACGTTCTGCTGAAAACCAACTACCCGGAGGTTTTTCCCGTTCATCCGCAGCTCGGCCTGCTGATCACCACCTCCGGGTCCACGGGCTCGGCGAAGTTTGTGCGACAGAGCTGGGAGAACCTTCGCTTTAACGCGGCGACGATGGCCGAATACCTGAAGATCGGTCCTTCGGACAGGACGATCACGGCCCTGTCTCTGCAGTATACCTACGGGCTTTCTGTGCTCCACGCCAACATGCTGCGCGGCGCCGCCATGATCGTGACGCAGAGCGGGATCATGGATCCGGAGTTCTGGGACCTGGTTGATGCGGAGGAAGCGACCTGTTTCCACGGGGTGCCGAACACCTATGAGATACTGCACCGCATCGGGCTGTTCGAGGATGATTTCCCCGCCCTCCGGACGTTGAGCCAGGCGGGCGGGAAACTCAGCAAAGAACTGCAGGAATACTATGGCCGGTACGCCGAAGAAAACGGGAAACGCTTTATCATCATGTACGGACAGAGCGAGGCGACAGCGGCCATTTCCTGGCTGCCGGCGGAGGACACGCTCCGAAAACCGGGGTCCGTCGGAATCGTCATTCCGGGTGGGAGCGTCAGCATCCTGGACGAGACGGACCATACCGTGACCGGACCATACAGGCGGGGCGAACTGGTTTACCGGGGGCCCAACGTGGCGATGGGTTACGCGACGCGCGGAGAAGATCTGCAGGCGGGCGACGAATGGAACGGTGAAATCCGGACCGGCGATATTGCGGAATACGACGAGGAGGGCTACCTGACTATCACCGGAAGGCTGAAGCGCTATATCAAAATGGCCGGTCACCGGGTCAGCCTGGACGAGATTGACAGCATGATCATGGACGAACTCAACATCCTCAGCGTAAGCGTAGGCACGGACGATCATCTGACTGTCTTTGTGACCGACGGGCAGGAGAAGGAACCGGTCGCGGCCTTCGTTCCTCAGAAGATCCCTGCAGCCCGAACCGGTTTCCGGGTGCTGGTGGTCCCGGAGTTTCCGCAGAATGAGGGAGGGAAGATCCTTTATTCAGCGCTTCAGGCGGCTGCGGAGCGCTAAAGAACGGGCATAATCGTCATGATCCATCCGACGGAGATGATACAGGCAAGAAC
>Ga0265298_10009168_pt1 | contig 11805 bp, 7 predicted proteins | sample AusTroGonzalo_MG_3_FD_193486 | JGI IMG/M metagenome (GOLD analysis project Ga0265298, IMG submission 193486) | Bovine rumen microbial communities from tropical cattle in Woodstock, Queensland, Australia - Gonzalo_01 | ecosystem: Host-associated > Mammals > Digestive system > Stomach > Rumen ...
CGTGAACTATATTATGTCTGATGATGCTAACGGTGCCGGTGGTACTGGCGACGTTGAGTCTCATGCTGTTGGTCACCTCATGTCCAGCAAAGAAGATCTTTATTATGATGCATGGAAGAATATATACGTAGGTATTGCCCGTGCCAGCGCTATCATCAGTGCTGTGGATGCATTCGACTGGACTGGTCAGGAAACTGCCCGCAACCAGATGCTGGGTGAAGCCTACTTCATGCGTGGTCTGTTATATCTCTGGGGTGTGCAGTTCTTTGGTGACATTCCTGCCTATTGGGCTCCGGCAGCTCCCGATCCCTGTCCTCAGCTGAGTGCAGAAACTGAGATTATGCCGCACATCCTGGCTGACTTCACTTCTGCAGCAAACCTGATGACTCACGGTGCTACTACTCGTGGTGACGGTCACGCTACCAAGGGTGCCGCAGAGGGTATGCTGGCTCGTGCCTATATGTTCTATGAGGGCTTCTATAAGAAGGCCGGTGAGTTGGCTTCTGCCTCTCTCCCCGATGTTCCCTTTGACTTTGAGCAGGAGGCTGCTGGTTCTTCTCTGAGTAAGGCTCAAGTTGTTGCTTTCCTGGAGGATGCCATCAACAATGGTGGTTACAAGCTGGTTGAGGACTTCCGTCTGCTCTGGCAGTACACCAACGAGCTGACAGCTAAAGATGTTAAAGACAAAGATGGCAATGTTCTTGTTCCGGGCTATGCATATGTAAAGGATCTGGCCGATGCAGAAAAGTTCTGGGCTGGTAACGGCAATGAAGAGGAGATGTTCCAGGTGCAGTATATGAACTCTGGTTCTTGGAATGGTACCATCGGCATGGGCTTTGTTAACCAGGTAGAGCTTTACTGCGCTCTCCGTTGCGACGACGACGGTGCTGGTACCGCCAATGGTGATATGAATACCTTCCCGTTCGGACAGGGCTGGGGCCAGGGAACCATCAATGCCACCCTTTGGGACGAGTGGAGCGACAACGATCCTCGTAAGAAGGCTACTATCCTTGATGCACAGGCAGAATGTGAGAAGTTCGTGTTCACGACTTCTTGCTCTGAGGATGCCGGTTATTATAACAAGAAGTGGATGACCGTCACATGTCCGCAGTCTACTTGGGATGACCATAACACTGCATATACATGGTGGGGTGCCTACCGTGCGAAGAACACCACTTCTCCCAACACTAATGGTAACTCTATGCAGGGTGACCACTTCTCTGACATCGTACTGCTCCGTTTGGCTGACGTCATGCTGATGCACTCTGAGCTGACAGGTACGGCAGATCAGATGAATAAGGTACGTGCTCGTGCCGGTCTGGATCCGATAAGTTATTCCTGGCAGAACATTAAGAACGAGCGCCGCTTTGAGTTGGCTGGTGAAGGTCTTCGCTTCAATGACCTGCGTCGCTGGTCTGGTAAGGATGGTGGCAGTTCCTGCGAGGCTGCTGTTGCCCTGCAGAAGCAGGAAGGATCTCGTGTTAACTACTGCGGCACATGGACGACCATGGGTCATGGTAAGGGAGTTGGTGGCAGCAGTTGGGCTCAGCGCTATGCTGATACTGATGGTTTCCTGCCGAAGCCTAATTCACAGATAGCCCTCATTAATGATGCTTCTATCCTCAGTCAGAACAAGGGTTGGTACGATGGTACAGCTTGGAGCATGTCTGGAACGCCAATTTATTAATATAGAGTTAATTATTTAGAATTAAGAAATAGCATTATGAAAAAATCAATAATATTGTTCGCAGTAGCGCTGGGTATGCTCACGGCCTGTGATCCTATCAAGGAAGACGGCGGCATGGACATCGACAGCTTTACTCCTGCCAACCTGCTCGACGGTGCTACGTTCTCGCAGTTTGCCGATCAAGCATGCACAGTGCCGCAAGCCGATGGTAACTGGATCAAGTACGACATCCCCAAGGCTTCAAGCGTATTTATCTATTTTGTAAAGCCCGATGGTACGGAGTTTAAACTCTCCAGCGGTGCCTCTGGTGGTGTGTTCAACTTTGTTCCTCCACGTGGGTCTGATCCCAATCAGACTGTATATTTCAAGTATGTCAATGCTAACCTCGAAGAGGTGGTGGCTTCTAAGGATTTCACTGTTCAGGTGTCTGCTGAGTTGAAGCCTGAGGTCAGATTGATTGCCTCAAATAAGTACGGCAAGAAGACTTGGACATGGAACGTTGGTAATACCTCTTCTAACGGTCGCGTCTGGGGTAACTTCGGTGCAGACGCCACATGGCGTGGTGAGACTCTTAACGACTTCTTCTGGTGGGGTGTTGAAGATGCCGCTGACCTGAAAGACCAGCTTGGTCACTCCGTGACAGGTCAGGCTATTGGCGAGGAAGACAACAACGCTACCATGGTATTCACAGAGGATGGTATCGTGAAGTGCTATGATGCCAATGGTTCCGAGATCCGTTCTGGTGAATATGAGATCCAGGGCTGGACAGGTGAACTCGATGGCTTCAAGTATGGTACGCTCCATACCACTGAGGGCGCAACACTCTTCCCCTTTGAGATCAACGCTGGTGGACGTTATGTAACTGATTTCTGGATCTTCTCCATGAATACCAGTGAGATGGTTCTGGTTTATCCTGACAATGGCGCATTCAGTGGCTGGTCAGAGGGTACATTCTGGAACTTCAAGAGTAACAGTGACATATCAGGTATGATGACTAACTATGGCAGCAAGACTTGGACATGGAACGTTGGCAATACTACATCGAATGGTCGCGTCTGGGGTAACTTTGGTGCAGACGCCACTTGGCGTGGTGAGACTCTTAACGACTTCTTCTGGTGGGGTGTTGAAGATGCCTCTCAACTGACGGAACAGCTGGGTCACTCTGTAACTGGTACTGCAACTGGTGAGGAGAACAATGATGCTACCATGGTTCTGACAGAGGATGGCGAGGTGAAGTGCTACGATGCTAATGGTTCTGAGATTCGTTCTGGTTCATTCGAGATTGACCTCTCTACAGCCGATGGCTGGAAGATGGGCACATTCAAGACCACTGAGGGCGCAACACTCTTCCCCTTTGAAATCAATGCAGGTGGACGCTATGTAACGAATTACGAGATCTTCAGCATCTCTGATTCAGAGATGATCCTGACCTATCCTGACAATGGCGCATACAGCAGCTGGCAAGAGGGTACATACTGGAACTTCAAGAAGAAGTAATTTAGTCTGAGATTTTAACTCAATATAAACTGCCCTGTAGCACGCAATTGCTACGGGGCAGTTTTTGTAAATAACCCTCTAAAGTTTTGGCGATAACAAATAAAGTCCGTATTTTTGCAGAGCGAACTAATTAATGATGATTCTAATATGAGAAAACTATTATTTGCCTTCGTGATGCTTTTAGGGACTCTTCCTTTAAAAGCACAGGTCAACCCACAGTCTGGTTATGTGATCACCAACGATAATGATACGCTGCGAGGTGTCATTGATTATAGGACTGATGCTAGGAATGCGCGTTCCTGTCGTTTCATGGCTGATGGTGAGTCGGCCTACAAAGAATATCTCCCCAATGAGATTAAGGGTTATCGGCTGTCGGAAACTGGTGCCTGTTATGTTTCAAAGGCTTTCCCTGTTGATGGAGAGTTGGTGACATTCTTTGCAGAGTACTTGTTGGAGGGCGGAGTCAGTCTTTATCGGCATAAGGAGAGTACAGTGGAATACTTCTATCTGGTTGATGCCGATGGTAAAGTGGCAACTATTCGTGAGACCGGCGATGTGATTCTGCGTCGTGACGACCAGATAACGGCTCAGCGCCAAAAACTCATGGAGGCTACCCAGATATTCCAGAAGAGTCAGAGCACTCTCAAGCAGTTATGGGCCATGCCACATGTTAGTGCAGAGCAGTTGCTGAAACTGACAAAGGCTTATAATAAGGAGTTTTATGCAGAGGCAGGTGAAACAGAGTTTTATCAGAAAGACCTCAAATCCTCTGACGGCTTAATTGCCCGCTTGCGCTTCGAAGCCGGTGTGGGCATCACCGATATGAAGTTCTGGCCCAATGCGGAGTGGAACGATCCTATTTTGACAACATCTCTTTTACCTGTCGTTGGTGTAGGTACTGATATGATTCTCCCGCGTTTCAGTAAGAACTTGTTACTACAGGTGATGCTTTACTATAGTTATAACAAGGGAGATCCAGAACAAGAGAAACATTATCTGTATAAGAGGGATTGGACATTCCACGATGTGAGTCTGCAGGCTGGTGCAGCCTATAGTTTCTTGCCAGAAAAGTGTATCTCTCCGTTGGTGAGGGCAGGTGTATCCCTCGACTATATGTTTGGTTTAAGGACCACGCACATGGAAGGCTATTATAACATGGAGCGAAATTCGACAGACACGAGTTTCAGTCCCAGATACTATGTCGGCCTGGGTGCGGAATCTATGATGGGCAAGCATAAAGTCAGCCTGACAGCGAATTTCTGGATGCGTTATTTTGGAACGTTAGGCCTCCAGGCACCCGTGTTTAGCTTTATGGCGGGTTTCGTCTTATAAGATTTTAGGTTTTTCTTTGGTATTTCGCTCGATTTGCACTACCTTTGGCTTCACCGAAGGTACTCACGTTCGAAAAAACTCAAATTAATATTTGGTTTTTTGCTTACTTAATCGTACCTTTGCAGCGTTTATGAAAAAGGTGATGGGAAGAAGCGTAGATTGGGGATTGTCGGTGCTGGTGGGCATCGGCGTGTTTCTGTTTTGGTATGTGGCCTATCCCCATGCACTATCGTATCAGGAGCAGTATCAGTTGTTCCTGTGGACATGGGACTACTTTGTGGAACGAATCAGTGTGCCCGGCGGCTTTGCTGACTGGCTCGGTGAGTTTATCGTGCAGTTCTATTATATAGAATGGTTAGGAGCCCTGCTGTTGGCTTTGCTCTTCGTGGTCTTCGGTCGGTTGGCAGGGTGGATTCCTGCAGCATTGCTACTTTGGTTGTTGGGTGACCCAAGTGTACTATTAGGTTATGCCATGTCCATCATCCTGGCATTGGCAGCCTACCGCATGAACACGGCAGAGGGGAAATATGGGGTGATAGGAGACCTGCTCTTGGTGCCTCTTGTCTATTGGATGACAGGGCCGATGGTCTGGATCTATGTCGCATTGAGAATCATCAGATGTGGCTGGCGCAGTTGGTGGCTTGCTGTCTGGATGGTCGCCATACAACTATTCGTGTTCAGGTTCTTGATGTCACAATGGACGCTGGAGATGACTTTCCTACCAGCCTTGAATTACCGTACTCCCATGATGATGCCTCCGCTGATGTGGATCATCCCGATAGTGACGGTGATTGTCCTGACCATACAATCTCTGTTGTTCAGGAAATGGCTGAAGCCTGTGCTGGCCATTGTCGCTTTGGCATTGGGTTTTGTCGGTGTCACTATCGGTTATGATAAAGAGATGTATGAGCTGATCCGTCAAGACTACCTGGTGCGGAACGAGCGATGGGACGAGATTATTGACCGTGCAAAAGACTATCAGGTACATACGCCATTCAGTTCTGTTTGCGTGAATTTGGCGTTGTCGCAGAAGCGGGAGTTGGCCGACCGTATGTTCGACTTCTGGCAGAGTGGTGAAGATGCGCTGATCATGCCTCGTATCCGTGACCTGACCTCTATGCTGCCATCGGCAGAGACCTTCTGGCGCTTGGGAATGGTGAACTCGGCATTGCGCTATTTTTTCGACACTCAGGAGTCTATCCTGAATGGGCGGATGAGCGGACGTTGCACCAAGCGCATAGCGGAATGTATGATCGTGAACGGGCACTATTTGACGGCGAAGAAGCATCTTGACCTGTTGAAGAAGTCGCTCTTCTATCGCAGCTGGGTCGTAGAGGCAGAAGCCTTGTTGGGCAACGAGACTGCTGTCAATTCACACTCCGTTTATGGGAAGTTACGACAGTTACGCTATAAAAATGATTTCCTATATAGCCATTTCGAACTTTACAAGATGTTCGGGCTACTGTTTATGAACAACACCAAGAACACGATGGCACTTGACTATTTCATGGGACAGATGTTGTTAGAGGGCCAGATGCAGGGTTTCCAACAGTATTTACCTGCCGCAGAAAGATACAGCGGCTATAGTGAGATGCCAATAGGCTATCAAGATGCCATGCGGTGCATTCAGATGCAGGGCAATGTACCCGGTTCGCCATACGCAAGCTATGTGAAACAAATGATGGCAGAAAGGAGGAAAAATGAAAGCTATGATGAGGCTCACTAAGATATTAGGAATATTAGGAATTTTAGGGTTGTTAGGGTGTTCAAAGGGACCGGAGAATCCGACAAAGGTGGATAAGGTTCCGAATATCTATCCCGACTATGTCGGTGTGACCATTCCTGTGGGCATTGCTCCGCTTGACTTCAACTATGCTGATGAGGATATTGACTGCATGGATGTGGTTGTCAGAGGCAGTAAAGGCGGGGAGCTCCATTCGAATGGCGATTGGGCAGACTTCGACATTGACGATTGGCATCAACTAACGGAACAGAATGCTGGCGGCGAACTGGTGTTTACTGTTTGCGTCAAAAAGGACGGTCAGTGGCAGCAGTATCAGGATTTTAAGATGTTCGTGAGCCAGCACCGGCTCGATGAATATGGCGTTACTTACCGGCGCATCGCTCCCGGCTATGAGGTGGGCGGCGACATCGGTATCTATCAGCGTGATATCCATAATTTCAAGGAAACAGCTATCTTGGCCGAGTGCATCGTCCCTGGGCAGTGCATGAACTGTCATGTGGCCAATCGTGCAAATCCAAACACGTTCAATATGCAGTTGCGCGGCTCCTGTGGTGGTACGCTGATTTATAGGGATGGGAAGCAGACATACCTGACCACCAAGACAGACAGCACCGTCGCTAATACCAGTTATTCCTATTGGCATCCCGATGGTGACTATTGCGCCTTCTCGACCAACTCCATCCATCAGAGTTTCTTCGTCGGGACGGGACAGCGCATCGAGGTCTATGACACCTTTAGTAATGTGCTTGTTTTAGATACCAGAACCAACGAACTCGTGCTATGTCCGTTGCTGCAGACCGACGATTGGGAAACCTATCCCGCCTTCTCTGCCGACGGCAAGACCTTATATTATTGTACGGCCAAGCCATATCGCGTGCCAGCAGAATGGGACAAAGTGAAGTACAGTCTTTGCAAAATCTCGTTTGATGCCAAGACGGGAACATACGGTAATCAGGTTGATACGTTGCTGAATGCCCGTGAACTGGATAAGAGCTTTACCTATCCTCGTCCGTCGTATGACGGGAAGTGGCTGATGTACAACGTCACTACCTGTGGCAATTTCCCCGTGAATCATCCTGAGGCTGATCTTTGGCTGATGAATCTGGAAACGGGAGAGACACATCCGTTAGTGGATGCAAATAGTGATGATACGGAGAGTTTCCACAACTGGAGCCTGAACAGCCGTTGGCTCGTGTTCTCCAGTCGTCGTGAAAATGGTGTGTATAGCATGCCGTATATCGCCTATATTGATGAGAACGGCCGTGCAGGTAAGCCTTTCTTGCTACCACAGCGTAATCCGAGGAAATACTATCTGGAAGAGATGGACTCCTATAACTGTATAGACTTCACTTCTGAGAAAGTGGAGATTGATGCCCGTGAGATGCATCGAAAGGTGTTTGATAACCAAAGAATACAAGTAAAAATAAGATAACGATGAAAAAGTATCTATTGTGTTTTATGGCAATGACAGCAGTGACGTTGTTTTACAGCTGTCAGCAAAAGAACCCGAATGAGTGTCGTATCCACGGCACCGTGGCTGATGAGAAGTTTGAGGGAAAGCGCATTTTCCTGATTCCATTTTATGGTCCGAAGGTCGCTGAGACTGTTGACAGTGTGGAGATTAAGAATGGAAAGTTTGAGTTTACGACAGACTCGGCAAAGATGTATAAACTCCTTCTTGATATTCGTTTCCGCAGGGGAATCCAACCTTTACTGGTAATTGGTGAGCCTGGCGATGTGAATGTAATCATCGATAGTGTCAGTCATGCTGTGGGAACACCACAGAATGACTCTCTGGAAAAATGGAAGGTACGTACAGAGATGCACAACCGTGAGTTAGGGAAAATGCACAAGTATGCTGCTGATTTGAAGGAGAGAGGTGATTCGTTACAGGCCAAGTATATTTTGCTTCGTGCAGACAGTTTCCATTTAGTATATAAGAACTTTACCCGTCAGTTGGCTAAGAACATGAAGGAAGGTGTGTTGTATGACTTCCTGAAAGATATCTTCCCGCTGACTTATGAACGGAAGTATCCTGACGGTCGCACTGTTACAATCAATGCCGACACGAATGAAGAGATTGAAGAAGTGAAGAGTGAATAGTGAATAGTGAAGAATCTGCTACCGCATAAATATCGCCCTTGGCTGCTGACGCTGGTGTTGGACTGGTGGTGTTTCTCTTCTGGAGAATCCGCTACCCGTTTGCGCTGACTTATCAGGAACAGTTACAGTTGTTTTTGTTCGACAGCGACTACTTCTGCAGCCGGATGGCTGAGCCAGGCGGTTTTGCCAGATATGTGGCGGAGTTTCTGATACAGTTCTATAATAGCGTTACCATCGGTGCATTGACGATAGCTGTACTCTATATGTTGGTACAGCAGCTTACTTGGCGCCTCATGCGATCCGATAGTTACTATGTATGGAGCTTTGTCCCCGTCATCATGCTTTGGTATGCGATGGGCGACGAAAGCGTGATGCTGACGTATGTAGTGGCATTGCTGATGGCGATGGCCGCAGCCCTGGCTTGGAGACTAATAATACTAGTCCAACTAGTTAAACTATTCCGACTAGCCAGACTAGTCCAACTAGTCATTATGCTCGTCGCGATCCCGCTGCTTTATTGGCTGATAGGGCCGATGGTATTGCTGGCGGTCCTGCTGATGATGCCTTGGACACAGGCTGATCCTTGTAGGCCTGGGAACGATGGCTGGCGGTATTGGTTCGATGTCCAGGCCTTTGTCTATGCCTTGGCGCTGATACTGCTGAGTGCCCACTGTCTGCCATTCCCGATGTTGAGGGTTGTGTTGGGTATCAGTTATTATCGAATCCCTGAGACCATGCCATATGTATTGATGGCTATACCAGTTGTAATATGGATCATGGCACTTTTTATCAAGAAGTTGCCACAGCCGAAACAATGGGTGTTCTATGCACAGGCTCTTGTTGTAGCGGTGTTGATTCTGGTGCCAAAGGAGTTTGGATTCGATGCGAAGAAATACGACTTGATAGAATATGATTATCTGGTGCGTATCGGTGATTGGAAGGGTATCATCGCCAAAGCGGAGAAGCAGATGCCCGACCTGCCGATGAGCGTTAGCGCCACCAACCTGGCATTGGGTATGACGAATCAGCTGGGCGACCGTGCCTTCGACTTCTACCAGAGGGGCTCGGAGGGACTGCTGCCGAAGTTCGAGCGTAACTTTGCCACCTCACAACTGACGGGCGAGATCTATTTCAATCTTGGCTTGGTGAATACGGCCCAGCGTTTTGCCTTTGAGGCGATGGAGGCCATACCTAATTATAATAAGAGTGCCCGTGTGGTGAAACGTTTGGCAGAGACCAACTTGATAAACGGCCAGTATGAGGTGGCCAGGAAATATCTGCAGATGTTGGAGAAGACCATCTTCTACCGTCCTTGGGCACAGCGCACGATGACGATGCTGGGCGATGAGAAGGCTATCGATGCCCATCCGCTCTATGGAAAGTTGCGACAGTATCGTTTGCAGGAGGACTTCCTCTTCAGCGACAGGGAACTGGACAAGATTTGCGGACAGCTCTTTATACACAACCAGCAGAATCAGATGGCCGCGCAGTATCTGCTTATGATGCCTTTGCTCGATAGGGATATTCCGCGCTTCATGTCGTATGTGAAGGTGGTGCAGAACCGGATAGGCTATAATCCGCGCCATTGTCAGGAGGGCATCGCCTTTGCTTTCATGCAACAGCGGCAGCAGCCTCCGCAGGGTGTCGTCAATCCGCTGATATTGCAGCAGATGAATGAGTACGCCCAGGCTTATTCCCAGAATCAGAATTCGCCTGAGCTGAATCGCTTCAGGAATACGGTATGGTATTATTTAACGGTAGGGAAATGAAGAAGAAACTGCTTATACTAGATATGCTGGCCGTGCTAGTCATCCTTGTCCTGTTAGGATGCACTAGCCAGGTGGAGAATCCGACGGTCGTCGATGAACTACCGAAGATCTATCCCGACTATGTCGGTGTGACCATCCCCGCAGAGATTGCTCCGCTGAACTTCAATTTCTCCGATGAAGATATCGAACTGATGGATGTGGTGGTAAAGGGCTCCAAGGGTGGAGAACTCCATGCGCAGGGTGACTATGCCGACTTCGACATCGATGACTGGCACGCTTTGACGGCGCAGAACAAGGGCGGCGAATTGGTATTCACGGTCTGCATCAGGAAAGACGGACAGTGGAAACAATATCAGGACTTTACCGTCAGTGTCAGTCCGTATGCCCTCGATGAGTGGGGACTGACCTATCGCCGTATCGCCCCAGGCTATGAGGTGTTCAGCCACATGGGCCTCTTTCAGCGCGAACTCTCTTCGTTCAATGAGTATGCCATCATCGAGAATACCCAGGTGCCAGGCATGTGCGTCAACTGCCATTCTGCCCACCGGACTGATCCCTCGAAGTTCGTTTTCCATGTCCGTGGTGATCATGGGGCCACGATGTTCCAGATCGATGGGAAACGCGAGTGGCTGAAGGCAAGCAATGAGCAGTTAGGTGGCTCAATGGTCTATCCTTACTGGCATCCCAGTGGGAAGTATTGTGCCTTCTCCACGAACCAGACGCGACAGGGATTCCACAAAGCGCCCAACGAGCGCATCGAGGTGTTCGACCTGTCGAGCGATGTGTTTGTCTACAACCCCGCTACGCATGAGATCCTGACCGATTCGCTCCTGCAGACCAAGGACTGGAGTGAGAACTCGCCTGTGTTCTCTCCCGACGGACGTACCTTATATTACATGACTTGCCTTCAGCAGGACTATCCCGCCCATTACAAGGACGAGAAGTACAACCTCTGTAAGATTGCCTTTGACCCGGAGACCGGTCAGTTCGGTGAGCAGGTAGACACCGTCTTTAATGCTGTGTCGATGGGCAAGAGTCTGACATGGCCGCGACCCTCCTACGACGGCAAATATATCCTCTTCACCCTGATGGACTACGGCTATTTCTCCATCTGGCATGAGGAGAGCGACCAGTGGCTGCTGAACCTTGAGACGGGTGAGGCTCAGGAACTGAAGGAGGCGAACAGCGCGAAGGCCGACAGCTATCATAACTGGAATCTGAATTCCCATTGGATAGTCTTTACCAGTCGTCGTGACGACGGACTCTATAGCCGTCTCTATCTGGCTTCGATTGACGACCAGGGCCGTTGCTCAAAGCCGTTCATGTTGCCGCAGCGGAATCCGCAGGAATACTATTCAGAGAGCATCTACTCTTTCAACACTCCCGACTTCACGAAGTCGAAAGTGGACTTCGACGCCTATAATGCAGGGTGTGAGATTACTTCCGACCAGCGCATAGAGACCAAAGTCCGCTAACTCACATACAGCGAAAACCGGTAAAAAGTATGCCCCCCTACACCTTTTGGGGCTAATCGACTGATTATCAGTGTAAAATTCGGGTGTAGACTTCGTAAAAAGTCTGCACCCACTCTACACCCACTCTACACCCTTGCAAAATACTGGTCTGGCATTTGAGTATAGGCGAACGGTCGTTCGGGTATAGGCGAACAACCG
>Ga0265298_10009169_pt1 | contig 11804 bp, 9 predicted proteins | sample AusTroGonzalo_MG_3_FD_193486 | JGI IMG/M metagenome (GOLD analysis project Ga0265298, IMG submission 193486) | Bovine rumen microbial communities from tropical cattle in Woodstock, Queensland, Australia - Gonzalo_01 | ecosystem: Host-associated > Mammals > Digestive system > Stomach > Rumen ...
CCACTTCTTAGGTGGGCCGATATGGGTGCGGGGGCAGGTTGCCCGGTCTTCCCGCTCGCCATCGCGATGCCCCAAGTGCAGTTCTATGCAGTGGAACCCCGCCACATGCGCGTGGAATTCATGAACTATGCCAAGGAAAAACTTGGACTCAAGAACTTGACCGTCGTGGGCAAGCGCTTCGAAACTTCAGGACTGACCGACCTGGATTTCATCAGCTGCCGCGCCCTCTCGACTTTCGAAAACGACTGGGAACGTGCACAGCCCGCCCTCAAGAAGGGTGGACTCTTCGTCACGCTCAAGAGCTTTAATAGTATTTCACACCTGGAAAACGATAAGGCAGTCAATATATGGAAATATAAACTGCCGAACGAAGAACAGGATTACGCCTTAGTCACTCGAGGTAATAAATGAGTAAAGTGATAGCAGTATGCAACCAGAAGGGCGGCGTGGGCAAGACCACGACGGCCGTGAACCTGGCTGCAAGTTTTGCCGCTCTCGAAAAGAAGACACTCCTTATCGACATGGACCCGCAGGGGAACGCGTCGCAGGGTCTCGGTTTCAACGAATCGCAGGAAGTGGACATCCACGAGATTCTCGACATGGCCGAGAACCCCGACAACGTGACTCCCGAAAACATCAGGCCCGCCGTGCTGGACACGAGCCTCGACTACCTGAAGGTCATTACTTCCGGGCCCGACCTCGCTGTTATGGAAATCGAACTGGTGAACGCGATGAGCCGCGAACACAGGCTGGAACGAATCATCAACGTGCTGAAGAACGAATACGAGTTCATCATCATCGACGCGCCCCCGAGCCTGAACCTGCTCACGCTGAACGTGCTCACCGCCGCGACGAGCGTGCTGATTCCCATCCAGTGCGAATACTACGCCCTGCAGGGTATGACCGAACTGTTCAAGACCATCCGCGAGGTGCAGAAGAACCTGAACGCTAACCTGAAAATCGAAGGCGCGCTCCTCACGATGTACTCCTCTAACCTGAGCCTCTCGAAGCAGGTGGCCGCGGAAGTCCGCGAGAACCTCTCCGACACGGTATTCCAGACAATGATCCCGAGAAACGTTCGCCTGAGCGAAGCGCCCAGCTACGGCAAGCCGGTAATCCTGTACGATGTGCAGAGTACCGGATCGCAGGCCTACATGAAACTCGCCGAGGAAATTCTGAACAAGGACAAGTAATGGGTAAAAAATCTTTCGCACTGGGTCGCGGCCTCGCCGCCATCATGAAGGACCACAACGTCGACGACTTCAACAACGCGCAGCCGGGTTCTGTCAACAATTCTGCCGAAAACACCGACAACTCGAAGAAGATTGTTGAAATACCGCTCGACCTTATAGACCCGAACCCCTACCAGCCCCGCAAGAGCTTCGACGAGGAAGAACTGCGCGAACTCGCCGCCACCATCGAAAAACACGGGCTTATCCAGCCCATCGCGCTCCGCAAGGTGGGCGATCGCTACCAGATTATCAGCGGTGAACGCCGCACGCGTGCCAGCAGGCTCGCGAACCTCACGACCATCAAGGCGCAGGTCTACGAGGAACTCGACGACAAGTCGATGAACGAATGGGCACTTATCGAGAACATCCAGCGCGTGGACCTGAACCCGGTCGAAATCGCCAAGTCGTACCAGCAGCTGATAGACGACCACGGCTACACGCACGAGGACCTCTCCAAGATTGTCGGCAAGTCGCGCTCCGCGATTACCAACAGCCTGCGTCTCCTCAAGCTACCCGAACAGGTGCTTCTGTGGATAGAGGAAGGGAAGATTGCCGGCGGTGCGGCCCGCGCCCTCTGCAGCGACAAGATTGGCGACCCCGAATCGCTCGCCGAGCGCATCATCGAGGAAGGCCTGAACGTGCGCCAGATCGAGGCGATTATCCGCGGCGATGATATTGCCGAGACGAAAGACGAGAGACGAGAAACGAGAGAGGACGATTCTTCGGAAGTGAAACCGGAAACCCCGGCCAAGCCGAAACCGGAACTCAGCGCCGACATGAAGCAGTTCGAGAACCGCCTGGAGACGTTCTTCGGCACGAAGGTGCAGCTGAACCCGAGCGCCTCGAACGCGGCCGAGGGCACAATCGTCATCAAGTACTACAGCATGGACGACCTGACCCGCATCCAGGAAATCATGGAAAACCGCTAGGCAGCTCATGAAAAAGAAGTACTACACAGTACAGATTATCCCGGAAGACTCGCACGAGATAAAAAAGTTCAAGGTTTCCACGCGCTGGTTCACCATCGCGCATATCTTTCTCGTAATTTTCATTATTGTTTCGGGAATTTTCATCTACAACTTGGGAAAAGTCACGAAAATCGTAGCGAGTTACGAAAAAATGCGCGTGACAAACGCCCAGCTTATAAAGAAAAACAACAATTACGAGGAAATGCTCTCCAGCCTCGACTCGCTCTGGATACTGGAACAGAGAATCCAGAACATATTCGAGACCTATATCGAGAACGATTCCAATAAAATCAACAGCATCATAGACAGAAACAGGTTCACGCACTCGCCATCCGAAAAAAACAACATAGATTTTGACGGACACGGGTGGAAAACTCTCGAAGAAAAGCTGAAAATCGAGAAGATTCCGGACATTACGCCTGTCGTGGGCATAATCAGCAAAAAATTCGACGGGGAAGCGGGACACCTGGGCACAGATTTCTCGGCGAACACCGGCAACCCGGTCTTTGCCACGGGAACGGGAACCGTGGAATTTGCAGGCAAGAAGGATGAACTCGGGAACACCATCGTGATAAACCACGGGAACGGCTACATTACCACGTATTCGCACCTGATGAACATCAAGACGAAGAAGGGAAGCCCGGTGCACAAGGGTGACATCATAGGCTCGGTGGGAGCCACCGGGACCACGAGCGGGCCCCACCTGCATTACACAATTACCAAGGACGGGATTCCTCAGGACCCGGAAACCTACATCAATTATTAAACAAACAAACGGAGATAAAAAAATGGCTGTAAAAGGCGAACAGGAAATTACGCAGATCGGTTCCACTGTCACCATCAAGGGTGATATCAGCGGCAAGAGCGACATCCGTGTAGCGGGCAACGTGAACGGAAGCATCAACATCGAAGGCGAGCTCATCATCGAGCGCAACGGCTTCATTGACGGCGAAATCAAGGCTACCAACGCCGTGGTCGCCGGCAGCGTGAAGGGCAACATCGACATTTCCGAAAAGCTCATCCTCGAAAGCTCTTCCAAGTTCGTGGGCAACATCAAGACAAAGCAGCTCATCATCCAGGAAGGTGCCGTTTTCCAGGGTAACTGCCAGATGGGCGTTCCGGCTAACGCAGCACCCGCGAAGAAAGAGGAAAAGGCCTAATCCACCACCATATCATAGATATCAATTTATTTATATAAATGATATTTATAATGATGGTGTTCATAGTGGATAAAGTTTTCGGATGTAACGGATAAGTTTTTGAGGGTCAATGGGTTATACGAAAATGTTGAACGTTGAGAAATGTTGAAAACTTTCGAGAAATCAACTTTTTTCAATGTTTGCAGATGTTGAAGCCTGGTTTTCAATGACTGTGAACACCTATTCACCATCGCGCTATTGAAGTGTCCGGAAACTTTAACATTTGTGGATATGCGTTTTATCACACTCAGGGCATATAAATTCTTTTTTTCTTGTGAAAAAGGCGCATAATATTTTATATTAAGGGAACTAATGTCGGCTAAAGTATTGAAGATAGGTCAGATAACGGATATCCATATCGGTGAGGACGAGAACCTTGTCCAGGGTATCGATGTCCGCAAGAATTTCCTGACCGCCCTGCATTCGGAATCGATGAAGGGGCTCGACCTTCTTGTACTTTCGGGCGACCTTGCCAGCGAGAATGCCGAACCGGGCGCATACCGCTTTATCGCGGAGCAGATCAAGGACGTAAAGTGCCCCGTGTGCATAATTCCCGGCAACCACGACAGTCTCGACGTGATGGTGAAGTTCTTCGACATGCCCGTGAAGAACGGCAAGTGCTATTTCCGCTACGACCTCGAGGGCAGGTCCATCTTCTTCTTGGACAGTGCCTGCGGCGAAGTTTCGCGCGACCAGCTCGACTGGCTCGAGGAAGAAGTCCCGAAGATCGACGGCGAGGTGCTGCTGTTCATGCACCATCCGCCCTGCTTCTGCGGGCACAAGTTCATGGACCTGCACTACCACCTGAGGAACATGGTGGAAGTACAGCAGACGCTCTCTAAGTTCAAGAACCTGAATCACGTGTTCTGTGGGCACTACCACAGCGAACACCAGATGAAGTTCGCGCATATCGAGGTACACGCGGCACCGCCCACGCAGATGCAGATAGATGCCGACAAGCCGTATTTCAGCTTGAAGAGTACGGAGCCCGGATGGCAGGTTATTTACTGGGGCGATACCGTCAAAACCGAGGTGCATTACTAGTTTTTTTTCGGTAAATCCCTTGAAAACGCTCAATTACTATGCTATATTTGCCCCTACATGGCGGTTTAGCTCAGTGGTAGAGCACTGGAATCATAATCCATTGGTCCGGGGTTCAAATCCCTGAACCGCTATTAAAAAAAGAGGCGCATATGTCGAAACGAATTCTCGCAATTTCAATTCTGGCTATCGCCTCTTTTTTTGTTGCCTGTAGCGATATGGACTCGAACACCCCGCAGATGCAGCAGGTTCAGTCCGTCCTCCCGAAATCTGTGCCCATAGTGAACGTCGACCCGTTCACGGCGCCTGCAGAGCCTGTAGTTACGCAGGACCAAGCGAACAAGTACGTGAAGGCAAGCGCCGCCCTCGTGGAACTCGGCGTGAGCTGGTCCAAGAAAATCGAGGAGGCGAAGGAAGGCGAGAAGGTGCAGATTCTCGACGCCTACAACGTGGCCCGCGACCAGCTTTGCGCACGCGTTGGCCTCAAGGGCATCGCGGAATACAACTGGATTACCGAGGTGGCGCTGCCCAACCCGCGCAATATCCCGTTCTTCGAGGCCGCCGGCCTCAAGAAGTAGGCCCGGCAGCTGGCATTGAACGGCCACAAAAATAATTGAAGAAATCCGTCCGCAAGGGCGGCTTTTTTTATAGATATATAGGAGAAAAACTGGAGGCACAATGACAATCCGTATCGCGCTCAACCCGAATACAAAGTCCAAGGCGGAAAGGGATATTTACCGCATGGCGGAAGCCCTCGGTAGCGATTGGGATGTATGGATGAACCGCCACTTCAATTACGCGAGCCAGCTACAAGGCGACATGGACCGTGAAGTGGACTGCATACTTTATCACCGCCAACATGGCATGCTCGTGGTGGAATGCAAGTCGGGCAAGATTCGTACCAGGCACAACGCAGAGAAGAAATGTGTCGACTGGTACCAGAACAACACGCTCATGGAAAAGTCGCCCAAGGAGCAGGTGAGTACGCTCATTTCTCCATTGCACGAATACATGAAGGAACTGCTCGATGTCCCGAACCGCGGACCGTACAAGGTACGCGTGCAGTGGGCGGTGTGTTTCAGCGACATGGATACCATGGAAGGAATCCCGACGGCAGAAATTCCCCTGAGGCGCGCGCTGCTACGGCCCGACCTGCTTGACGTGAGGAGGTTCGAGAAGAAGATCATCGATATTCTGGAAACGCCGGAGCGCTCGTATGGCGGATTGCCGTACCTTAACGAACAACTTAATGAAGAGGCGCTGTTCAGGTTGCGCAGTTTCCTGGATGGCGAGGGAGCCAAGCCCAACGAGTACGAAGTCATCACGAACCAGCAGAGTTACTTTGAAGAGGCGACAGAGCTGCAGCAGATGATGATGGAATCCATTTCCAGGAACCTGCGCATGCGCATCGAAGGTGTCGCGGGTTCGGGAAAGTCGCACATGGTTGTGTGGAACGCGCTCAAGCTTTCGCGTAGCGGGAAGAATGTCGCTATCGTATGTTACAACGACCTGCTCGCGACAGAACTCAAGCAGACGGTGAAAAAGGTAATCGATAACGACCGCGTTTCGGTGGAGAAGAAGTACCGTGGTGACGGTGGCATGAGTTACGGGCGTGTCGAAGTGCTCGCCTATTCGGAATGGTGCGATAAGTACGCGCGCGCGGCAGGGCTTAAGCTTTTCAAGCCTTCGGGTGGCGAGAAGCTGCAGGAGTATTACGATAAGGAACTGCCGCAGGCGTTCGTGAAGGCGCAGAAGGTGCTCTCGAAAGACAAGAAGAACCGCGAGAAGTTTTTCTACGATGCGGTGATTATCGACGAGGGGCAGGATTTTGCGAGCGACTGGGTTGATAGCTGCATAGGGTTGCTGCACGACTCGGGCCGCGGAATAGTGCGGTTTTTCTACGACCCCGCGCAGCGCCTGTACGCAAGCCGCAACGGCATTGACAATGCGCAGGTGATGGCGATGCCGGTGATGGTCCTGAACAGGGGATTCCGTTGCACGAGGAAGATACTCGAGTGGGTGCAGAAGAACACGGGCATTGCGGTGCAGTGCTTCAACAATACGAGGCCAGGAACCGCCGTGAAGGAAGTCCACTACAGGGACCCTGCCGATCAGGTGTCGATGCTCAGCGAATGCCTTGACGAATTTGTGGAGAAGCACAAGGTTCCCCTTTCAGACATTCTTGTGGTGTCGATGCGCAGCGAGAGGAATTCCGCGCTCAAGAAGATAACGGACGATCGGCTGGTGTGGAATACCAACGGGAAGAAGTCTGTCATCAGGGACAAGGTGAATATCGTGAGCGTCTACCGCATCAAGGGGCTCGATGCTTCGGCGGTGATCCTGACAGATTTGGAGGAGCCGGTGGAGGCGAGCAAGCGCGAGGACTGGAAGCGTTGCCTGCTTGTGGCCGCGACCCGTGCGAAATCGCTCCTGACCGTTATCAAGAAGAAGTAAGCGGGTCGTCGCGGGTAGACCCGCAGAATGCCCGCGGGTAATAAACTACCACGCGAAATCGACGACGACGCGCCAGTAGTCGTCGGTATCGAACCTGTGCGAGTGCCCGCTACCACCCACGCCGAAGTTGAACTGGTATTCGGCGGAGAAGTGGCGCGTAATCTGTAGGCCGATGCCGAGCCACACGGAGAACGTGAGGTCCTTTATCCCGTTGAAGCGTGTCTTGATGTCGTCGAGGAATCCGAGCCCGAGCTGGTTCTTCGCCATTGCCTGGAAGTCTTCTTCGGACTCCCCGTTTTCGGATTCCGGCGCCTCGACCTTGTACACCTCGAATACGGGCTTGTGGAAGTAGAACGTCTGGCTTATGAACGGCTTGAGTATGGGGATATAGGGCGCTCCGAGCCTGAACGATATCGGAACATCCAGACCGATGTTGTGGTAGAAGATGTTTATCTTGTCTGCAAGTACGAGCGAATCCTCGAAGGTGAATTTCTTGTAGTGGTACGACGTGCCCGCACCGATGCTCACGGCGCCGCCGTCATAGAAGTACCAGCGCAGGTAGTAGTTGAGTGCGCCCTCGTAGCCGGTATCGTCCTTGAGGTTATGGATGCGGCCGTAATCCTTCTGGTAGTAGCTGTGCTCGCCGTAGTTGCCGTAGATAATTTCCATGACCTTGTAGAATATGCGTTCGTCCTTCTTTTTCGAGGAATCGGCCGGGGCGGCCTTTGATTGCGGGCATGCCTTGGGAGCGGGTTCCGCGGTCGCTACGGGTTCGGCTGGAGCCGCTGCCGCCACGTCGGGTTCCGTTTTTGCGGCGGTATCTATCGGTGCTGCAGGTTCTGCAGGCTTGGCTTCTTCGGTCGGGTGCATCTCGAGCAGGGCGAGTTCCTTGCTCGTGAACGTTACGGTGTAGTTGCACTTGCCTTGCATGTTGCAACGCGCCTGCACGGAATCCGCGATGATGCGGGCCATGTCTTCGCGCAGGAATTTTTCCTTGTACTTGAGGATGCTGTCGGCATACGCCGTCTTGACGGCGATGACCTTGTCGAGTTCCTCGATGTCGCGGTTGTTCTGCTCGTGCGCCTTGCACTGGCAGGAAACTTCTGCCAACTGGCAGAATGCCTTGCGGTCGGCCTCGGCCTTCGCGATGGAATCGGCCTTGACTTTTGCGAGGGCGAGCGAGTCGACTGCGGGCGCAGCGGAGTCTGTGGCCGCAGGTGTCGCGGCGACGGTAGCGGAGTCGGCGCGGGTCATGCTTTGCGCGGGTGCCGGAGTTGCGGGTGCCGCGGTTCCCTTCGGGCTTGTTGCTGCCGCGCTCGCCTCGGGTTCGGCGGCGCAGGAGTTGCAGCGGTTGGTGCATTCCTGCGTCATGGGCGCGATGGGGAGCAGGCTCCGGCGCCTCATGAGGGAATCGACGGTCGCGTTGGCTGCGCGTATGGCTTCGGGCTGCATCTTGGATGCGCGCTCGCTTGCGTCGGCAGTGCCGGAGAGCAGCTGGAACTTTGTGAGCGTGGTGCGCCCCTTGTCGATGCTTTTGTAGTATCCGTTCTCGAACGTGATGCTGCGGGCGCAGGCGGCCTTGTCGCAGCCTTTTGAAAGTTCATCGATGAGCTTGCGCTTGCTGATTTCTGCGCCCATGTTCTGCGACTTCACGCTATCGACTATGAACGGGCAGTTGCAGGTAGATTCGATCTTGTCGCAGTTCTCGGCGCGGGTCGCACCGCGGCACGATATGCACAGGTCGTAACATACAGAATCGGCGAGGGCGGATGTCGTGAAGAATGCGGCGAGGATTGCGATGGCGGGAATATTCTTGAAAAAGACTTTCATGGCTTACCCCCTAGAATATAATCGCAAGGACAACGAAGGCGATTGTCCCGATGGCGGAAAGTACGATGGGGAAAAGCGGAACCTTGCTCTCGCTTTCTGTGGCGGAACTGTCGCAGTCGCTTGCCTGGGCGCTCTGGGCCGCGCTCGCCTCGCTGGCGGGTGCACTTTCGGTAGATTCGGCCTGCGCTGCGGGAGCGTTGTTGCCCGTCTCGTCAACGAGAGCGGCATTGCCCTTGGACGCGCGTGCCGATTGGGGAGCTGCCATGACATGGCAGGCGCACATGCCCACGACGAGGGCGATGGCGGAAAGTGTAGATATCCTGAACGTATTCATGCGCAAAATCCTTAGTGCACAAAAAGGTGTCCGGATGTAGAGAATCCGGATACCCGCACACTTTAGTATAATTTAACACCTTTTGCGCTGAACCGTGCAGAGAAAATTATGTTTTTTCTGCGATTCAGGCCGGATGCGATACACCAGGGCCCATGATGGTGCTGTGGCCGCTCTTTCCGGGAGCCTTGTCGAGCATTATCTTCTGGTTGATGCTGTTGACGACGGATTCCACGTGCGTGATGATTCCGAGCATCTTGCCTTCGCGCTGCTGGCACCTGAGGCAGTTCATCACGTCTTCGAGGGTGTTGTCGTCGAGCGTGCCAAAGCCTTCGTCCATGAAGAGCGATTCCACGCGCACGTTGCGGCTTGCGAAGTCGGCAATTCCGAGTGCGAGCGAAAGGCTTGCGAGGAACTTTTCGCCTCCGGAGAGGTTCGAGATTCTGCGTGCTGTGCCGAATTCCGCATCGTGCATCTGGAAGCCCAGATTGCCCTGCGGCACGAGCCTGTAGCGGTTCTTGATGATTTGCAGGTGGTTGTTCGCGAGCTTGAGCAGCGACTTGAAGGTGAGCCCTTGCACGAAGGTGGCGAAGTCGCTGCCGTCCCTGACACCGAACCAGTCGCCCATCGTTTCCCAGCGAGTATATTCGGCTTTCTTGGCATCGAGATCATTCTGCAGTGCCTGAAGCTTCACCACGTTCTTCTTGTAGGCATCCACGCGGGCACGTGCCGCGCCGGAGTTTTTCTGCAGGGTGCTGAGCGTTTCTTCGGTTTTTGCCTTTTCTTCGAGAAGGGATTCCAGCGGGGTTTCGTCGGAGCGTTCCGCCTTCACCTTTTCGAGAGCGTCGGCTGCCTGCTGGCGCTTACCCGTCGCTGTGGCGAGCGCATCGTCGGTGGATTTCTTTTTTGCCTGCAGCTGCGTGAATTCCTCTTCGGGCATGGATGCCTTCTGGAAGGCGTCCTCGTCGGCAAAGCCCTTCGCATGGATTGCATCTGCGAATTTTGTGTTGGCGGCCTCGATGTCGCCCGCAGTCGCCTGGAGGGAATCCTTGAGCGAATTGATTCTCGTGTTCAGTTCGTTGCTCTTGTTTTCGGCATCGCGGAATGCTTCGTCGGCGGCAGTGAAAGCGGTAACGGCGTCGTTCCTGCGCTGAGTCGCTTTGCTCGCGACAGTTTCTACATCCTGCTCGCCGAACTTTTCGGTACGCGAATTGCGGAGGCTCTGCAGTTCCTTCTCTGCGGTTTCAAGTGCCTTGACTTCTGTTTCAAGGCGGTCCTTTTCTTGTTCGACCTTCTTGCCGAACACTTCCACGTTGTTGCGGGCGAGTTCGAGCTGTTTCACGAGGTTGTCAAGTTGCGTCTTGTTGGTCTCGAACTGCTGCAGGCGTTTTTTCAGGTCTGCGATGGTGGAGTCCGCAGTTGCGATGTCGAACTTAGCCCAGGGTTTCCACAAGTCGGCAATCTGCTCGGCGGCTTCGGACTTCCTGCGGGTCAGGGAATCGATGTTATCGTTGGCGGCGTTGCTTGCAGTCGTTGCGCGGCTCAAGTTGAGTTCGCATTCGTGGAGCTTGTTATCTGCCTCCTGCATCTGGCTGTGCAGTTCACGGATTTTCGCGGCGACATTCACGGCGCTGGCGTCATCCGGGGTGGCGCAGTCCGAATGGTTGCAGGCGGGGTGATCCTTGGAGCCGCAAACCGGGCACGCCTCTCCTTCGACGAGGTGTTTCTGGATTACGTCGGCAAGCACGAGCACTTCGTTCTTGAACAGTTCATTCTGCTGGTTGAGCAGTTGCTGCCTGCGTTCGGACGCAGTCTTGGAAGTTTCGTTTGCGATGTCCATGTCATGCTTCGCGGCATTCCTGGCCTTTTCTTCCTTGGCGATTTCCTTGTCGAACCCGCGGATGTTTGCGATAAGCGTTTCGCTCTGCGGGATGATGCCCGCGAGATCCGCGTCCTTCGCGTTCTGTTCCTGGGTCTGCTTGAGCGCATTTGCCTGCGGCTCGAGCTTCTCGATGTCTTTTTTCGCCTTCGAAAGTTCGGTTTCGGCATTGGAAAGGTCGCGTGCGGCATTGGCCTTGCGTTTCACGGCCTCGTCCTTCGCGCTCTCCGCATTCTTCAGGTTTGCGTCGAGCTTGCGGATTTCGTTCCAGAGCGCCTCGTTTTCGGTGATAAACTGTTCTGCGGCGTTCTTTTCCTTTTCGGCAAGCGTCTTCTTCTCGGCATTGGCTGTTAGTTTGTTCTTGATGCTAGGGAGTTCGCCCTGCAACTTGTTGAATTCCGTTTCGTCGGTCGCCTTGCGCTTGCGCAGCCCCTGCAGTTCCGTGTGGAGCGTGGCGCATTCCCTGGCCTTCTCGGCACCTTCGAGCCTGGCTTCGCTCTCGGCGAATTCCGCCTTCTTCTTGTTGGCGGTTGCAAGTTCGTCTTCGGCGCGCTTCAGGTTCGCGGTACAGGTATTCATGGAGTTGCGCCAGTTGATTCTGGCGTCGAAATTGTTTTTCTGCTCGACAAGAGCTTTTTCCTTGTCTGCGATTTCTGCAAGCAGGGCCTTGTCCTTGCCGATGTCTTCGGCACTGGGCATGGTACTGCTCAGCGTGTCGAATGCGGCCTGGGCGGTATCCTTCGCGCTCTTGGCCTCGCTTTTGTGGTCGCCGACCTTCTTTCCGATAAGGCGGTACCTTTCGGTGCCGTTCAGCTTCTCGAGAATTTCGGCGCGTTCACGTTCGGGACAGTTCAGGAACTTGCTGAACTC